>Ga0209208_10013429_pt1 | contig 10232 bp, 12 predicted proteins | sample S1TSphfallax_3_FD_187694 | JGI IMG/M metagenome (GOLD analysis project Ga0209208, IMG submission 187694) | Host-associated microbial communities from peat moss isolated from Minnesota, USA - S1T2_Fd - Sphagnum fallax MG (SPAdes) (version 2) | ecosystem: Host-associated > Plants > Peat moss >... | reverse complement strand
AGGTTATCATGAGTCCAGTGCGTGCCATTCCTGCTTTGCAATGGACTACCACCACATTCTCAAGGTCCCCTTTCAACCACAAATAGGCACTTTGGCAAAATGCAGCCACAAGTTGTAGAGGAGGACAGTTGTGATCATCAAATGGGAAAGAGGCCACCTGCACAAAACACCCCAACTTCGACAGATGAGAATCCAAGACCATCTACATTCTCCTGGATTTCTACAGTTGCTGTTCCCTACTTTTAGTCATCTTGTCTGACACATGCTTCTCTTGTCCTCTAGAACACTACTGGGTTCTTTTTGGCATATTCTTTTGCAATCAATAGTTTGATGTTGACTCAACATCAGTCATTGTTTTCTTCAGCCCACTCAACCACAGGTCACTCATGAGGTTCACATTTGCATATCCAAAAATATGTCCTGTTTTCACTCACAAGGCCATTCTTGCATGCAGTACGTTGATAAGCTAGTAAGAATCACAGTTCCAAAGGTTCCAGAAGCCAGTTTCTCAAAATATGAACTCTACTCTGTTAAATCTGTCTTCCAATTCTTTGCTTGACTTTTACATGGTGAATTCATATTAATATGTGCATTGCAACCACACCTCATAATCTGAAAGAGCTCCAACTTGCTTTGAACATCTTTAGCGATGGACAATAATCAGTTCACAATTGAATGTGATGGTTCTATGAATCAGAGCTATGCTGGCTAATAATTGACAATTGATGCTACCAAATGGTCAGTTCCTTTAACCACATATATAACCAGGCATCCACAAACTAGAAGTTACATTTGCTGTTTCCAAACAATGAGCTGAAGAAAACAATGCTGTGTAGCATGCAGATGGCAACAGAAGTGTTCCACTAAAGTATGGCAAAATAGGCAATTATGATTGAGTTGGGCTCACACAATTTGCAAAATGCAACATACCTTCCCTTCAAGCAGTGAGGCATCATACAGTCGCTCTGAGCAGAGATTGTAGACTTTATACTTGCCCTGTCAGACAACACCATCGAAGCAGTCAGCTGACACTGATGTAAATCACCTTCAGAGATCAAGAGGGCTTAGAAGCTGACCTTCAGAGAAGTGGGCAGAAGGTCACCATAGAATTGACAGAAGTCACCATAGAATGGTCATATAAAGGTCTGCATACCTTGTGCTGAGTTTCAAAGAACTTGATCACCTCTTCCATATGGTTGCGGTAAAAGCCCTGCATAAGACAGTCACCATATCTGCCTTAAAAGTAGCTCATAACTGGTGCTAAACAAATCACAATCATGTCATAAGAATCTCCAGAACTCAGCAGAAAAACCTTATAAAGGCATACCAGAGTCATTTAGTCTAAGCAATATCACTTGCAACCTACCTGATGGTTGAAATGAAGTAAGAAATTTACTGAAGCATACAATGAGGAGGAAATGAACCAGATATTACTGCATAGTTACAGATGCTGAGTAGCACATGGGCTAAAGCCTGCTCTTGGAGCAGTCAGTATACAACTGAAGGTTGAGGTCCTACATAGCATTAGCACACATTGGGAAAATACTACTTGCAGGATACTCAAGGCAAGCTCACTCTCAAGTGAGATTACATGCTGAGTAGCATAACTGCTAACCTTAGCTTGCTACCATAATTGCCTGCTCTTGCCCTCTGACTTACACAGGATGCCCTGACAAGGAGTCCCCTCCCACAATAAACAATTACAACAAGGGTTCCACATGACTGATCAGGTGCTTAGTTCCACAAACAACTCCCTCCCCTCCATATGGTGACTTTCAGACCCTAGATCTCCTACTCTTGTCGACTGATGACCTTAGAAGACCCTAGTGAAACAATGGAAACAATGGGAAGAAGGAAAGCTTGAAGTGGGTCAGAAGCACACCTCCACATATCCAAGGATACCAGAGCTAATGTCACCTGCAGGAAAACCCATTGCGATGATGTTTTCTGTGATATAAGCCATATCCAGATCAAATCCCCCTTCCTGTACAGAGCACCAGATCAAAGAAAGCTAGCCAACAGTCCCTACTTTTGGAAGGCAAAATAACCCAAAGATCCCATATCTTTGTTTTAGAGGTGAATATTGTGATGGTCATGTGCATGGCTGCAGCCCTAACTCAATTTCTGGAAATCTGTGTGAATCCAATACCCCGAGTGTAGTTTCAAACAGAGCAATGGCTATTTCACCTGATAAGAAAATGTAGCAGTTGGTAACGTCCAACCTCTAGATACACAACAAAAAAGGTATTACCTGATACCGACGTTTGTTCTGTGAGACAAGATGCCTTGCTTTCAGTTGGACAGCCTTCACTGCATTCCTTGATGAGTCCAAAAAGCCCTTTGTGAAAGTACCAAATGCATTCCCCTCCTGGACCACAGCATTTGATGAAGTGCTCTCATCTGGTGCCTCCACCACTGGAATCTTGGCAGGAGTCCTTTTCCCAAATCCGCCAGCAACAAAACTGAATGATGATGTCTTGGTACTCTCTGCACCTGAAGAAGACTGTTGTGATGAGGAAAGTGGTGTCCGCAATCCTTTGGCCCATTGAGAGATACTTGACATGGGGGTTGACTTTGCTGGGCCTTGGGTTCCATCCCCAGGAGAGGCCGAGGATCTGCTATTCAAGAACAGTGAAGACTGCTGGTCCTTTTTTGACAAGCTGGAAGATTGGACAAGAACAGGCCCATCTGATAAAGAAGGAAGACTGTCCAGTAAGCTTTCAGCTTCTGCTGCTGCAGGCCCTGCCATGCTTGCTCACACCTTCTTGAATGCTCCTATGGGCACCAGTTTGAAGGAAGACCTGAGAAACCCCAAAAAATTGAACAATAATTTCCTGAGGAAGTGCACCCTAACTAAAAAAGAAAAAACAGTGCAACTGATCCAGGAAGTGCACTTGTTGATTGCAGACAGAGAGTTATAGTTGCTTGGTAAAGATTACCAATCCCTTAGCTAAACTTCCATGCCCAGGAGTCCATGATGCATATCAATCTCACAACCTGCAAACAAGGCCAAAAAAAGAAATAATAAAACACCTATCCTAAAACCCAAGAATTAAACCTGGATCCCTGAACAATAAGTCCCTGTCTCCAATACACACTGCATATCTAGTGCCCTGTTCTTCCAACAATGGGAGATCTACCAGATCATTATTTGAATATCCACCATAGGCAAACCAGAGATGCATAGTCCAGGCATGTAGTCTACAGCATTTTCCAAGCTCTGCAAATTCACACCATCTAAAATGTTAAAAAACATTTAAAGAAAACAGAAATATCTCCTTAAATACCAAGGCCTTCTCCATACTACCAATTTAAGTTGACCTGAATGAATTGAAAAATGACCTGATAATAAAGGTTTTTTGACCTCTAGATAACAGCAACCAATCAGCAAGCATGAAAAGAGGAAACCCAACCGACCCTAAAGAATAGAAAAACCAATACCAAAAACCTAAATTTGGCTTGAAGAACAGCATGTGTCATACAGTGATATGCATAGACAGGGACCTTTAACAGTAACATGTCCAGTATTACCTGCAATAGGTGGAGATTAACATCAAACACTAACCAATGTACACAGTCTCTGTCACTAAAGCAGAAACAATGGGAAAACTCTGCCTTGATAGATTTTATTACTCAAAAAGAGAAGGAACAGAAAAAAAACACCAAGAAAAAAGAGGAACTCCAAAAGAAACAGAAAGAGGAAGAAAAAAGAGAGCAAGAGAAGAGACAGAAACAAGATGGAAACCTTTAAGAGCAAGATCTTTATAGGACAAAATTGGTTTAGAAACTCTCCCCCACACTTAGCATTACAAAGGCTCTGAAATGATTATTTTGAAGCTCCAAGGCAGAAATACTAAACATAAAATCTTGTTAAGCAAATCCTCTGGTTTGATGTAAAAGAAACTCTGACGAGTAGCATTGTTTCCTGACTTTAGCACATCAATTAAACTGGCCATTCGAGCTCTTGCAAAGAACAACTCTTCAGAGCTACAAAGCCTTAAGAACCTATAAACTAACCATCGGCTACTGCAAACTTCACAGCGTCTGAAACATTGCAATCAACATGAAACATAGGAATCAAGTTAATACCTACATATATTCTGGTGGAGAGCACATGTCAAAAATGTCAATGCTTTCACCTTCAAAGTCTTTGGATATTGCCACATCCAAGAAATTGCAAGAGAAGCCATTAGAAGTACCATGAAGCTCACAAAATGATTTTAGGGTTTACACCAACACCATCCACGCTCCTGTTAAACGAAGCTCCATCCAGCAGGAAACAACAGGGAAAGAAAGAAAAACCTAAAAAAGAGAGAAAAACTCAGGTAACGGCTAGACGCACCAAATGGATAATGCTTATCCGCGGCGAAAAGGTTCAGGATGAGGTTCTTCATCGCGCGGCTGAAGAGCACAACTCGGCAAACCTAAAATACAAGCAGATGAAGTCTTACAACGCAACAAATTTTGCGTTGCAAGCCCGTTGTTACAAGAAAAATTTCTCCACGAATCGAGTGGCTTGCTGCGCCTGTTGCTCGAAATGACGACGTCACATTCCAAGAAGAAAAATTCCAGGAATAGGAAGAAACTCACACACCTGCAGAGCGATGTCACGTTCTCGCACGTCGACAACGACGACGACGACGACACTCGATCTCACGCACAACGAAACCCCTCCCACAGCAAAACCTAATAAGAAGCAGTGGAACAAACCCGGTTTACACTGCAAAGCAAAAGCGCTCCATATTGTTGGACCCAGAGGCTATGAAAGATGGCCTCTCGATTTATAGCCTCCTCACTGCTATACTACTACAGACGATAACTCTTTGCTTTGTTGGCCAATTCGTTTGTGGCCCGTCAGGATAGCCTCTCGATTATGGAGACATTGTTCTCTTTTCACATATTACAAGGCCAATTTGTTTATGGCCGTCGCGATAGCCTCTCGATTATGGAGACATTGTTCTCTTTTCACATATGACAAGGCCAATTTGTTTATGGCCGTCACGATAGCCTCTCGATTATGGAGACATTGTTCTCTTTTCACATATTACAAGGCCAATTTGTTTATGGCTGTCACGATAGCCTCTCGATTATGGAGACATTGTTCTCTTTTCACATATTACAAGGACAAATAAAATTTTAAAATTGGAATGAAAAAAAATCAAAAATTTTCTGGATTCCTTTTCAAAATAATTTTAAAAATTGGAATGAAAAAAAATCCAATTCTTTGGGTTATTTTTAGGTTTAGAAGAAAACATTTTTTCATTTGTGATGGAAAAAGCTGAAACAAAACATTGATTATGAACTTGTGCCATACCAAACCTAAGATAATGGACAAGAAATATTTAATGTACATGTTTTCAATCATTTGGTTTTGAACTTAACACCATACATGCAATTTCATTGTTTGAATTTTATTAGGCTAGAACTAAAAGTAGAAAAAATGTGGTTATTGTTGTATATATATATATGTTTGTTCATGGTTATATTATAGCACCTATGGCAAATTATCAGTTCAATGTAAGTGACTTAACCATTAAAAACTATGTTATCATAGGGATTGATGTCTTTTGTGATAGGGATAAGTTATTTTACAAATACATATATATTCCTACTAAGGGAGACTTGTAAAAAATCATAAATTATTTTTAAGACCACCTAAATTTGTTTAACATTTGTGAAAAGTTTGATGGAATGGATATTCCATTAGTGGAACATTCAAGCAAGAAGATCGCATTGGAAGTGAGTGATTTTTACAATGGAAAATAAGTTTGTATCATTGTTATGCAAGTTTTGCATGATGCAAACATAATATTTTGGAATGTATGTTGGGCAATTGAAAAACTTGTGCCTTTTATAAAACATTGAGAAACTATGAGATTTTATAAAAACATGTGATGATTGTTGAAAGTATTAAATATACTTCATATTTCATAAAAAATGCAATTTGTATAATTCAACGATATGTGTAAAAGAATTAAAAGATTATAAACTCGATATATGTGAACAAGATGAAATTTAATGTTGCTATGAATACATTTCAAAAGTTTTATGGAAAATGCATTTGGGTTTTTAAAAAATAAACAAAAACTTTTAACCCACTTAAATTCTAAAGTACATAGAACAACACTAATTTTGATAGCTTGTTGTGTACTTCACAAATATTGCATGAAAAAGGAAATTATTTTGAACCATGACTACCACATCAAGGTTGTAGAAATGATAGTTTTGTTTGATTTGGTGTAGTTGTAATTTTTACTTGGAGGGAAAAAAAAAAGTAACAAAACATGAAAAGGAATATTTAAGACTAAAATTGTTTAAGACATGGATGTCGCAAGCTTTTGTTTTGATTCAATTAATTTAGTTTAATTTAGGCTTCAACTGGATTATGTTTAAATTAGTTATTAAATTAGTTCAATGTGAATGTGCTTTAGCTTATTTTGTGTTTGAAAGGTGTTATCCCCTTTACTAATGCTTCGAAATTTCACATTTGATTTTTGAAACTCTAAAACTTGTCGAAATGTAATAAAAATTTTGTTGGTTGTTTATGTTTTTTTTTTCCATAAAGTTTTGGGTTTGGAATTCTCATTGTATGTCCGAAACCAAAAAATTGATCATATATTGAGTTGTGTGCAAGTATAGAAAATTTAATTGTTTTGCATTAGATTTGGTTATAGGAAGTTGTCATGGAGTTGATGGCTTAATGTTTTTTTTTTGTTGAATTTTGTATTGTATCACTTTTTAAAGAATCGAATCCTAATTGGGGTTATATTTCAATTTGTGAAGGGGTTGACAAAGTGAAGAATTTGAAAATAGATGTTACATATTATTGATGCAATTATGAATTAAAGTCGATTAAAAGTGTGCATCCCATGGCTATTGGTGAACATGAAGTTTCAAAGAGAGGGGCAACAACAACTTACAAGTAAGCAAACAACATCACCCCACCACCCATAAGGTGTTTTTATTATTAAATAAAATATGAGCATGTGTTATTTGGCTACAAACATGAAGAAACATGTAGTTATAATAAGTCTACACAACTTCATCAAGGTTTGTGGTAAGAATGCGAGAAAAATTTTGCGGTAATTATACCCTTCACCCATTAATTATTGTTGTCAATTTTGTTAATGGGACTAGGGAGTTTTAATCTTTTAATCACCATCACCATTTGTAAGTGAGTTCACCCAAACTTCAATTCAACTGAGCCTATTAAGTTTGGTGAGGAATTTAGCTTTGTTTGGTCTAATGATGGTTGGGGCAAGGGGTCCAATTCAAACCTTCCTTGGTCCTACTTTTTATTTCTAATTTATTTTCTCAACTTTTCATCCACAAAGTTGAGAATTTCCATTCAAAATTTGAATGTATATGGAGAGTTCATCCATGTTTTTCCTATTGGTTATCAAATGGGAATTGACGATCAAACATGAAGGTTAAAATTTCAAACATATTTGACCCTATAATTGAACATATACATAGGGTTCAAATTGGGTATTAGGAACTATTTTGACATTTAACCATCATTTTATTTTCATTTAATAAATGACTACCTAAGTTGATGTTGAAAATTTTGAATTAACTTCTAAAAAAATATTCTTGATTTTTTTATGGAAACATTTGACAAAACTTAAAATGAATTTAATGAATATGGAATACCCAAAAGCACTTTTTTTTAAATGTAACCATTTCTCTTTGTTATTTAAAGGACTTTTGAAAAGACTTCAAATGATTTGGAAATGATATTTTTATTGAAAAACAAATTATGTGCACCTTTACATTATGATACAATGTTAATTTTTTACTCATCAAATTTTAATCGATTTGTAAATCATAAATTTAAAAGCATATTTCATAAAATAAAGACACAACAAGGATGCAATCCATAGGGTAATTGACTCCTTGTAACCAATTTATTTGCATGTTATATGTTTTTTTTTTTAAAAATATGTGAATTTTTTAGGTTATATTTTCAATAATATATGAACATATAAAATAAGGAAATGAATATAGAAATTGAATTGGAAACTCACAAGTTTGTTTTTTTCAACAAAATTGTTGCACAAGCATACAATGTTGGAATTGGATATTGTTTACACCATTGGAGGAGTTTAGGGTTTTTGGTGTGATTTAACAAAATGGAAGAGATGAACAATTCCCTGATGATGGATTTGCTTAGTGATAATGCGCGACTAGGTGTCGATGATCTCCATTTTGTGAGCAGTTTGGGGATTGTCTTCTTCCTGAGCATTGTGTTTGTCACCTATTTTTGTCTATGGTGGCATCATCCCATGTATGGGGGAAGAACAAAGGACCCGTCGTGTATCCGATAGTCGGAACCTTCATTGCAGTTTTGTGGAACTTGGAGCACATTCATGACTGGATGACGGAGCAACTGAAAGAGAAGACGAGCAGTATGACGGCCCGCTTGGTGCGGCCTGGTAGTGTTGTTTTCTATTTGATCGCTAACCCGAAGAATGTGGAGTACATACTCAAGACAAACTTCGAGAATTATCCCAAAGGACCTGATGAGACGTGCAACAACTTGATTGACTTGCTCGGGAGTTCAATCTTTAACGTTGACGGGAGAGCTTTGGAAAGAGCGACGAGAGTTGCAATGCATAAATTCACAAAAAAATCACTTGGGAACTTAATGCATGAAATAGTTCAAGTGGAGCTCGACAACAGGTTGATCCCTGTGTTGTCGAAAGCTTCCGGTGAAGGAGTTTTGGTAGATCTGCAATGACCTTTTCATGCGCTTTACCTTCGATACCATTTGCAACCTTGGTTTTGGAGTTGATCCAGGATGTCTGGATCTTTCGCTTCCGAATGTGAAGCTTGCTCACGCTTTCGACACAGCTACAGCCTTTACTTCATCCCGCTTCTTCACGTGTCCTTTTGTTTGGGGGACCAAGCGAGCTCTTAACATCGGGAGCGAGCGAAAGAATATTGCATGAATCTCTACGCCAAATCGATGAATTCGCCATGCATATGATCCAGAAAAGGATGCAAAAACTGCTTGAATCTTCAACAGAGCTCCGTAGTGGATTGAACTCAGACGATGCTCCTGAGCCTCTTTCTTCTCCTCCGCATATGGATCTTTTGTCGTGATTCATGGGCGTCGCAACTGAAGCTGAAAAGTTAAGGACTCTCGATTCATCCGGGGGCGACGACCAGAAGCGCGGAGGTTACTCTGATGTTTTCTTGCGAGACATTGTGATAAGCTTCCTACTAGCTGGGCGCGATACGTCTTCTTCCGGTAAGAAAACGTGTCGCAGGGGAAAAAAAAAAGCCAATCCTGGAAAAAACTGTTCGTAATTTGATTCTTCATTTGTTCCTTTTTAGCAGTTGCAGAAATTTGTTAGTTACAAAATAAAAGTTTTGCTAAGATGTTTCAGTTCGGTGTGGATGGTTTTTTCCACAGGTCTTTCGTGGTTGTTCTGGTTGTTGCCTCGCCACCGTCGCGTCGTAGACGCGATTCGTGCCGAGATTAGGGAAGTAGTCAAGTCGAGGAATTGCACAAATTTATCCACGGGTGCTTCGAAAATTCACTTACGAGGAGCTTAAGAATATGCATTACTTGCATGCAGAGTTGTCAGAATCGCCTCGACTATACCCCACCACTTCCGGTGGACACGAAATTTGCTGTTAAAGAAGATGTATTGCCGGATGGAACGCATATCCCCAAAGGCTCGATTGTGGCATACGCGTCATATGCGATGGGAAGAAGGGAACAGCTGTGGGGTAGTGATTGTCTGGAATTCAAGCAAGAGAGATGGCTACAGAACGGCGTGTTCGTACCACAATGTCCGTATAAGTATGCTGTGTTTCAAGCTGGCCCACGCATATGCTTGGGAAAAGAGTTGGCATTGCTGCAAATCAAGCTGGTAACAGCAAGGCTCATCAACTGCTTCGATTTCGACGTCCCTGAAGATTTCAAGCCGACCTATGAAATCAGCTTCTTGTTGCCCATGAAATATGGTCCCCCAATCAAGATTTCTCCGAGCGAGCGAGAATCATGAGGCGAGACAGAAGGATCTAGGGTTTGACGATCTTCCTCACAAAATTTCTGTCCGAGTGGCTCCCCACTACTGTCCAAAAAGCCTGTAAAACTCTCTCTCTCTCTCTCTCTCTCTCTCAATCGTTCTTGTTACAATAGTTTGAGTTACATTTTACCAACTTGAGAAATTCTGACCTGGAGGAGCTTCTTGCTTTGAATATCTTCAAGCAACAAACAA
>Ga0209208_10013428_pt1 | contig 10234 bp, 6 predicted proteins | sample S1TSphfallax_3_FD_187694 | JGI IMG/M metagenome (GOLD analysis project Ga0209208, IMG submission 187694) | Host-associated microbial communities from peat moss isolated from Minnesota, USA - S1T2_Fd - Sphagnum fallax MG (SPAdes) (version 2) | ecosystem: Host-associated > Plants > Peat moss >... | reverse complement strand
ACCGCAGCACAAAAACCTCAGAATCCCTGCTCCACGAATCAGCGCCGTCCTGCACCCGACCACAGCACCAGGATCAGAAGAAGCCTGCTATAAATCCAAGAAGCACCAAACCCTAACCCTAATATTTCACGAACATTCAGAACTGGATTCCGATGAAAGACAGTATCCTGCGTTAGATCTAGAAGTATCCAACGGCCCGGATGACTTCTGTCAGGGGTAAATTCGGTGGTGACCGTTGGGAGGGTAAATGATCCACGGCATCTATGTATATTGGGAAATACGTATCTGACGGTCCAGATGAGGCTACTGCTTCAAGTTAGATATCTGCCAGGTGGATGCCAGCGTGACTGCACGGTCAGAGCCACGTGGAGGCGGGAGGGGGGGGGTGCGTTTTGCAGTATTGTCCGGGTATATATACATATTGATATATCTTTGAGTAAGGATATTTCTTTTTCACTGGATTGGTCATGGGATAAGGATAAGGGTATATTAACATTAAAAATATATATCGTGATAAAGCCCAGGTACCACTAATGATAAACTCTTATTTGGGGGTAGGAAATTGATATGCATTATTTACTTATTTACTTAAATTTAAAAAAAAAACTTCCACATTTTGGAAGTGATGAACAAGTATTCAAAGTTCAAACCCAATGGGATATGCATAAATCTCATGTTAGAATGCGAAAATCAAAGTGTTCTATTCATCCATAATACAAATATGTATGCAAAACATATTTTAAAACTTTGATTCATTCATTGAAATGTGGAGCTCATCCATCTAATGCTAAACATGCACACATATAAAATGCAATGATTAAGAAGATTTATGAAGCTTTTGTGGATCAGATGTTCCCCATCTCTTCAAAGTTGATATCATGTTCTATGGTTTGTTGACTTTGTGTTCTAACAATTTGGCAAAATTGAAAACATAAGCAAATAGGTAGAATTGGCACTAACACATCTCAACTAAGGTAAGCATGCATGTGTATGTACACTTAGTGTTCAAAGGTCATCGAATTTGCCCAAAGGATTTATTTGTTTATGGTGTTCAAAGAAAATTTTAAGCTTTTGTCTAGGCACATACTATGCATTCCAAAATATGGTCCATATATTAGGGAATTATTCCCCCCCAAAGTCGGGAGGTCAAAAATTTAAAAATACAAAACTCTCAAAACACATAAGTTATAGCCAAATAATGAAACATTGTTGGCTGGTCTCCACCTACCTCATCATCGATATGAATTGAACAAGAGATGAACAAACTTCATGGATTAAACATTCATTTATGTGTGCGGCCAAATTTTTTCTAAAAATAATGTTATAAAATTGATGGTTATGCAAGGTGTTTAAGGGTTCCATAAACTTTAACCCTTCACATGCGCATGAACCAACTAGAAGTTTGTGGTTGCAAGCCTTGTTTTATTCCGCTCTTATCTTCTTCCTCCCCTTAGTCTTGTTAAAAAAAAAAGTCTCAAACATTTTCCTTTCTGTCTTAAGGCAATTACAACGGTCATGGAAGGTCATGATTTTTTGAAGTTTTTTTCTTGGTGCTACTAATGCATTTTTGGTGTTTATGGTCCTTTCCTTGTAACCCTAAATCCAACCTTGATGTTTTGTTTGGTCAATGATTCATCTAAAGTTTTGTCAACCCATCCGACAAAAATAATTTTGTTATGTTTGTTGAATTTGCCTTTAGCCATGGTTGCATCTCTTTATTTCCTAAATGTAGTTATAAAGGGCTTGAAACAAACTGAAACATTTAAGGGTTAACATATGTGGAAAGTACAAGAAGACAATGTAACCATGTTTAACCCAAATTCTTGCACATGTTTCGTGGCTTTTAATGTTATGAGTGAACCATGCCCATCCAAAATCAATAAATGACAATTACATTGTGAAATGCCACTTGGAACATATCTAGATTGAATAATGATAGGAACGTTTTAAATAGGAAGTTCATCATTCATGCCTTGGTTTTTGCATTGCAATACATGTGCTTGTAGAACTTGATGTAATTGTCTTTCAACATTTCTCCTCTAAAAATGTAAAAGCCTAGCAAAATTTACATTGTAACATTTTTCACACAATTTACAACTAACCATTCCTAGGATTTGGGGATGACATGTGTTGTAAACCATGGGTGAATCTCTTTTGGCCAAGACCCTAGCTTTAGCCCACTTGCCTATTTGAACTCATGAAAAAACAACTTTTGCACAATTTCCATTATCAAATCATGGGATGGGAAGTTTGTGATTTAAATGCTTATGTTTGAACCAATACCACCATGAGTTCCTTATTATGTGTTTGAATGGTATTGGTCTTGTTTATGTGAATTCAACTATTTATATATTGTAATGTTGTTGAAAGCCCAGATATTGTAATGTTGTTTAAATCCATGCAACTACTATGCCATTTTCCTCATTTTGTTAACACACAACCAAGCCCCATTTTTTTGGATATTGTTTTCCCTTTTTAATGGTCAAAAAAGGAAATGATTAAGATGTTCCATGATTAACTTACATTTTTCATTGAATGTGCCTTCTCTCAACAACCTCCATAACTTCCTCAAATGTATGATTTGTCCATTTACCTATTTTGGTTGTTTATGGGGTTCAATTGACTACTTGTGGTCTATGCCTCATTTTTGTTGTAAGTTGGGGGGTGACGCATTCCTGAGTTCCTTGTTGAACCCACTTGAGGGTCAAAGTGTGTTGAATTGCGGAAGTATGGAACTTGGAGGCGCTCCGATCTCCAGCACTAAAGAGGGGTAGATGCGGAAGTATGGAACTTGGAGGCGCTCCCGACTTCCAGCACTAAAGAGGGGTAGATGCAGAAGTATGGAACTTGGAGGCGCTCCCGACTTCTAGCACTAAAGAGGGGTAGAGGGGCGTGCTAGAAGTCCTGGGATTAGACTAGGGAAAGGGACTAGAAGATCAAGCTTGAATCTGCATCCAAAATAACTCTCTTCGAAAACTTTTCAACGCCATGTCGCACACCCAATTCGGATGTCGAGAAGAGGTCGATTCCTGACTTTTAGTGGTCGGGAGTCAAACTGCCAGTTTGACTTCCGGCCCTTCTTTTGCCCATAACTTGGGCTGCAGATGTCCAAATGACCAATGCGAGGGAATTTTAGACATCTACACTTCAAGACCTTTCCAATGACACCAGGAACACCACAATCCGAGGTGTTTTGGCCTCTGCTATCGAACTCCAAACATTCAGGAGTTCAGGAGGACTCCAAGTCTCCAACTTTGGGAGTGTGAGTTTCATCCTCGCACTTGGCCAAAGTGGGTTGCAACAGGGGGGGTAGGTAGATTTTCGTTGTTTAATGTTGCTTAATTTAGCACACTACTTCATTACCTACATGGCACATGTACATTCATGATGGTCCAAACTTCTCCAATTCTTGTTAACCCAAACTTCCAACAAGTAAAAGGTGTGCATTCCAAGTCCATTAAAGGTATGCCTTTCTATATCTTGTACAAAAACTAAGAAATCAAAAATTGGATATACATGAAGAACATAATACTTTAGTTTTGCAATTGAATTGATAAAATCATGGAAATATGATCCCCTCACTAGGTTGATATCAATTTCATTTATGCAAAATATTGCAATGAATTGTTGCAATTAATATAAAACCTTTATTATTGTTGGATTCAAAAACATGTCCACACAAGTTATAAAACAACTAGATATATGGAAATGAGAGTTAGATCTTTGTTGATGATTGTTATATGTTCTTGTTGTTTTGGAAGGAAATGCAAAGTTCACAAAGGTGCAAGGCATAATCAAAATGTGCTTATCTATTGATGATTTGTGGGATCCAAAGATCATATTGTGTTTAGGGTTAACTATTAGAAAGTTTAATATGTTTTAAACATTTTTTTAATTGGAACTAATCAAATTTCTACATATTAGTTCATTGTTGCATGCTTTTCTAAATGTATGTGTTGTTTCAAGATTTTTCCAAATCTTTGCCTAAATGTGCAATTTTATGTGTGTAAGGACATTTTTTAATTTATTTGGTCCAAACAAACCCCATTATTGAATGTTTATTTCACCTTTGGCCCCATTATTATTTTTAAATAATAAGAACCTTATGACCAAACAATTGTTATTCCTTTTGGTCAAGTAATTCCATTTAAATTAAACAATAAATATCTTATAACCAAATGCTCTCGCGGTTAGATGTTCAAAAAGTTTTCAAAACTAGACCTAAAACACCTTATAATCGAATGTTGCCATTGTGTTTGTCAAAAAATATCTAAAGTGGCCACCAAACTCCCTATGACAAAACATTATTTTCACCTTCACCTTAGATCTTTTTTCACAAATGGGTGGAAAATGTTGTGCAACTTAACATATGGAACTTTAACCCCTCAAATTCCCACATTCTACCTTTTAATTTTGTGTAATAAAATTGATAGTTTACACTAGTGTTGGGTGGATCTTTGGAATATTTGGGCATCACCCATGTATCTAGTGATATCACTTTGAGTGATATATGGGTTGATATTCAGCTTGCTAGATATCATTTATGTGATATTTTACTACTTGATATCTAAATTTTTTACTAGATATAAAGATCTTGATATCCAAACTAAATATTTATATCCAAGCATGGATTAAGATATCAAGTTGATAATTAGTAATTAGGTTAGGTTTTTAGGTTAATAAACAATTAGGTTAGGAAAAAGAAAAAGAATGCAATTTGCAATTGCCACAACCTAACATTTTTGTTGGGAGATGATAAAAAAGGCCACAATTGGCCTTTCTAATATTCTTTCATTTTTTTTGGTTGCCTTTCTCCCTTCTTCCTTTTTATTTCTTTTTCTTTTTCTTGCTCTACAATCACGTTCTACTTACCCCTCCTTGCCCTTTTACAAGTTGTTGCAAGATTTGATTTTTTTTCCTTTCATTTTTTTAAAAATGTTTCATGAAATAAAATCATTATTTTGTTAATTAATTAATTATTTTTGTTTAAATGTAGGTTTAAAAATTGAAGAAATAAGACAAACCGCATTCTTCTTTAGGTTTTCTTTTTCATTATTATGAGTTTTTTTTACTTTTGTTTACTTTCTATTTTTCTTTTTCTTCTTCTTCTTTATATATATATAATATTTTCGTTTTTTTGTTTCATTTGTTTCTATTCTTTTAAAAATAATTTCTTTGTTTTTTACTTTGTTTTGGTTTATGTTTGTTTCATGTTTTCGATTTGTCTCATTTGGTTTTTATTTTTATGTATTTTTATTTTTATTTTCCAATATTTTCTGTTTTTCTAATATACAATAAAATAAAATATTTATTTCTAACCTTTGTATTTTTGTTTGTTTGGATGTAGGTTTGAAGTTTGAAGAAAGAAAGCAAGCTTCATTCATTTTCAAATATGGTTTTTCTTGTTTTATTTTGGGGTTTTTGTTTTTTTTTTGTGGTTTTTTTTTTCTTTCAAAATTATTATATTATATTTCCCTTTTTCCTTTTTTCAATTATTTTATTACTATTTTTTTAAAACATGTTTTTAAATTTTTTTAATTGGTTTTTTAAATTAATTGTTTTTTCCATTTTTAATTTTTGTTCTAAAACAAACCTAATGGAAGAAGAAAATCCTAGCCTAGAAACCCAAGAGAATGTTGTCCTAGAAGTCGAAACATAAATAACAAAATTGCAATTGGAAAAGTTCATGAATGATAATAAAATAATAATAATGCCAAATTGATGGAATGTTTTTAATGTTATCGGGAACCTATTGAGCATGTAATAAAGGAACAAAATCAAGGAAATATTTTATTACAAGGCAAATGGAATAACTTTTTTGAAAAATCATATGGATGTAAATTATGTTATTTTATAATTTAAAAACTTGAAGAAGAGGTTAACATTCTTTGAAAGGAAGTGTGGAAGGATAATCAACTAATAAATGTCCAAACATATATGGGTCATCAATCTCTAATTTTTTTACCATTAAAAACCTTTATAAACAAAACAATGTTGAACAACAATAGTTTATGGAGGATATTGGTCTCTTGGTTGTTAAAAATAACTTACTAATACAGTTTGTTGAAAGTCTATGGTTAAAAAGGCTTTGTATGCGTTCATGTCATTAGTGTAATTTCCAACCCCAAAAAACTTTTCAATTTGATGTTTAGTTGAGTTTGGTGAAAAAAACTAAACAAAAATATGTTTTACTTTTACTAGATGACCTTACAACCTTAATAATAAACTTTGATGTTGAGATGTCCAAAGGGGCACATGACATTTTTGCTTTGGGTGTTTATTTTTTAAGAGTTGATCAACAATTAATGCACCCCAAACTCCTTGATGGACTCAATTGTGAGTCTAAAGGTGAAAATAATGAAAAGAGAAGGAGTTGGAGTGTGCTCCCTAGTTCGTAATACTTCGAGAGTAGAGGGGCATGTTGGAGCTTTGAAATGAGATTAGGACGAGTGACAAGCGAGTTAGTTATTCACACGGATTTGCACAAACCAAACAAAAAAGTTGGGTAGTGCATAGTTGGAGCACTTTTGGTGCACGGACAAACCACGAGCAAACATGGACTCACAAAATTCAGCACGGCCCGAATTTGGGGGAAGCTACCACCTTTGCCCTTATAGTATTATTTGTGCCTAACCACGAGACCAGCACCTAAATGTCATTTTTGTCCCGAAACTCCCAAGTGGGAGTCCCGAAATTCCCTAAATTGGGACTCCCATAACTTTGGGGCCCATAACTTTGTGTGCAGACCTTTGATTGAAGTGAAGTCTAAAGTAAAATTGTAACCTTTATCAAGATCTTTCCAAAGGTATGTGGCATGACACTTGAACGTAAGGAAATCAAGGCAATTCCTGACTTTTAGTGGTTAGGAATCAAATTGATAATTTGACTCCTAACCCTTTTTTTGGCCATAACTTATGTTTTAAGTACCCAAATAGGTCATGCGAGCCCATTTTACACATCTAAGTTCTAAGAGATTTCCAATGATATGAGTATTTTTTCCATCCAATGAGTTTTGTCCTTTATAATCGCCCTTTAAAAATTTGGAAGTCCATTGGGACTCCAACTCCCAAAGTGGGAGCTCATTTGAGAATCTGGGGGTTCATTTCTTCACACTCTCCCGTACTCCTGCAAGTGTGGAATGTGACTTTTGGGCTTCACTCTTGGCCTGCACCTTTGCAAGCCCTTGCCTTGGTCGTGAGCCCAAAGCTAGGGTTGCAACAACAACCTAAACAGGTCATTATCGAACTTTTTGAAGCGAATGAAAAAATTGAACAAACTTTTGTGAAGAATTTGACTCCTTGATACATATGGTTTGAGAAAAAAAATTATAACTTATGTTAAGGATGAGGGATCTGATTTCAATAATATGATTATTGCCTTGAATCAATTGGGAACTATAAGGCATTAGGATTTGAAGAAAGTTACTATGGAACTTGCTTTGAACATGCACTGTGAGAAATTGTGTTCATGAAAACCACATTACCTTGTAGGTAGAGTTCAAAAGCCACTCAAATATAATTATGTTGCAACTATGTCTTCTAAAATGCAACTCTTATGAATTACATTTTATGAATATGATGATTTAATAAATAAATTTGCACATAAACTACATTTGATTTTTCTTGTATTGTAGTTGTAATGTGTAACTAAGTTATGATTATTATAAATGAACTACACATTGAACAACTTGTTTCAATTAGCATACAACTTTCATATGTGTGATATGATGTGTGTTCACATTCCCACCATTCATGAGATATAAACTTTGTAACTGGTTTTCAATTATGAAGTTTGTTCGTGCAATTAATTGGCCACAATTGTATTATTAGTTCCCCATTATCATGCCATTATCGTGCCATAATTATGCCATTACGTGGCCACTAATTGTTCCATATGTGCCATTATGGGGCCACAATATTGGCATTATTTTACAACTAGATGGCCATTACGGTCTCATTACTTGACCATTAATAAAAATACCATTGATTCACTATCCATATAAAGTGTGAATTTGTACACCTCAAGTTGGATCCCAATGCTACATAAATTGTATTAGAAATATTTATATTGTAGGTACATCAAAGTATTCAAGCTTATACACCTAAAGTTTTTTTTAACTACATGAGCAAGTGTAGAATTGATAATTGATTATTTTGTAAATAACTCTTTAGCACTTGCAAAAGTTACATCTTGTGGTATAAATGTAAAATTTAATATTTAAAAATAATTTACTAAATATCAAATATTAATTTATGGCTTAATTTACTTACTTACTGTAATTTAAAAATTAGATTAAAGAAATCCCTTTATTTAAATTAATCAATCTAATTTAGGTAATTCGTGACATTAAAAAAATTGTGTACATTATATTAAAAATTCAATAAAGGTATACATATGAACATGTTTCGATGTTTTTTACTCAAATTTTATTTATTATTTCATAATTAATTACTAAAAATTAATTATTAAAAAATTCATATAAAGTCATTAATCAAATTTAAATAGTTATGTTGTTAGTTAATTCAGATAACAAACAAATAAATAAATATCTAATTTGGATGATTACTTATCCAATAAATAATGATTTAAATTCACTAACTAATTAATGATTTAAATTTGATTAATTAATACAAAAAATTTAAAAATTAAAAAAATTTAAGTGAGTAATTATTGAATTGTATTTGAATTTAGATCATCAATTATCAAAACAATTATTTTGATAATTATTTATCTAATATTTATGGCTATGTATCGACCTACCTAAATACTTATACATATTTGTTTCTAAAATTCAATTAATATGCCATGTGGCAACTTTTGATTCTGCCACATATTAAGTTAAAAGAAAAGCAAAGAAAAATCCTTTTTTAGATAATTTAATGAAAGAGAATGTTGTAGTTATTGAGCTGAATTTATTAGCTTCTAACACCAAAAGAAAGGTCTATAATGTTTTGGATGTTTTTTTTTCTTTTCTTAAGAAATTTGATGAAAGAAAATCTCATAATATGTTTGCATTGATCTTATATTTAAAATATAAGAACCTTAGAATAGATGCTACTTTTGTTGGTAATGAATAGGGAGTTGATGTTATTAAGAAAGCCTTTTCCCCTATGCTTTTGAAGACCCACCAATTTCTACACCCATTGGCTACTTTTGAACCCATGGCAAAAAAAAAGCAAGTGATGAAAACTTTAACCTTGACATGTTTTAGATGACTTTGGAGACAAGTGAGCTTTCCAAAGAGTTAGTGAGGTGAAAGTTGGATGTATTTAAGGAGATATCCTGATATGAAGGATATCAAGTGCCCCTTGGATTGGTGGGCTACATGAGTCAATATTTTTTACAATTGCTTTTTTGGCTTGCTAAATTTTCAGCATAGTTGGATTTCAAATATAGATAGAAAGGATCTTTTCTTTGCCCAGTAACCTTACAAACCTTGAGAGAGATGTCATTTATAGACAGATAACCTAGAAAGAATCATCTTTGTGAGCAAAAATTGGCCAAACCACCTTAGGGTAGGTTCCTTTCCCACCAATTTGGTTGAATTTATAGAGGTCGATGTATGATTAGAAGAGGAATTGGAGGAGTTTGAAGGATCTTTTGATAGAAATGAAAATTTGGACATGTAAACAATTCATTTATATCCTATTGTTCATTTTGGTATTTTTTCATTTTGATATTTATTTATTTAGTCATAATGGTAATTTTCTTACAAAATATGTGAAATCCAAGTTGTTGATATTCAGAACCAACATCCAGTTGATAAATAACAACAAATATTTGGTAGATTGATATTTTGTCGAATAAAAAAACTTGAAAATATAATATGTGACTCGGATATTTAAATCAGATTTAAAAAAAATTTGGTTTGGATAAATAATTTAAACCAAATATCCTTATCCAATAATTATCACAAAAAGATTATATCCATCCAACATTTGTTTAGACCCCATCACTAAGCATAACACATGCAATGATAGTATTACTTTTTTTTTAATGTGCCCCAACCACACCCATAACCAAACACAAAACTTGTATTTATTGTTGGGTCTTTCCATTATTCTGAACATTATATGCTTAGATTGTGCATTCAACCATATGTTTAACCATGAACAATGGGCAAAGTATGGGCATATTTTCAAGGGCTAGTCCTATATATAGTATGGGCATTTGGTTATAGGGAAGCGTTTGATTATAGTGAGGCATTTGGTTATGGGTGTGTTTACCTTAGTGA
>Ga0209208_10013427_pt1 | contig 10234 bp, 7 predicted proteins | sample S1TSphfallax_3_FD_187694 | JGI IMG/M metagenome (GOLD analysis project Ga0209208, IMG submission 187694) | Host-associated microbial communities from peat moss isolated from Minnesota, USA - S1T2_Fd - Sphagnum fallax MG (SPAdes) (version 2) | ecosystem: Host-associated > Plants > Peat moss >... | reverse complement strand
GGCGATGGCGCTCTCGCCGCTTTGCATTCGTTATTGCTAACCTAGCGTTTCTCTTCTGTGCACACCTGAAGCCTGGATCGTACAGTGCGGGCGTTGGTTTTTGTCTCGACTGTAGCGAGGGCAAGGCCGTTTGGTGGCCACAAACGCGGGTCGAATCGGTGGAGAAATGGGCTGGAGAGGAGGAAGAGAAGGAGGAGGAGGAGGAGGCTGTGGAGACGAGATAAGGACGGATAGGGTTTGAGAAGGAGGGAAGCGACGGAGTGTTTATGGGAGCTTGGATCTGGTTCTTTTGTTGTGTTACGTAGGAGAGGTGACGGAGATACTTACTAGTGCTATCATAAAGAGGTTCCATGTAGTGAGGCTTTGTGTGGTGAAGACAACAATAACGGGGGTGAGAGGAGGAGTCCAATGTGTGAGCCGTGTGTCGGCCATACGTATTTCGATTGCGATTGATTCCCGAAGGGGTTTGTGAAGCGACTGCACTGCAGCATTTAGGGCATTTTGCAAGTAAATTCCAAGGAGGTGGAATTCCGGGTAGAAGTAAGGAGGAGGTCTTGGCTTTGAGCAGATTTGTTACAGCATGTGAGTCTTCGTGTCGACGGCACTGACAACCAAAAGCTCCAAGAAACGTTGTAAAAGTGCAACAGGTCTTCTTCGATGGAACCCCGCGTGGGCAACAAGTACAAGCTCGGAAGGAAGATCGGAAGTGGCTCCTTCGGCGAGATCTACTTAGGTGAGCTGTGGCATGTTGAATAACCTCTAGGTTGAACTGCAAGCTATATTCCTGTATTCTTGCTTTTTAATCAATACAAGAGTAGATTGCTCTTTGTTTCAACATCGCTGAAGTTTCAGTCTGTTGGAGGAAGAGGAATTCATGTCTTACTTAATGTTCTGACAGTGCTAAGATTGGAAGTGGCTCCTTTGGTTAGATCTACTTAGGTGAGCTGTGGCATGTTGAAACAACCTCTGGATTGTACTGCCAGCAGTACTCCTTTGGAAGTGACATCTGCTCACACCTTTGAGATGTCAGCCTATTGAGAAACATGGTGAAATGTTTTAGCAGGTTTGTTATCTCATTTTGTTCTGAGAAAGGTGATTATCATGTATCATTGTCCTCTCATGTTTTAATCTGACTTTCATATAGTGCCATTGAATGTGAACCTTGTGTGATTATGGTGGAGGCATTTGCTTTGCCAGCCTCTTCTGAAGTGCATCTGATTGACTGTTGTCCTATTGTGTTGCACAGGAACCAACATCCAAACCAATGAAGAAGTGGGTATCAAGCTGGTACAAAAGCTCTCTTTGGATCAGTCATTTTGTATTGGTCATGAAAAATTGTGCTAGATCTGTAAACCTGATCTGTCCCTGTATCTGCCAGAAGGCTGAAATGGTCTCATGGATTCCAGCGCCTTTACTGTTGATGGTCTATGCAATTGTGGTGATTTTTCTTTGTTGTTGGGTTGAAACCTGTACCACAGGTAGGAAATATGTCTGGTCAAGGAAAAAGCAAGACCATGACTTACTCATGCATGTTGTCAAGGCACCCTGCAAATTTGTGTTATGCCAGCATCTGCTGATGGGTTAGAGTTGAGTGCTTAGGTGTCTACAACCTTGTTCTTTGGATAGGAAAAGTAGTAAGTTTAAGTATACAAGAGACAACTGTGAGTGTCAGGTATTGGTTTTCTGAGAGCAGCTATCAAGACTTAACAGAGAGGGCAGCTGAGAGTACTTAACAGCCAGATCTATCTTCTACAAATCTGACTCACAGATAATATTTTTCAGGAGAGCATCAAGACAAAGCATCCCCAGTTGCTATATGAGTCAAAGCTCTACAGGATCCTTCAAGGAGGAAGTAAGGACTGTGAAATTTGCCTTCTCCATCAGGTTTCCTGACAGTATTCATCAGTTCATCTGTGTCAGTTGAACTAATTTGGCTTTCCTGTCTATGCAGCTGGTGTTCCAAACATCAGATGGTTTGGTGTCGAAGGGGATTACAATGTCTTGGTTATTGACCTGCTGGGGCCAAGTCTTGAGGACCTTTTCAACTTTTGCAGCCGGAAATTCACACTGAAGACTGTTCTCATGCTTGCAGATCAGTTGGTTTGTAATCTACGAGCTTGCTGCTTTGTCATAAGTTCTGCAATTTGTTTCTTATTGGTTGTTTGTCCAGATACAGGCAAGAAGGGGACATATGGTTACTAAGTAGTGCTGATTTGTAGTTTATGTTCATTTCCTTCTGGAGGACTGTCATAGCCTTCTTGTATTGAGCAACATGAATCTAGCAGTTGCAGAGTTAACTCCCCATCCACATGCCAGATCAACAGAGTGGAGTATGTGCATTCCAAGAGTTTCCTTCACAGAGATATCAAGCCTGACAACTTCCTCATGGGTCTTGGGAGGCGTTCCAATCAGGTATGTTGAACTTTCTGCTTCTGTCCTCTGGATTAGGCAAGTAACAACCCTGGAGAGCACAGCTTTTACTTGTTGAAATTGAGGGCCTTTGCTAATAAAATTTGTCAACTGCCCAAGGGCTGCATTGAACTTGAAGGTTTGAGTCTGGTTTTGAACATCAGAAATATTGAATTTGAAAATTCCAGTCTGGTGTTGGAGATGATTTCTGCAGGTCTATGTCATTGACTTTGGTCTTGCAAAGAAATATCGTGATCCTTCAACACATCAGCATATTCCTTACAGGTAAACCCAGTTTCAACAACTGTGGTATACTTGGTATTTGTGGAGAATGTTAAGGAACATGGTTATGCCCTTAAAAGCAGCTGCAAATGAGGGCCTTTTCTCCTGATAGGGCTGTGTTCTTGATCAGTGTCATGCTCTCTATGAGAATAAGCTATGGAGGAGATGACAGTGTTTCCTTCTGTCCCTTACTTGGAATGAAAAAATCTCTGTTGTGCAGGGAAAATAAGAATCTGACTGGAACTGCTCGATATGCAAGTATCAATACCCACCTTGGTATTGGTAAGTCAAGATCCTGTCTCCAGCAGAGTGTGACCCATGATTGTTTTGTGAATGTCTCAATTTCCTGTGTGGACATAGCTGACCATTGAATGGGGTTCTTGCATGGCAGAACAAAGCAGGAGAGATGATTTGGAATCTCTTGGTTATGTGCTGATGTACTTCCTCAGGGGCAGGTGAGTTTTTAAGTGTCTTCTGCTTCCTTCTACATTGCAGATACCCAAAGGTCCGGATTCTTTCTGACTGGGAAGGTTGGATTTGGCAGCTTACCTTGGCAGGGGCTGAAGGCAGGGACCAAGAAACAAAAGTATGAGAAGATCAGTGAAAAGAAGATGTCGACTACCATTGAGGTGGAAATAAGTTCCTTCATCACACAGTCTTGTTGTCATTGGTGTTTTTCTCCTGGTCGGTGTATCCCACAAGGCTTGTCATAGTAACCATACTGACTCCATTGACACATCTCGCTACGTTTCTTATGAGGTCTCTGTTCAAACTCAAGTTGGTAGATGCTACATGGACATCTGGTGATTTGGAGTAGGCATTCCATAGAATTATGGTTGAGACAAGCATGATTTGGCAATTTCTGAAGGTGGAAATCACTTAGTTCCAAAGGTGTGTCTGAAAAGGTTATATGTTGATTTACTCCTGCATAAGTATGGAGCACCTAAACATTGATCAAGATGCAGGTTGTGTTTCTAATGGATCAAACGGTATATTTTCTCATTACATAAGATCAGAGTGGGCAACGGGTACAACATTAGTTGTAATCCTGGCATGATGTTTGTGTAGGGTTCTAATGACAGGACATCAAACATGTAGTGATGCTACAGGTAGTGATCAAGTTCATGCTTGGGAACAGACAAACGTAGATGCAGTGCTCATGCTTCCTCACAGTCTATCGAGGAGAGTAGTGGTTAGTCCTTGTTGATGATTCAAGGGTGATTCTCTCGCAGGCTCTTTGTAAGGCATATCCATCTGAATTTGCATCTTACTTCCACTACTGCCGCTCCCTCCGATTTGATGACAAGCCAGACTATGCTTATTTGAAGAGGATTTTCCGGGATCTCTTCATCCGTGAGGGTAGGCACCAAACTCTTGAGTGTTCAAGTTCCTTTTCATTGATTCTCAACCATGATTGAAATTGCTTCATTGCACAACCTAGGGTATAGGTACTTTTGACAAAGAACTAGTTTTATTGAGGATTTTTGTAAAAATTCAGTAGAAGGTCTACAAGAACAGACCTGAGGGTGGTGGATCAGAAATACATTAAGGCACTGCTATGGTTTGGGACAGGTTTTCAGTTTGACTATGTATTTGACTGGACCATTTTGAAGTATCAACAATCACAATCTATGGGTGGCCCACAACGTGTTTCTGTAGGTCTTCTTTGAACTTTTAGATTGTTCATGCAGGAGATAAATGGGCATTGCTCATCCTCTCCTTTTGTCTTGTCATTATGACTCAATATTCTTCTATCTATCCTTGATTCAAATCAGATCATTTGTTCCAAATCTCTTTCATTATTTTTGGTTTCAGAGTCTCCTGACAACCCTCTGATGCAGCTATCAAACTGAAGCTTTTGTCCTGAGCTTCTTTCAGCCTGCAGCTGGAGGGACAAGCAGTGGAGCTGGGGCTGTGGTTGACCATGCTTCAGGTCTGTGCTGTGATTTATTCAATTTGGGCATGAATTATGTACATGCAACAACAAAGATCCTATTGGTTCTCAAGAGTTGTCTCATTCAGAACCGCTGAACTCAAATTGTAGATGTATTGGTGTCAAAGGTGATTTGAGATTGTCTTATGTGTCCTATCCTGTTGCCACAGATTCTAGAAGTTGGTCAATTTGCTCTCAAATGATCTGCTATGGTGCTAAGTGTAGGGACATGGCACTATGAATAAATCAGAATAATTTTGCAGGACCACAAAACTTTCGAGATCCCCACCGTACAACTGAGCCAGCTGATGCTGCTCGTCGAAGGCTCGCTCCAGGTGTAGTGGCTTCTGGTGGTGTGAAGCCATCAGAAGCACCTAAGCTCAAGAGTCCAGGACGAGATGAAGCAACCATCAAAGACTTGGTAGGCCTCCAGATCAAACTGCTTGTTCGTGCAAGAATGGCTTTGTAATGATGTAGCAACAGTATTTGCTACAGCGGCGTCTTGCTAGTAGTAGTCTGGCTCAGATCTCTCTTTTGTTGTGCAGATTGAGATTCAACAGCAGCAAATTAGTGTTGCTTCAGAAAGGTTTCTATCTTTGAAACTGATGGAATATATGTAGGTTGTTGTCACCACTGTCCATGCATGAGGATATCTTACTGGTGGCATCAAGGTGACAGCCAAACCAATGCAGGAAGAGTGATGTGACCTGACAGCTGACAGCTGGTGATTGGTTGGCATTTGTAGGGAATCCTAGGGAGTCCAGCAGAGCCTGAGCGAACACATACATCAACATTTGTTCGAGGTGGAAGTTCATCAAGGAGGGCTGTTGCATCAAGCAGGGCTACAATCCCAACAGAAGTTACAGACTCATCACGGACCTTGACCAATAAGATGACCCCAATCAGCCTGCGTCCCCCAGGGATACAGCGCAGCTCTCCTGTGACTGCAGTAGAACCAAAGCAGATGGTACCTAAACCTCATTTGTCACCTAACAGGGATTATGACACTGTCCTCCGGGGATTTGATTGCATTGCACTTGATGAATGAAGGCAATAAAGTTGTCTAGGTTGGTGTTGGAAAGCTGGCTTTGTGCCTGCTATTTCTGCAGATGTCAGTACTGATATTGTGACAATCTCACTTTTAAGGCATAGACTGGATATAGAATCTGTGGTCATCAGCCATCACTTCTGTGGCAAACACTGCCTGAAAGTTCCAGGCTTTCATCTTTCCTTTCTGATTTCCTTAGAAAAACTAATAGCAGACATCTCACATTGGGTCTGGCTGGGTTGTAGGGTCGAGAAACTAATGGTGGAAATTCTGGAAGGAACCCTACTTCCTCCCGAACTTCAAAAGAGTGAGCACATTGGAGGGAAGAGGGTTCCTGTAACTGGTTTGGGACACTTGCATTCCTGCTTGGCCTCCAGGGATTCCATATTTGTGAATTCAGACATTGCATTGGTAAATATTGTGGAAATCATTTGCTGGTGAGCATGTTTGCCTTTGATGGCTGTACAGTCTAGTATCGTTGTTAGTGTGCAGGGCCTCTGCACACATAGGTTGTGTCTAGGTTTACCTTGTTGCGAGACATAAATCTGGATTTCAATGCCACAACTATTTGTGTCACTATCATCTTGTGATCACACTTTGTAGCCTGTAGTTTGAATAGCCTGGTACCACATTTGTCAAGAACTCAAATGAAGAAGTCGATCCACAGAATTCACCTTTTATTATGTATGCATTGTCAGTCTGTAACACGTAGAGGATTTGCACAGCAGGATGTTTTGAAATCAAAGTCAAAGTAAATGTAGTCAACAGGAAGTGCAATTCCAATTTCTATCCATTCTTGGAGCTGGTAGTGTGATTTAGCTATAGCATACTGTAGGCAATCAAATTATCGTTCTCACAACCAAGCTTTTTGCTGTGGCAATTAGATTTCATTTGCATCTGAAATCTGAATCTTGTCAATTCTGTATGATGGATTATGTAGAGAGATTTCAGTTTCTTTCTGGCCTTTTTAGACCTGGACTGTTCAGGAAATAGCTACTAAGCTGAATGGTGTAATAAATGTGCAGTGCAAATTGAAGGCAGATTTGATATCAACACACTTGGTGATTGATCCTGTTGATGTCCTTTATGAGATCTCAACATTAAGTGAAATCTTTTGTATAGAGGAAAGCCCAAGTTGATGGCATTCCTTCATTTGAGGCCTTGGAACTGAGGGTGTTAGGCTGAGCCCTGGGCCAAAAATCAAGGAGTGCCCAACACGAGGGAACTTCCTCTGCATAAAGAAACCAGGGTGATTTCTTTATCTTTCTAGCATTTCTTTTTGTGTCAGTAAAATAATCTGCTTGCAGGTTGGCAGCAGCTTTTCTTTTGCTTTGTATCCATGTCAGCATCGCTTACAGTGCAGATTTTTTATATAAAAATTTGTACACATTGCAATCAGCACTTAGCATTCCATATTCCTGTAATTCCCAGTACTGATAATGTGTGCTATTCCAGTTTCTAACAAACAGATATTAACAGCAAGTAACTCAGCAAACAGGAGCTGAAGCATAATCAGGGTGGCTTCAGGACAAGATTGGGATAATCCAGATTGATCATGTCTAGGCAACTAGGCCCTTATCTAATAAAACTGTAAACTGGGATAGTAAACATTACCCAAGGGTTTCTTTCTCTCTAGCAGAGTCTGAAAATTTAATAATTACCTCAGTGGAGTCAAAAGGCACTCCAAGCAAGATAAAAGTATCTGCTACACCCTGTACACCGATCCCATTGGGCCAGTGGATAAGATTGAGCCTCTGACAGTCTTTACTGGATTATACGTAACATCAATAATTCTGTTCAGGTTCTGTTTCACTAATTGAGTGATCTGCACAAGTCATTAAAAGGCATCAGCATGAGTAAGTTGCACATTCCAGGATGGAAAGATTTTCCAGTTCATTTCCATTGGCATTAAGGGTCCATCCTCTTCATACAGAAAGTGTGTGGAGGACTCTGAAACTACAACCCTGGAATCACAGTACATACCTCACCAAGTTTTTCAAGTCAAAGAAGTGATTATTTTGCTCCTATGAGTTGGGTAAGGATGATTCCAAAAGAACTCATTTAGTGACACACCAACTGAAATTAGATGCTGAGATTTCTGAGTTTCTTCACCTTGAATAAACTCAATTATATTTTTGGAGCAATCTGGACATGCAAACACTTGCCAGAGTGTGAAACAAACATTATGCATTTTGCTATCTGCAACAAGCAATCAGCAGGGTAACAATTAACAAGGTCACATGACCTCATGGATGGAACAAAGGGAAGCAAGGTTGCATACTGCTGTTTCATTCGGGCCAGTAAATTCCACAATCTCTGTGTACAGATTAGATGACTTGATGGTACCAAGATTTGGTTGGTTGCTTTTCCTGTTGCATGCATCCTGGAATTGATGGAACGTGATTAGCAAAATCAAACAAGCTCATCATACCACATAACATGCTTTCAGTTCATCTTTCAGCTGACTGTTGTCATTGCATATGACAAAGTGGCCATACTATTCCAGCCATTCAGAAAAGACGATGCGTACCTTGAAGAGCATGTAGGAATTGCCAGTCTCAATTGGGCCTGCAATACTGCAAATCATAACTTTTGAGCTTAAACCACTTCTTGGCTGTACCCTGTGACAAGGTAGAAGAGGTCAGATATCTCTGAGAAGGAGCAATCAAATCCCAAAAATTAGACATGTCCTGGCAAGGCATATCATTCAGGCTCTGAGAAGGAGTGCACCTCTTTCTCGTACTTGACATATAGATTCTCAAATTCATCACCCCAGAGGTCTGTGAAACCTGGAGCTTCATTTGAACAGAAGAGTGGCCATGCACTATTCTTTTGGACATGTTTCAGAAAGAGGTCAGGAACTGAAGGCCATAGAGTCTACTCTCCTCCGGCAGAACATATAACAAACTCAGAAGTCAAAAGCAACAAAGCACATGAGCACAAATGGATGCCATTCGAGAGTGCACAATAATGATCTTTGTACCTTGTGATGGTTCTTCCTCAGATCCAGCCAATCAAATACATCAGCATGCCATGGCTCCAAGTAGACTGCAAATGCATATACACTTCTTACTAGTAAACCAATATTCAGTATCCATGCCATAAAATATTTTAAAGAATGACTACAGGCTTGAGATCATAAAAGCAAGGGCACCACACAATAATATTCAGTGGCAATAAATGCAAAAATTATCAATCTTACCCTTCCTCTTGACACCACCTTGATCAATGTAGTGGGCTGTGTCGTTGAAGCCTCAGAGCATCAAAATGATGCCATTAGATGTGCCATTTGTTCCATGGATGTAGCTGCTTGTAGCATGGATTTTGTGTGCTGACAACCCAATGCCCCCTGTAGACTTGCTGATTATACAGCACATTCTTTCAATGTATCATATATGCCCTCAGTGCTGTCCTCTTTCATACAAACCAGAAAACAGCTGCTGAGCTGCAGATGCCCACCAGAAGTGTGTTTAGATGCAATCCAGTATTCAAGACAAAGGCATAACTAAGAGATTGCAGTGTAATCTCCATAACAACAAATTACCAATTCTGTCAATTTCTGGCAGAACCCAAACCAACACAACAAGAATTAGTGTGGTCATAACCTTATGAGTGCCTCACACAGAGTACCAGACCATCCCCTTCATCATAAATAGCAGCGTTAGCTTCCATTACTCCCCACTCTCACACAGTGCATGTAGATAATTGTATAATGCTCCAACCAAAATTTCAGGCAAACCATTATACAAACATCTGTGTCCTAAGTTTATATTGCAATTCCAAAATCAATGAGGAGACTCAGTCATGACATCAGCTACCTCAAGAGATGTAGTGATTGAAAAAGTCAATAGTATCCTCATTCAAGCTGCAACTATCTTGTCAAAATATGATTAATTCCATTTTAGCTTTGTCTGTGTACAAGCAATCATCTTAGCTGAGGGCATAAGAGAGGCACATACAGGGACCTCCTGCATGCTAACCACACGCAGAAGATTGATGTCATTAGTGAATGGATTCCAGAAGAAAATCTTGAACCTGGGGCCTTGCATCCAGCATTGAAGAGGGTGGGTGAACCATGAGTGAGCGCTGGGACATTGTATGGTAGGTTTTGAGAACAGCTTCAAAATCAGAAAATGACATCCAGACTTGTCAATCACATCCTTAAAATTTAACCTGGAATTATCAAATGAACATTGACCAAACCTTTGGTACAGATGTGAATGCACTTCCCTTTTGATAATTCTAAAAAATTATCACAACTGAATTTGATGATTACGTCATACACACCATTGGCAATCAACTGAGCTTTGAGAATCGATTTGCCATTCACATGGAAGTACATATCCTTGACTCTGAAGCAACAGAGACACATGACTCAGCACAAGTCGACTTGCATCTGTAAAAATGCTGAAATACTCTAGCTAGCATACAGAAGAAGAATGCATTGCATAATGGAAACAATAGTGAAGAATTTTTGTAAGGAGCAAGGAAACACATGGACAGAAGGCATACATCTTGGGAAGGACTTCTTGGTATGGAGACAAGCATTCAGGTCATTGTAG
>Ga0209208_10013426_pt1 | contig 10235 bp, 10 predicted proteins | sample S1TSphfallax_3_FD_187694 | JGI IMG/M metagenome (GOLD analysis project Ga0209208, IMG submission 187694) | Host-associated microbial communities from peat moss isolated from Minnesota, USA - S1T2_Fd - Sphagnum fallax MG (SPAdes) (version 2) | ecosystem: Host-associated > Plants > Peat moss >... | reverse complement strand
GAGATCCATTAGTTAACACATGCATGGATAAAATCCATTTGAGTTCTTAATTTGTTTTAGTTTTGGATATGTTGCACAGATAAGACATTGAGAAATAGAGATAGGCCAAGCTTTGAAAATTAAATATCCTGATACTTTCGCAAGCTATCTATCCATATAGTTGAATTTTTTCATAGGGAATTACTTACATATAATTGGACTCAATCTTGTGTTTTGTAATCGTTTTTTTCTATTTTTTTTGCAACCATGCAGTTGATTGGAGGTTCTTGTTTCCTTGTGGCATTCAACATATATTTGGTCTTTGTTGTTAGTTTATGAAACATAACAAGTTCTTTGAAACTATCAGTAACATCCACAACAATAATTGTTTTTGAAGTTCTTGGTGCTCAATTGGACAACATTAATTAAATACTTCGAACTTGTTGCATGGTTTGAGTTAGACAAATGATACTAGGTTGATTGTGAATGAACTTGCATCTTTAATGGAGTTGACATTTTTTGATTGTTTGTTTATTTACAAATGCAATGATGGCCATCAAATTAATATTTAAATGAAATTCCACAAATGGCAAGTATATCATTAAATCGAAACAATTTGTAGTAATGGACAATGTATTTGATCAAAATAATAATCTCACTAATTATCCCTATTCAAATTTTAAATATTAATTCAGTAAGTCTGTCCGGGACGATATATTTTGAATCCGTGTGAACAGGGTGTGGTTTTCATGTTCAACATGCCTTCTTGGACGTGTCTGTCTGTGTGGACAAAAATTGGGCAGTGCCTGAAAGATTCTTCCAGTCACTGCCCATTCCCTGTGGAGCATCTGTTCATGATTTTTATTTTTTTCATGGAAGGGGGGAGGGGGTGGGGGTGGGGTTCTAGGTGGAAGTGAGAAATAACACATTGTAATATTATGTTGGGGAACACATTGAGAACCAAAGAAAAATGAAAAGAAACCCTCTCCCCCCACCCCCCCCCTGCCCCTCCTCCCAAAATTTAAAAGGAATAAAAGCAAGGCACCTTGAGTGCACCCTTGGGCCTTCCATTGGTTGCATGAAATTTTTATTCCCAAAAAAGTTCCTCACCGTTTAGAACCGGAGTGGGAAATGCGAAGGACTGGGTGGGGGGATTGACAGGGTGCATTATGCACCGGGTTCACACTAGTACACATGAAGAGGCACACATATGTGGTTTTTATAAGGTTTGATTTCTTGACTTTTGAATGGTTTTCATTTCTTGTAAATTTGTCACATGACATAATAATGCAAAGCCTTTTTAAAAGGTATGAAAGTAAAGTGTTTTGTGGTATTTTGTATGTTTGACTTTAGGGATTGGAAGGTAGCTATGAATTGCCAATGATGTAGTATGTGATTTTTGTTCTTTCAAAGTTGACCACAATTTATCACTATTACATGTAAACTTGTTATAATATTTTTTTGTATGTAAATATTTAGGAATTTTTTATAAGTTGTGTCATGTTGCATATGTAAAAAAATGGTAATTTATAGCATTATTTTCATGTTAGCTATAAGGCCAAGTTTGATGGTTGGTAGGTTGTGTGTTTACATCAGATGTATCAAGTTGTGTGAAACACATTTATTATGATTAATGGGGTTTCAACCCACTTGTCCAAGGCTTTAAATCCCATCAAAAAAAATTATAATTTTTTTTATAATTTTTTTTTTACAAATGAACCTTGAATATGATACAAGGAATAGTTTTTTTTGTAGTTCCTTGTATTTTATTCTAAGGAATATAACCTTGTATCATTAAAAAAATAAAATACAAGGAATTACAAAATGAATTGCAGAAGGTGAGGCTGAAAATTCATGTGAAACTATATTGTGTACGTGTGTTGAGACTAACTATAGTGTTGTTGCCTCTAGTTAAATCAAAGAAATAATCCAACCATAGAAAGAATTGAGGTTTGATGTTTCAAGTATTATTTTAAGGTTGTTTAAATGTAGAAAGTCCTTCACTTTGATGGTGCGCCTAATTTTTTTAATCAACATGAAGTACTAAGTTTCAACTCAAAAAAAATTGGGACCATGTTTGTAGTGGATGGTGATAGTATTGTGGCAATCATTGCCACAAAAATGGCAACAACATGTTGTACACAATATTTGTATTTATTTTTGTAATGGTGGGCATGTGGAGAGGTCTAAATGTAAAAAGTCCAACCACATGACCATGTTTGGTTGGAAATGGGCCTATGAATTTAATTGAAGGTAAATTCTTTTGTTTGAGGAAGTTTTAAAATTATGTTATTATTTTGTGACATGTTTGTATCCAATTAATGAAATTAGTTGTTCTAATCAATAATATACACACCCTCACAAAGCCGAAAAGGATTTAAGACTTCTAAATCCTCAAATGGCTTATTAGCTATTATTATGGGATTGAAGTTTTATGCCAACAATTTGACGAATCTTTTACATAAGTCTAATTTGGGGCTCTTTGCAAAATACATCATGGAGGTTGAGAATTTACATGAGTTTACAAAAGATTTCATGAGAATCAAAGAACTGTCATTTATGACAATGGGAATCACCAAAAAAAAAATTAGCCTTCCCCATGTTGATAAGAATGATATCAATGCAAGTTACATTATATGTTTTCTTGATAGTAAGTTTTTAAATCTTGTTCCATATTTTTCATACCAACATTAAGTAATAATTGATTGTGATGTTTTTCATTTGGGCAATGCATTGGATGTGTGAATAGGAACTTCATTCAAGGGAAGGAACATTTGTGTAGTAGGGGACTTGTGTTGTCAAAGTACATATTATATTTCAAGCTACAATATGGTACAATTCTTTGCATACATTCAAGTGTGGTTTACCATGGTATCAAGAAGAATATTGAGTACACTAAAGTTAAGGTCACCATGACAAGCAAGGCAAAAGTTGCAATTGTAGGTTCAAGAAAACAAAACATAATTAAAGATGACATAGAATAGGTCTTGGAATTAATGATATTTTGAAGTTAAGCTTCACTATTTGTAGTTTTCGTTGCGAGTAAGGAAGAGTTTGGGGTAGATTATAGGTTTGTAGCAACAATTGTGTGATTTTAAGGTTGGGTATTGGAGCTCTCTTTACTAAAATTAGATTTTGTTATCTATAGTTCTCTCATCATTTTGGACTATTGGACTACCCCATTGGCCATATGGTTATTTTGATCTTTTGTTTTAAGTTAATGCAAATTATAATGATTCATAAAATGATACTTGCAAACATCACCCAGAGTCCATTTCCTTTACAAATATTTTTGGGTCTAAAAAGGACAAAATAATTATGGAGAAATAATCCATCAGCTCCAAGTAATTATTTTTCATTTATTTTATGCCATCGTAGAGATAATTGTTAATGTATATGTATGTACGCACAAACCTAGCGTAACTAAGTATTTTTCCATAGTGATATATGGACTTTTGAAAACACTTGACTTTTTTAAACTAACAAAAATAAAATATAAATTCCATTAAATTTTTTTTGACATGTTACAAAATGCATAAAACTTGATTTTATTGATATATTGTCCAACTAAAATGGAGTCTTTAACAATCATAATATCAATCATTGGACCATTTTGAAATCCATATAAGAAACCTATTATCAAGGTGCACAATCCAATCAATTCAATTCACTTTACAAGTGCATGGATATTTTAATTTTGTAATTTGTGCACATCACATGTATACTCAAGTTGATAATTTCAAAGTAAGTCCTTATTGAAAAATTATGACATAAAAATTACAAATTAAGCATTGCATTTACATTCATATCACAAAAACTATCACTATCACACAAATAATGAACCACATTAACTTGCATGGGCCCATTTGGTGAATAAATTACATGGGTATCACAAAAATACTAAAGGTCAAATGTCAATTTACATTTCTTAAATGAGTTGGATAGCCCAAAACATATACTTGCATATTACAAAGGTCATTAAGTGAGGAATAAATGAGAAAATGTTTCAATTGATAGTAAGGAGGGAGTATTTAAGGCTAGGGTGTTTAAAGCTCGAGGGGTACACTTATTGTAAAGTTTGGGATCTATGTGCATCAAATGACCATTTTTAGGGGGGGGGGTATTAGATAATTGTCAAAACTATTTTTTATCACCCTATTATTATAATTAAATTGATTTTCTGAACACAATGTACCCTATTTTTCAACTAATTAACTTATAATTGTGGTTTGTTATCCTCTCTTTGTCATTTAAAAACATTCTAACCTAAAAATGGTCATCTTTTTTCAAATCAAAATGATAAATGCATATTTGTTCTTTCACAACTCTCATTTAATTTTCTTTTTAATTCTTGTGTTTAAATCACTTTTCAATTCAACTTGTAACAATAATTCCCAAGATGTGGATGGTGAGCATAATAATGACTTAAATATATATATCAAAATACAACTATTATCATGTACCTACAAGTAGGTGAAGTTTTACCTAGATTCATACATAAAAAATGTGATAGAATAACGAACAAAGCCAAGAGGTTTAGACTGGAAAGAACTATTTAAATTGTGAGTGTGGACTAATGGATGGGTACAAGTGGTGCCTTGTCAAAATAACATGAAAGTATTGTTCAACTTTTATAAAAAATTGGATCATTTTGGGGGTCCCATGGACACATAGTTCATTCCAAACACAATATTGGTGATGAAGGACGTAATTTCAAAGTTCAATAGTTTGTTTCTTGATGTGTAATGTGTGATTGAATATGAGCCTCATTTAACACACATACACTTCATTTATAACCATTACCAATGTGACTAGGCAATTAATGATCTAGTGCTCACATTTGCACTTGGTTTAATGGTCCCCTAGTTTAAAATTAAGGTGTTCATTTTTGGTGGATTTTGCAAAGGGGGATTCTTCATGTTATATCATTATTGTTATTTGCCTTAGAGGGACCTTAACCCCATGTAATGGGGTGATTCTTTGTGTTGTACCACATATGTGAATTTTTCGTTATATATTAAATGTATGATTGTGAATAACAATAAGTTCAACGTTGATATGGTAGCACACACCAATTGTTAGACAATTTTTTATTCACTACTTAGTTAAGTGGTAGTTAATTTATCCATAAAATGTGTTAATCCAATTAAATTTGTTTTTGTTTTATTTTACTTTGGAACCAATTTAATGTGAATAGGATTTTGTTTTATTTTTCATTTGGAGATAAAATTTTCTTAAATTGTGTGTTCCAAATCACTTTTGATGATTCAAGTTTCCAAAACACAAATCATCATATTTATGCATTTAAAAAATGTGTTTGCAACAAAAAAATTAAAATTAATTCATTATTCCAAAAGATTTGAGTGTTCTTCGATATTGGATTTTTACATTGTTTGCAAGTGAACATGATTTTGGTTATGTGTTGTGCCACGTGTGAGGGTTTGTTAATATTGAACTTATGCTTGTGAATAGCAATAGATGTAGGCATTGATATGGTAATGCACGACATTAGGAACTTTGCATACTACTTGCATACTTATGATATTCTATGTGATAGTTGCATGCATTTTGAAAAGTGATTGACTGTAAGAAGCAAAGGAAGGGGAGGATCTATCATGAATGATAAGAATGAATTAGAATTTTGTTGCCAGTAGTAAACTCCATTGTCAATGATGAGATAAGAACAAGGGGTGTGTCATAGTGTGGCGTTGCCATTTACATTAAAAAGAATCTTAAAGGCAAAAGAAGAATTATGGAAACTCAAATATTTCACCATGCAAAAATATAATCTTCAAAAAATCATCTAAAAGAAACCAAAATCCTTCAAGATATTATAACTAGATATAACTAATATCTCAAGTTTCAACACAAGCCAAAATATCATCTTTCAAAGATCCTCATATAAAAATAGACCTATTACCAAGGGGCCAAAATCCCTTAAGCTACTACCGTAGTACTTTGGCCATTTCAACACATGTCCGTCGAATAATTAATTAATTTTTGAAATTTTCATTTCAACAAATGGAATATTCCTAATATTCACTATGTTCCTTCACAATATTTTTTGATATGGAAGAAATAATTTCTGAAAATTTCAACATTTCTGAAAACAATATAATTAGTTACGAATTGGCCAAGCTACTAAGGTATACTCTATAATGAATCCAAACACAATATCCTTCTTGCCTTCGTAGGAAAGGCCAACAAAGATGAAAATTTGAGTGTTGGGTGGTTCTTTCTTTCTCAAAGAAAGAATTTGATAGGCCCCCAAAAAGCTAACAAACTGCAAGAAAGACACGAGGTAATTAAGTAAGGGTTAAAAACACCCTAAACCCTAAACCCAGTACATTTGTCAAAACCCTTGTAACTGGAATGGGTCCACAAAAAGAAAACCCCAATACACCAATCAAATGCCCTTCTAACTGGAATGGGTCCACAAAAAGAAAACCCTAATACACCAATCAAATGCCCTTCTAACTGGAATGGGACCACACAACACCTGCAAAAACCACAAGTGTTGACTGATTCAGGTGGGCAATTAATTGCTTGGGTAGAGAGAAAGACGGACCAGAAGAGGACAAGGTGGTCTTGAATGCCTATAGAGTAGTAGGTATATGCCACAAAAACCATGCCAATATGCGAATATTCAGTGACCCCCAGATGTGCATATTCTAAGCATGGGTTTTTTGTAGCATATACTCTAAACCCTAAACATTCCATTGTTGGGATTCCTAGGTATCTTCTTTCTCTTGTGAGGGTACTAGAATGCCTTTCAAAGCCACGTTAGGGTTTCCATGCAACATCTATATATAGGTAGGTAGGTAGGTATATGTGGAAATTCCACAACCTTGAATTCACATGTGATATTTTGGTTTTCAAATTGTTGTGGAGTTTTTTTATTTATTTATTTTGGGCTTTTTGATGCTTTCTTTGGTAGTTGGTTGATGAATGCATGAAACAATTGAGATTCTTCTTGTGCAATGGAATGGAATGGAATGGAATAGTCATTTTTAAGAAACAAATCTTGTCATTTTTGGGAAAAAGCTCCAAATGTTCCATATCACAAATTTGAAAAAGAAAAAAAGGAAAGAGCATTGGAATGGATTAAAACACTTATGGATTGAAAATGTATTAGGTGCTGGCCATTGTGAGAACCCAGCCTTGCAAGAGGTGAGTTTGACGAATGGCGATTATGTGACATAATTGACACTCGGGAGAGATTCTGCCAAATTGTTTTGTTTGTAAGTTTGTAGACTATTTGGTAGTGCTCAACTGTGTTGGTATCATCATGCATTTGAAAGAGCAGTTGACCCTCTGGAAAGTAGTAGGATGAATGGTGGAATCTCTCCAGAGTCATGACAACAATTAGGCTAGAGCCCTGGAATTCACATGCAATATTTGCTTCTCAAAGTGTTTGTGAAATTTTGGGCTTTTGATCCTCCTTTCTTGGGTGGAAGAAAGACAGCATCAAAATTGAGATTCTTCAACATGAAATGAAATGGAATGGAATGGGGAAATGGCATTTTTGTGATGGGTTTGTTTGTGTACAAAAAGAATGTACCATAGAAAAAACCAGTGCAATTTCTTGGTGTCTAGGTAGGTGTGTGTAAGAAGAAACTGGCTGACTTCTGCCTTTTGCTTCAAGGAGGATATTCTGAAGCACAATTTTTTTTCCCCCCTCTCTTGTTAATAGAATTTCCTTTCTGCTTTTTTTGTTGCCAAACAAACTGACCCCACCAGAAGAAAAAACAAAAAACAGGGAGAAGAAGAAGAAGTAGAAGAAGAGAGATGGAGAGAAAGAAAGACACTGGTCATCTTCACCTCACAAGAAGAAGCAAGAGCTGTGAATCATGCAAGAGCTGTGAATCATGCAAGAGCTGTGAATTTCAATGAAGCAACAAACAAGCATGCTGTGAGTGAAGTTCAAAACTGCAGTCTTTACAGTGTGCCCTTCATTCTTCTTCTTCTTCTTCTTCTTCTTCTTCTTCTAGACTTGTTGCACAGCTGAACTTCAATAGACAAAGTAGAAGAATTTCAAACAGTAAGACTCTCGAGATCATAAGACTAAAGCTTACATATTTCACTGCACACATTTCTCATCAAGTAGACAGATCTAGATCCTCCTCCTCCTCCCACCTCCCATCTCCCACCTCCCCAGTCCCTAAGTTCACAGTGCAGAAGCTTTTGCAAGGTTGATTCTTTTGTGAGAATTCTCATGAGGAGAGCCCAGGATGAAGAAGAGACACAGAAGAAATTGGTGCTGATCAACTGACTCTTTGAAGCTGCTGATTTTTTCTGCTGCATCCAACAAAGTGCCTTTCAACATTCTTTCTTTTATGAGTAAGCGAATTGGATAACGAGCTCCTCCTCCACTAGGAAAGGAGAGAGACTCCACACCCACTAACTCCATTCAAGTTTGCATGCATGGGTACGAAGAAGCTGCTGCAATGTGGTTTTTTTTTTGTTTTTATGCTGCTCACCAAGCACTCTGGGTTTTGTGTGTACTCTGTCTGGTGGGTGGTGGTTTGACAGGATCTTGGTTTCAAGGAGTGCAGCTGTATTCTTCCCTGGTGATTTTGAGCTGGGGTCGAATGCGGGGAGATCAAAGGCGACGACCCACAAGAACAAAAATGTCGTTGGCAACGGACTCAAACGCCGCCGCTGCTACGAAGACATTGATGAAGAAGCTACGAGGAGTTCAATTGCTGCACAATGGCTGCCAGCAAGAGTTGGATGCTTCTGCAATATATTCTCGATGTGGTTCCAAGCAAAAACGGACCCAAAACTCCAAGTAAGAATAATAAGAAGAAGATGATGATTTGCACTGGGAAGTCCCTCAAAAACTCCAGCCATCGATTGTAAAACTCATTCACAAGTCATAGCATCTGATGTACATGGCTGTTCTGTACATGAAGAACGAAAACGCCATGTACATCTCCTGGAACAATATTAGGGAAGAAATCATCATCAGTTTCAAAACAAAACAAAACAACAATAATTTTGATGCAAAATCAGATTGTACTTACTTTCTTTTTTGCAGGTCAGTAGATTTAAAGCTTGAGGAAGGAAAGCCTTTTGCAGCAGTGAAGAAGACCAAGGATCACTGCAATAACAATTCATGTGGGACAACTAGGACAATGACAATGACTCCTCTCAGATCGTACTGGGAAGAAAAAACAAACTGGGTTGGAGGAATTCTTTCGGTGATTGATGGTGAGTGATCGAGTGGGATTTTCCAGAGCTTCATCATATAATTGTTTGTGAAAAATTTGTCAGGTTTGCACATTATTTGTGCATGTCCCATTTCTGCAAATCAGCAGGGTGGCAGCAGCAGCAGCAGCAACAGCAACACAGTGTTCACCACCACCCAGTGTCCAGACTCAAAGAGAGACACATTATTGTATATACATATGAGGAATTCTCTTCTCTGAAGCCAATTCTTCTTATGAATTCTTCTTCTCTGCAACAACCAAAAAAAAAAGCGTTTGAATGTTGTTTAGAGAGCTCAAGGTATATATGTGTCAAATTTTACACCAGATTTTTATGGCATCCACAATTCCCTTTTTCATTTCACCACTCTCATTTTTTGGAACCTGTTTTTTTCTTGGCAGATATGCGATGGTCTAAACACATGTGCATGCCAAAAGGTACGTACATATGACTATGCTCAAACTGAAATTTTCTTGAATCACTGAAACAGTTTTTTCTTGAATCACAGAGATATATATATATATATATATTAGTTCTACCTTCAAATTGCATGAGTGAGTCATAAGTTTCATGAACTAAAAACCAAAATTTATAGTAATTCTTATAGGATGCTCTTTCATATCGTGCCATTTCAGTCTTGTTTGCTTCAATTCATAGCTGGTTTCTTTTTCTTGTCATGTAGCCATTCATCAGATTCCATAAATTATCTGTATATGTAGTTGGGTGGTGATGTTTTCTGTTTGTCTCCAGGAGACCGTTCAGTTTGGGAGACCATTGCAAATGTTGCAACATCAATACCATTTGTTGTTATTGGAATCAATACTCCTAGGTATGATTATCATCTTCTTGCTGTTTTTAAATTTCTAATCCTTTTTTTTCTAATCCACTTCTCGTACTTTACTGTAACCATCTGTGCCTAATTACAGCTTCTGGTGGTGCCCATAAGGTGCCAGTATGACCTAAAATTGCCTTAGTTTTTGCGACATTGTGCAGGCAAAGACTTGCCACCAGGATGTACTCAAACTCAATAATAGGAGTAGGGGTGG
>Ga0209208_10013425_pt1 | contig 10235 bp, 7 predicted proteins | sample S1TSphfallax_3_FD_187694 | JGI IMG/M metagenome (GOLD analysis project Ga0209208, IMG submission 187694) | Host-associated microbial communities from peat moss isolated from Minnesota, USA - S1T2_Fd - Sphagnum fallax MG (SPAdes) (version 2) | ecosystem: Host-associated > Plants > Peat moss >... | reverse complement strand
AATCTTATCTTTTGTTCGCATTCAAACAATGTTGTAAAGAGATTATCATTCCACCTTTCATTGAATACATGTTATCATTGTATTCATCGTTAAGCACTTGGATAAGAATTTTAGTGTGAAACACAGGCACGTCTATCTGGTGTAATTTACCTCCACAATAGGAAGGGTATATTACATTTCGAGGAGGGTTCTTGCGCTTTGTAAAACTCCCATTATTTACAAGGCTAGTTCATAAAGTCATACAGGATTATCTCAGCCACTGATTCTACATCTATCCTTGAGCGCGAGGTGCATCATGACCCTAGCAGATTGCATCGGACATCTGAAATAGAGAGGCGATTGAACTTCAAAACCCATTGCAACAAACATCACGGAGTTCAATACTGCAAAAAGTAAAACAAAGATATCATGCTTTGCAGCCAGAGACATACAATTCTTGTAGGATCTTCTGACCGGATGAGCCTATTAAACTGTATAATGTTCCAGCTCTTTTGCCCAATTCCAACCAAAGCGACAAACGTGGCCAACGCAGAGAGCGCTAACGGGAAACCTAGATTGTTGCAGTGCAACAAGTTGGATTGTGCCACGGCCGTGAGAAGCAAGCCTTGGAAAGCACTGTAAAACCCGACCACTTGATAAATCTCGTTCACAATGTTACGAACCTCCTTCTGCCTTTTATCAACTCGCTTGCCGAACACCTCTGCACTGCTCTGCCATTCTTCCAATGCTACTTTGAGCAAATTGGTGCTGTTGTCTTCCAAACCCTTAATGCTTAGCAAATTCCGAATCCGACGCTCAGGGCCTTCCATTGTCCACGAAAGAAAGCAACTTGTTCAGTCGGAAAGCACCATTACCGCGTGGTAGGTACACACGACACAAGAAATTCCAAATCCCAGCGCAAGATGACCAAGTCCTCGAAATGGAGCCTTCCCGCAACTTGCTTGCACATGCAGGTCCAAAAAGTCTACTGGCCAATAATGGTGGAAGTGCCAGCTTTTTATCAAAGCAAACTGGCGAAATGTCGCCGGAAAAACCAGATTAAAAATGAAATAATCGACAGTGAAATGAATTTTGAGTATTTCCATCGCCAAAATCAGGGATTTTAACCCTGTCTGTACACAGGCAAGGATTATAAGGAGTAGTATTATTAGTGTATTAATATACGGAGAGTGTTGAATGTGTGAAGAAAAAATGTTATGGCCAATGACATTGCTGGATTTGGTGGTCTGATTTTTTTATTTATTTAATCTGAGTGAACTAATAATAAAATGTGTAATAGGGTTTTGTTGGTTTCTGACAATTTCAAGGGACCAATGGAAATGGTAGGAAGGGACTATTATTTTCAATGTTCAGCAGAATAGGGTTTATGTGTAATTTTATTTTATTTTATTTTTTTCAAATTTGTGAAGTAGGTGGGTTGATGACAAGAGGACTTAGCCAAATTTGACTAGAGGTCAGAACAGGAAATAGAAAGCTTTAAGATTTCACCTATAATTTGGCAACTTGTTGGAAGCTATTCTCTAAATATGGCGACCTTAGATTTTATTTTCCTCATAATGTGACAACTTGAGCCCATTTTTTCCACACAAAAAGCCCTTTGTACCTTCCGGACCTTCTGTTTTTTCCTTGCCACGTTGCCAAAATTCGTCCCTAAAAAAACTCTGGTTATGTGTAGGCCTGAAGATATTTTTTTCCAGGCCAATGGGATCGCTGTCTGATTTGCTTTCTCAGTTGTCTCTCAAGTGAATTAACAATTAAATGTGCAGTAAGGTAAACTGGCCCCTCACCAAACACTGACCTATCATTGAACATTTTGGCAGATCTTTCTGAATTTTTCTCCATTTTGAGTGATTTAAAATGTTATACAAGCGCCTTCTCAAGCTTCACAAATCATCTTTGAAATGCAAAGCCAAAGGAGCAGCCAAAAAAAGCAGTAAAAAAAAACGTTTTTTTCAAATTACAAAATGCATTTTTTTTCATTGTTCTTCATTTTGAGCCCTCCTACTTCATTAGTGTATAACTTTTTTCATTGTTCAACTTGAGTGATTTAAATTGCTCTAAAATCATCATTTTAAGCTCTACAAATCATCTTGTAACTCTAAAGGCAACAGAGTAATATTTAAGGATTTTTTTGACGGGTTTCGAAATAAACTTTGAGCTGTTTGATCAAGAATTTTCTGTAAAAATGATCCCCCTTTTTTGAGGGGTCATAACTTTCTCGCCTCTAATCCATTTTTGCCGATTTTTAGTGCAACAGATGCATTGAAAAAAGGGCTCCATCTAGTTCTTTGGACACCATAAACAATGGGGCCCTCTGCAAAATTGATGAGAAACCTTACCTTAAGTGTACTATGACTGATGTACTATGACAGACCTCTCTACCATGGCTTTACAAACTTAGTCTCTCTTCAAATTTGTGATATAGCACTAGTTGGAATTCTGGCTGAAAATGTCTGAATTTGGCAATCGCTATAGGAAACCCAGAATAGCAGTGATTTGTCACCAGTTTGAAAGAAAAAAAAATGCACCAATGCCAAATTTTGCCACAACAGAAAAGCTGGGTCGGGCCCAAAAACTCCCCCCAAAAAAGAAAAAAAAACAAACAAACACCGTGGCCACCAGATTTATATGTTTGATTTTTCAATAAGTAGCAAAAAAATATAAAAGGATGATTAAAGATTTTCTCATAGCCAGATTTGGCTATATCTATGCATGATGGATGGTCACTTTCAGTACATCTTCCTAATACCTATGGATGATCACCAAGTTGGTGCATGGCAGAATTCATTAAAAACACAATGGGTGGGTGGAACCGACATTAGAACAAATTATTAAGAAAAGTCCTCTGGAACCGACAGTAGTACAAATTACTTCAAAAGTCTTGCACAATGGTAGAACCGACGGCAGGACAAGTTACTTCTACCCACTCTTCTAGTATGATGCCATTTTTTTATTAGCCACAAATTATCCGACTACCATTTGATGCTTCAAAATAGGGGTGTGAATTTAAGACTTATCAGAGTAAAGAGTAAAGACCTGCTCCAATTATTTTAGTGTAGATGGAGGGCACCTAGAAGAGTGTGGGCATTTCAAATGAAACACCTGTATGAGCAAGCATTATATTGGTATATGAAACGTCACTATAGTGTAACACTAAATGGTGTCATGTATGTTCTTTTAGAGTTGAACTGTCTGTTTTATTTGAGGCTCCCTCTCCTCTGATACTCATGGGTTTGCCCAATACAACATCTAGTTTAATTTCCATATTATAAGTGGCACCTTGTGAATGGTCAAAAGTTACTTGAATGCTCTGATCTAATTAAAACTGCCATTTAAAAAATAATTTGGTAATTTCTGGAAGAATGCATGTGAGTAAGAATTTTTGGATTGGAATGTGAAAAGTGGAAGTGAAGGAACCAGTGGGCATTTTTTCCTGTCTAAGTAGTCTGCATGTTTTGGGAAGGACAAAGGCAAGAAGTCAAGGAGAAGTATGATTTTTCAACACAAGTGAGATTGTGAACTCTCTGGAATTGAGCAATGCACAAATCTCTCCATGTCAGAAACCGATCATCTGTAATAGATAGGCCTTGTCAAAAATCGACACTGGAAGGGTGGAAGATGAGAAGGAGCTAGGCCTACAGCTACCGCCCACTTAAGATGAAGGATACTTGCCTGAAGTCAGGATTCTCTGGAGCCCACTTTTTTTTGTGACAACAGATTAACTAATGCTGTAAAATTTCTAATTAAATTAATAAATAGTTAATCTGCAGTCCCTAGTTACATAACAAATTAATTTACTCCTGTAAAACTACCGACGGAGTTGCACGTGGGACATAAAAGTCCTGAGTTTTGACACCACTGGAGGGACGGCTAACTCACTAGCTGCCGAATTGTCAACAGGTGCTTGGCTGCAAACTATACCGATGGACAGCAGAGCGAGAATCAAGATTTTACCGATAGCCTGCAAAGAATTGAGTACTCAGATTGCCTGAGAAAATGGTCAGTGGTAGTTCTACCACATCCTGAAAACTAGTATGTCCCTGCCTCCCTCAAGAGTGCCTTCCTTAAATAAGTGCCTGCTTGAGGTGGAGCCAAGTGCATTACTTCTAAGAAAATGCACAAATCCTGTGCTAGAACCTTGTCTGTAAATAGCAGTTACACATTGAATGGTAGTTCACTCCAAATAATCAAGAAAAGCAATTCAGACCACCAAATCCAGCGACCTCAATAGCCTGAAAAGGAAAAAAATTCAAGCTTACACATAACCCTACTCTACTGAACATTGAAAAAAGTGGTCCTTTCCTAACATTTTCTTTGGTTCTCTAAAATTCTAACAAATCTATCAAACCCAATTACTCAGTTAAGTGTTAGTTCACTGAAGATAACTAAGAAAAACAAGTTCACAATACCAAATCCAGCAATTTCATTGGTCATAACATTTTTTCTGCACACCTACATCGTAAGCCTATTCAACACCCTCTGTATATTAATACACTAATATTATAACCATTGTCTGTATACAGACAGGACCCTTGGAGCAATGCATTACCCTGCATCAAGCAGTGGCAGATGTGTATTTTTGTGTATTAATAGGTATACAGATGGTGTTGAATAGTATTGAAAACATCTCTTTCTGATAGGATTTCAAATTGGTCTCATGAAGGTTTTGGTTTTGTGAGGATGATAGTTCGTTTTGGTCACCAAATTTGGTGCTAAACTGAGTTTCATGCCCCTTTGAAGCCCAGAGTACTTGCTTTCCCTGTTTTTTGAAATCTCATCCCCTAGGTGACCAAACATGGGGTTCTGGTGCTGTCTTTTCCTGACTTTACGAATAACTTTAATGTCTCAAGGCTTCCCATCCTTGTAAACTGAGTTTTGATAGCTGAAGACAGTATGTGACCTCAAATTCTTGTAGAACTTCTCTCTGAGTAGCAATGCCTTAGAAGTCCCAAACTCTGCTTCTTAGTATGTCCTACATTTCATGGATTTCTGTCCTCTTGTGATGAGGAAACAATTTGCCAAAGAGAGGAGAAGCTACCTACCAAAATTGTCTCTAGTTTTACTGGTTGTTGTTGAACTTTTGTTTAGCATTCCATGCTGCCAGTGACATGTCTGAAGTTCTGCCCTACTTTGTCAGTTTGTGGAAGGGACTTTGATGTTGAAGCTCCACAAGATAGAGTTCTATCAGATGTAGAGTTTGTGGCAATAGTTGCGTTAAAAGCAGCACAGGCAACTATTGTTGCTACTAGGTGCAATTTTAAGCACCTGCTGCTTTTCCTTATTGGTAAATACACATTGCCTTCATGTCTGAACCTAATTTGATGCTTTTGATATGTGAACTTAGGCAAACCCAATGATATCAACTACTAATTAGGCCTCTCTTTTTATTATCATTTAATCATGATTGGAAGCAGTGCAGAGCCCAAGTGATTTCACAAATTGTCAAAACATTAAGAGTACACACACAAACACAAAAAATGTCATAAGAATATGATATCATGTTGAGTAAACACTGTTAAATAGAAAATTATCATGACATTATCAAATAACAAAAACATTGTCATTAACATAATAAAAAATTATTCATAACATCATGATGAGTAAACACAAGCTGTCATGACATGATTTCAAACATCACAAATATTCCAGTATTTTGTGAGTATTAACTGACTTCAAAGAGTTTAGAATTGCAAGTTACAAATACTTCCATCACAATTGTAAATAAGCAAATTGGTGAATTGAAATCTATATTATATGGAAGTGAAAATGATTGGATGGAAAATTTACATCATGATGTATTGTTATTTTTCAATATTGTAGGATTTAAGGAACAATTGAAAGCATGATGAATTGTTTTATGGAAGTATACATGTGTGAAATGAAACATCATGATTATTGGCAATCTAGTAGAGCCTTGATCTTCACCTGAAAGCCAGTTGTTGCAACAAACAAGTTCTCAGTCCTCAGCAGAGAATGAGCACCACAAGCATATGATGGAATGGTGAACACTCCTAGAATAAATTCAAACCCTGAAATGATGCTGTTGTACTCAGGAGCCAAGTAAACTTAGTTTTCAAGATGTTCCTAGAACAATATCAAAAACCTTGCAGCATAATAAAACATAAGCTTCTCCTCCCACCTCAGCCAGCCCTTTCTGAACTCACAAAGCAGTACCAAATATTTACTGAGAATAAAATGCACAACCTGAAAGCTCAAAAATGGTTGGCAAAACACAACTGTGTAAGACAAAACTTAAGTTTACAAACTGAAGCAGACATAGATGTTGTAATTATTTCCAGAAAATCAAAGAACAAAAATGCGAACTTGGAGAAACTTTGACATGGACTTCAAAGGAAAAACACTGTCCATCAATGTTGTCAGTGAAGTCATTATCTGCTTTGAACTGAATCGCATGCACTATACATGAAGGTGGCTGCAAACTATGCTGAGAGAAATGGCTTGGGAGTCAACCATATTGATGTTCAGACAAAAAGCTGCAGAAACAAGAAAGTTGTATGGCTTTCACACAGCAGAGAAAGGTGTGAGCAAAATGCAGACAACAAACCATGTGATGCTGCATGCTGCAGGGCATTATGAGCATGCTTTCTCCTCATCAGGATGTGGTTTCCAGCAGCTTTTAGCTTCAGCAGCACCAAGTTGTTTGCATGGTGAATGCAGGAGATTTGTCCAAGACTGATCTGGAGAGCTGAGTCAGTGTGCAGCTGGACAATGTGTTGCTGATTAACCTGCTCATTCCAACACCCATGGCAGCTCCAGTGACACTCTCTGCAACCAATATTCTGCAGCAAACTGCAGCAAATGCCAGATCACTACCTGAAACAAAGGCTCTGTGCCACTGTTTTTTCCCTTGCACTACAGCTCAGGTAGAGAGACACACACACAGAGCTTTCAGTCTTGCAGCATTTCTTGGGGTAACTGCTAGTCAAAGAAAAGAAGCACAGTGTGGCTGTGTTCCCTTATCCTCCATTGATGATACCTTATAAGTTCCCCCCCATCCTAGCACCTTCCCTTGACCCCAAGTTCACTCTTCAACTTTCAATGTACCTGCTTCTCTGAGTGTGCAGGATTTGCTATTTTCTTTCCACGCACAACCTACATTGACAGAACAGGTGTGCAAGAAACTGTGCTGCACATTTTACTGTCAACCACTATTGCTAGCTGTATACTCCCTCCACCACCACCACATTGACCATGCCTCGACTTGAGCACCAAAGCTCATCATATGGAAGGGTCTCATCACCACCAGAAGGACCACCATTGTAGGAAGACATCTGAGCATCACTCCAATCACTGGATCCAATTATCATCACCATGACAAAGGGTCTGATCATCACCACAAAGACCAACATATCTGGACCATCACAAGAATCCCTTGGCTGTGTTGCACTCGCTGTTTGCTTCTTCCAGTTGTATAATTTCCACTTCTTCAGGAGTATTCAGTTTTGTGCTCTACTTTAGTCTGTGAAGCTCATGAATTGAATCCATACAAAAAAAAAATTGCTATCAATGAATAGAATCTGAGAAAACCGGTGATCGTATGACAGTTGCATTTGTGTCTAGCAAAAATAGTTATCTCCTTTCCTGCACAGTCAACTTTCAGTTGTTAACTCATGCATGTTTTGAACCTAACTGCACTTATGTTGAGTATTGTTCTGAGATGAGAGGATAGCTGACCCACAATCTGAGGAAAGAAACCAAGAATAGCAGTACTTGAGACACATTTCTTTAGGGCTTGGTTTCAAGATTCTCCTCACTAAAAAACACAAGTTCAGTACATGGATTTGAACTTGTTACCTTGCTGCATTGCCCATTGTATAAATGCTGTGTTTGCAGCTTTCTCCAAGATGAACAGCAATACGCTCCCAAGTAGGTCACTCTCAACCAAAGTGCAAATCAATCAATTCCTCCTCAGCAAGGATGAGCTCACTCTACTAACTGAATTCATCAGCCCCTGTACAGCACAGTAAGAGAAGCATAAAATGACATGCACAAACCCACAAACACATTTGTATAGCTCCATTCACTATTTGTTGAGATAAAGAGGTAATGGCAAAATTGACCAATACAAAGTGTCAGCACCCCACATGAAGACAGGATACGTAGTAAACAAATCCCGGAAAGAGGAATATTAAAAAAGGGTAGTAAACACTGTCATAGTGCATTAATAGTGTGGAAAATGTAATAAACTCCTACATTTTCCACATCACCTTTGTGCCAACCAGATGTCATCAACAAGTGGAATATGCAACTACTAACAACAGTGAGCTACAAGTACTGATTCATGGTAGCTCCTGTGATCAGTGACAAAGATTGATGGTACAGTGGCTAGGCTCATACTGTGACAAATGATGCATAATTGTTGCTCATTTTCTTCAGTACCTAGAGGAACCTACCTAAACCTACAACTCCACGACCTCAACCCTGCATGTGTATCTACATTCATGGGGAAGTGTTCAGTGCATGCCAGGTTTCACAAATTGGAGTGGAATGAGATACATTCCACCTAATGATATACAAACTTGGCCAACTCAAAAAAGATAGGAAACAAAGATGCACATCTATACAATCCAAGCCACTACACCAGCCATATGCAATCTGTAAGGATGGGTGCACATGCTGAGTTCAAAGCCCTTCCTTGTACAAGAGACTAGTCAAGGAGTCCTGTCTCTCTGTTTATATGTCTCCACTTTCTGATCTGAACAAAAAATGTATAATTGCAGTCTTCTGTTTGCACAGACATTATGAAAACAGGAATCAATCTCCAGTGTTGATGTTGCAGGTTGCAAACAAAGAAACATGAATTTTTGACTTGAGTCTCCACCTCAAAATGCTCCACCAATGATGTCCCCAAGAAGAAGCCCACCAATGGCACCACTGATCAAGGCAAGCAAGAAGTTCCCCCGGCGCTGCCCCGGTGTATATGGCTGTGGAGGTTGAACATACGGAGCACCATTTATATTGGCTGGTGGATAATAAGGAACCGCCATTGCTGCTGGTGCTTGAGAAGGATAAGCACCACCCACACCTTGCTGATAACCCTCTACTGCAGCTGAGGGGTATGGTACAGTATTGTAGTAGGTATTAGGCAGCATTCCATGAGGTTGTACAGCATAGCTCATGACAGGTATGCCTTCTACTGTTCCTGATGATGATGATGGCATCCCAGGTGCCACTAGTCCTGGCCCCTTATCTGCATCACATAATCCTATGTCAAAAGACCATAAAATCCAGCAGAATCCACACCAACAGAACATAGTCAAGAACAAGTCACTAGAGATGAACCAGAAACAAGTGAGAAAAATCCAGAAACTTGAATCATTTTCCCTGCCCCTAAGCCACCATCAAAAGCACCAACAGTAAAATCTATGCAAACATCTGTGGGAGCAACCACATTGTGTTGGCTAGGGCTGTAAGAAGATGTCAAACAAGATGAAAGCTGCCCAGTGGCTATTAAAGACACATAGTCAGGATTGTTGTCAGATATGGTGTCAGACAGTGTGTTGTCCTTGTTACCAATCCGACTCTATCAACCTCTTCCAGAGCCTGAATCACCAGATAAGCATTTAGATGTAAGGCATTTTGGCTTTCATTACCTGAGAGATTTATCCAAAGGCTGATGGATCCTTGAATGCGGCCAGAAGGTCTATGCAAAGGCAGAGTGAGAATATTGCCCTCATCTGGATCCACTCTCATGGCACTCATTCTTGCAATCTCTGACAGTGAGACATATGTGGTTCCCACCAAAGTGTCGTTTATTCTACCGTGGCTGAACACCTGCCCACACGCAACACATGCAAACAAACTACAAATGACGCCAAAATAGTCCAGAGCTTCCAAAAAAGAAAAAACTCAGAGCCACTGGAACACAGTGCAAGGTAGCATACATCAAGTGGGGATGATGATGACTGACCTGAAGCGTGAGAGTGGAATGAGGATAGGAAAGGAGGGTGGGATTGCCTAGTGATAAAGATACGCGTTCATTCCAGACAGGATTCTTGCCGGCTTTGTGAAGCACCCGTGTGCATTTCTTCATGGCAGGATCGACCCACAAAACTGCATATACACTCATTTTGCCGAACTTGCTCGTATTCTGAAGCTCCTCCGCTGCCATTACCGAGACCTCTATTGTAAACTGAGCCATAGCAAGCAACGTCGGCTGACAATATTTCTCCAAAAACTTCTGGTGTTCGATCTTTCTAGGCTGCTGCTGGTGC
>Ga0209208_10013423_pt1 | contig 10236 bp, 8 predicted proteins | sample S1TSphfallax_3_FD_187694 | JGI IMG/M metagenome (GOLD analysis project Ga0209208, IMG submission 187694) | Host-associated microbial communities from peat moss isolated from Minnesota, USA - S1T2_Fd - Sphagnum fallax MG (SPAdes) (version 2) | ecosystem: Host-associated > Plants > Peat moss >... | reverse complement strand
TTTTTTTTTTTTTTTATTGACCAAGATTACCTTTTTTTTCTCTTTTAGCTACTGTCCGTCCCAATTAAGGGGATGGATGAAATGTCCGTCCGATTTGATGACGGGACAAATTTTGGAGAAGCTTTTTTTCTTTTAACTACTGTCCATCCCGATTAGGGGGATGGATGAAACCAAGTTTAAAGAAACCAGGGGACTTCACAGTGGCCAAAGGTCACGGGCACCCACTAGTTGTTGTAAAAGATCTCATGTGCTTTGGCTAAAGTTGAATTTTCATTGTACCCCAAGTTCCCAATGCGTTCGCCAAGATGTCCCAAGTGTCCTACTTCTTCTATCATTACTTTTATTTCACATGCTTTGGCTACAGTTGAACTTTCATTGTACCCCAAGTTCCCAATGTGTTCCAAGAGCTCTCAAATTTGTTCCCCAAGTTCCCATTCTGTTCCCCAACATGGTCCCAAGCATCATACTTTTTATCATACTTTCATCTCATGTGCTTTGGCTAAAGTTGAACAACTTTCATTGTACTCAAGTTCCCAATGTGTTCCTAAAAGTTCTCAAATGTGTTCCCCAACATGGTCCCAAGTATCATACTTTTATCTCATGTGCTTTGGCTAAAGTTGAACTTTCATTGTACCCTAAGTTCTCAATGTGTTCCCCAACATGGTCCAAAGTATCATAGTTCTACCATTCTTTTATCTCATGTGCTTTGCCTAAAGTTGAACTTTCATTGTGTATAAACTTTCAAAGGGAAGTAAGTATCTCTGTGCTTCTGTTTGTTCTACAATTTGATATGAATTTCTGGTGCTCCTTGGCATCAGTTTTCTTTTGCACACAGTAATCAGATTTGTGTCTGGAGAGATGAGATGCAGCAGGCAAGGAGGAGGACATGTGCATTATGTCTTCTGTTGTTGTTCTTGTTGTTGTTTGTTGTTGTTGGTCATGGTCACACACACATTAGGTCTTTCCAGGGATGCTGCATTTGTTGGCTACAGTGAGCGCTACCTTGGAAGACAATCTTCAAGCCTGGAAAATCATGGTTCTTTTGCCTGTCTTTGTTCCTCCCCACCCACATCTCTCATGTGCTATGCTCTCTCTGCCCACCAAACATAGTTAGAAAAGCATTTTGCTTTTCTTTTCTTTTTGTCTCTCTTTAATCACTTGCTTGCTCAGAAATTGTTGCATAGTTTCTTTCTCTTCTACACAACCAGAAGATCCCTAATTACCCACTTCCACACAAGGGAAGATCTTTTGATTTCAAAAGAATATGGATTTGGTTGGACCATCTCCTTGAGGGCATATATGATGCTGCCGAAAGCTTAGAGACAAGGCAGTTATTGTATGCATCACAGAGGAAGGTCTTGAATACCATAGTTAGTACCTTGGTAACTTCACCAACTAATTATATTGTTGAAATTTTCAAAAGATTTTTTTTAACAAAGAACAAAAAATAAATTGAGTCAATATTGAATCTTTAGGACTATTCCATTTGATGAAATGAAAATTTCAAAAGTATTTAATTATTTGACAGACATGTGTTGAAGTAGTTGCCAAGGTACTATGGATCGTCCCAAAATATATACATATTATGTCTTGCCATCTCCATCTATCTCTCAAATTTTGCTGAAGTTTGTCACATAGAAAGAGAGCAGACATGGGTTGTGTTGGTCTCAAGTGATACAAGTGATCATAGAAAGAAACAAGTCTTTTCATGTGCTATTTTGCATTGACATTTGTGTGCGCATGTCTTTGGGCCCCCTATTGGAATCAATGAGTTTTTCGTGCTAATGATGAACAGGCCTGCCACTGCAACAAAAGGAACACTTGGTGTTTGAGACCAAATATGGGGTAGGCTTGTTTGTTTGTTTGTTTCCCGGAATTTCCTCTTGTATTTTTGTGCCCATTCGTAGATGTGTCAGCTTTTGAACACCATGAAGTACTCTTCATTGCACACATGGGAATGAGTTGAAGAAACTCATTCCTGTCGAACTCAGCATCTTGACGAGAAGAAGTATCATGAGTTGTGAGTGCAATGCTTCAATTGAATGAAACAATAGAGTGTACATTGCAGGAGATCACGGTGGAGCTTCAAAAAGATTATGCTCCCCAAACTGTAAGATATGTGAAGGTGAACCTTTTGGGACTCTTCAGCACACATCCCCAGTTTATGTTTGGTTTCTTCCTTGGCTTTGGGTGTGCCTTTTTCTAAGGTTCTCTTGAGAACCCTAGAAAGTTCCATATGCAGCCATAGATAGCCTTTGACCAGCAATTTTGCAAGTCCTGAAGAGTGCTTGTTAATCCACATAATAACTACTTATCAAAATTCTGGCCTGTTGACTCAACCTTAAGTGATAATGTATGCTTGATGAGATGTGCATAATTACTGAGTGAATTGTGCAGAGCCTAGCAAGTCGAGGCCTCTTTGACGGTTGTGGCATTTACAGGGCAGAACCTCCTGGTGAAACCAATGATGATGGCCACCCGGGTACACGAAAAGGGTGTGCTTGCAAAAGCCCTATCACCAAAATCCTTGTGTGATGGATAAGGCAGTTCAATGCACCTACCCATTGTTATTTTTTGCAGCCAGTTCTTCCCAAGGCCAAGGCTTGTTGAGCTTCATCACGTGGCTTGTACTTGATTGCTTATATCATTTGGTATTTTTTCAGTTCTTCCCCGGACTGAGGGTGAGGGGGACAGGTATGCATTGCTGCAGGGAGGGCTATTCTCATGTGGGCGCCAAGAGAACAAAGAGCTGCCTTTGGAACCTAAATTGAATAACAGTAAAGGGGCAGTTTCATTGATCACGGTGAGTTTTCTGAACTGCTTGACTTCTTGAGATGGTTGGATGAAGGTGGCTCTCAATGTAAATCAGTTTACAGCTGATGCTCATGAAGTTTTGATATGATTTTGCATATGATGGAGCAGGGGACAAGTGAATTCTTCTTTAGCCTTGAAGACCACCCTGAGTGGAATGGCAGCTTCTCTGTGTGGGGCAAGGTTTTTCTCTTCCCATTGTTTACTTTCTTGGTCTTGTGTTAGATGTTGTTGCATTGGTAATGGATGGCAGAGCCTCCAATTAATTATTAGAGATGTGTTTTAATGTACCCTTCTTTAGGGTGATGAACAACATAACACAATCTTATCGACTTTTGTTGAGACCATAATTTTGTGCAGAACTATGGTGAAAATGTGTTGAAGGTCTTGTTATTATTGTCATGGGAAAACAGGTTGTAGGAGCTAGGAGTTGGAGAGTGTTGGAAAGACTTGTGGCATTGCCAACACGCCAAGAGATTCATCCAAGTGGCACTACCTTACGCATTCTCCTTAAGCCTGTTGTATTCAAGGCCAGAATTGGCACTAACATTCAACCCACACTCGTCATGGACAAGACTTTCTAGCAATGAAAACATATACCTAGTTCATTGGACTGTTACATTACCAAATTCAAACTTAATTTGCTTTTTCATGCAACCATTGAATTATAACTAAAAGACGACATGCTTCAGACTGTTTGTGTTTATCATTTTCATTACAGTCAAGCACATAGTGCCAGTAATAATATGCATATTGCTGGCGACAATGTCATGAACTTTAGAAACTGAAGTATCCTTTGAGTGTCATTTTGAGTGTTGTGCCCATGAGCAAAACCCTAAAACTTCAAATTTTCAGAATTGTCGATATTAATCAACCAATTTTTAAAGTTTGGATTTTCGTGCAACCCATGTTAGGGTTTTTTAAGCTCGCAATTCAAAAGTGCTTGTAACCAACTGTAATCAGGATCTTAATGCTCTAATTGGCTAATTGGTCACCACCAAAATTTACATGCCATAACCTTTGACCTTTGTTTCCTTAGCGATCTACTAGATACTCACTTGAGCTCTCATTGGCCCCGTGATCTCAAAACCTTGTTGCTTATTAGATGAAAACATCACAGCTGCTCTCTTTGTGGATGAGATGAAGGTGTCCCAGTTCTCCCTACAATTGGTTATGCGCAATAACAAGCTTGAGGCCACCAATTGCCAGAAATAACCTCGGTGTTTCAGCTATTTCTGGTAACTTGAAGAGGATGGCCTCTTCCAGTTACATAGTCCACAGGCTTCCTATTTACTTTGCCTTTTTTATTGCCAATTGTGGGGGTTTGATTACCATAGTTACCAGTACCTTTACCATCCTGCCAGAAATTCAATTATTTTAAATAAATGTCAATTTTTTTCAAAATTAGCTGCCTGGAATGTCAGAAATTCTTTGCTCCTATCTCTCTATCTATGAAGCAAGGTAATTTGTTTTGTTTTGTTTGTCACATTGAGATCTCCCAAACCACAGCACTTCATGCCATGCTCTTGATGTCTTTGGAAAGCTCTCTGTGAGTAGGGGGTGCACTGACTTGGTTTGAGACTGTTTGGAGCTACGGTGTGGAAGCTGTTGATTATTGAACCATCTTCTCCATGAAAACTAATTCAAATCAAAACTGAAAACAGTATTGGGATTCGAGAGTGTGCTTGATGTTGTTGGAAAGCCCTCAATGGCGAGTCAGATTTAATAGAGTTTATTTCACAATTTTCAGAGCTAAGGTGTGGAAAAAAATAAAATAAAAATTAAATTAGTGAATTTTTGTTGCTGGAAATTCAAAAAAATTGCAAATTTTGGGTTTGGAAGGAAAATTTAGGAAAAGCAAGTTGTAACATTGAACAACTTAAAATATTCTTAGTTATGTCATGTGCTTCTTTCTACCTATTATCAAATGTATAGTTTCAAATGTGGAAGTCCTTTGGTTTACTTATTTCATATTATTAGTGTCCACTTTTGTGAATTGAATATATCTTGTGACTCATTTTATGTCAATACAAATTTGGATCATTATGTTCATATTTTCCATCAAAGTTATGTAAATTTTCAAAACATAAATTGAAATTAGTTGCTAGAAAAAAAGAAATTGATTAAAGCTTACATTTGGAAATCCAAATTTAAACATTCCACATTACCAAAATCCAAATAACCTATATGATGAAAAAATGCCTTTTTGGCTTACAATCATACATCCATCCCTCTCCCCACCCTCCCTTTACTACCTCCCTTCTTGCCAACCTTCTTCTCCTTTGGGAAAAGGATTTTATTTTTATGTTTTTTAAGGAACTTCCCTTCTCTTGGAATAACAATCAAATCAATAGACTTTTTCTTTCTTTTATAAAGGCTAATGGTTTAAATACCTCTTGTGGACACCTAACCTATCATGATTTTTTCTACTTGTTTTTATGGTTTTGGGCCTTGCAATATATGCAACAATGATTAACAAATGTTGGGACCCTTCAACATAACCTATTTTGAAATTATTATTTGCAAACAATTGGGTTACTATTTTTAATGTTGAATGATAATGTGCAAAATCTTTGATCCCCAAAATGTCAATTCCATACAAAATTTATGTCAAAATCAAATTTTATCTCAAAGTAGGTTAATAAAGGGATCCATTCTTTGAATGATGAATATGATTTCGAAACTTTAGTTTAGAATGTTTATACAAAGGCGACATCAAAATGCTAATTTGTTAAAGGTAAAACTAGTGATAAATTTTCATAATAATTTTTGAAATTTGCATCTTTTATGATTTTTATTTTTTTTAACAACCTTTGTTTTTGCATGCAAAACAAAGATGTACCATAATAGTACCAAAACATATTTGACACAATGGTGATGATTAATTAATAATTTTCAATAATTCATAGTTCATTTTTTTATTTTGTTTGATTTTTTTTAATTTAAAATTTTCGACACTAATGAGTAGATATGAATAGTTTTTCATTAATCTATTTTTATTTATATCAATTAGTTGTTACATTTCTTGATTAGGTTTACCAAAACAGAGAAGGGCTGAGATGAGAGGGCTTCTCGCATACATAAAAACTTCAAATTGTTTGAGAAAGTGTAGAACATGAACTTGTAATTGAGATTGTAATTGAAATGTTTGATGGGTCCTTATGAACAGAAATAGGTGTTTTTCAAGCACACCTTTGTAAATAAATAAAAAGCTAGCAACTTAGAACTAGCTTGAAAGACTAATTACATTTTATTTAAAGATCTACAAGTAGGTTAAAATGGACACAAATGATTTGATATTCCAATTATTTCAAGAATTGATTCCATTGTCACATCTCTCTCATTTTCTTTTGTTCATGTGAAAATTTGATTTAATTGTGTTTTTCAATTTTATTATAAGGCATACACCCATTGTTATATTATGTATAAAAATAAATGAGGCGGCAATCTGAAATGGAATTATTTTTAAAAACTAAATAAAATTAATGTAAGTACCTAGCATGGCATGAATCTGATATATTTGATTAGGATTGAAACTTTGGTTCTGGATTACACCCCGCCAAAAAAAAAAAAAAGGAATTTTTTAAAAAAAATTCTGCCTTGAACTAAGATGCAAATTAAAATTATCATCACCAAAAAAAAAAAAGAAGAAATTGTGAGCTACATGGGTTGGCAATAATCCACAAGAGGACGAAGTGAAATTTGGCTACAAGTCAAAATTTGGCTACAAAGTCACAGAGGAAAGTAGAAAAGTTTAGGAATTGTGCTATATTTTGGCTACATGTTAGAACCTATTGTATAAGAAATGTTATGTGATGCAATATGTCATCATCCCAAATCTTCCATGAAATAATAAACCCTAAACCCTAAACTCCCAAATCTTCCATGACGTAATGTGTCATTGGAAATCTTCCATGACGTAATGTGTCATTTGAAATCTTCCATGACGTAACGTGTCATACTCTTGAGAGAGTTGGGGACAAGCTTACATTTTGACTAGATATGTTGCTTTTTACCTAGCATAAGGGCAGGCATCTTCTTATGGTTTTTTTTTTCCTTTTGGTGCCACATTTGGCCTTTGGCTCCCCGCTCATCAACCATACAATACAACCATGAAAGCTCGCAAATGCAACCTTTATGCTATACTTTACAAGCATAAAATCAAAGGGACACACATAATTTGTCAACTATTATTGCACCTAGCCTGGTTAGGCATTACTAAATTACTTAATGAAATCGCCAAAAATTCTGAAAAATTACGTGCATACTATGCAAAAAATCTAAACGAAGCTCTCAAGCACAATAGGTTTCATTATTTAACATAATGCAAAATTTTTAATTACTATGATTTTTATTAATGTTCAATGTAACCAACAAAAAAAATAATTAATTAGGCACCGTTGATGTCAAACTAGCTTAGGTATTACAAAAAAGTAAACATAAGTGAATAATTAATGTTGCCGATCTAATAAGTGTCCTTTCCAATACGTGAAGAGTTATTGATATCAAAATGATGCCTTCGCCTCTTTAGACTTGCCAATGGTCATGCACAAAATCTTTTCACTCGACGAGTGGAAAAAAATACTCTATCTAAATAAGAGAGTAGTAATGGACATTAGGTTATCATGCTTGTTCTTTAAAAACAAAGTTTAGTAAGTTTTTCCCTCTTTTGTATAGTGAAAACCAACACTAGATAATAATATTTTGTTAAAGAGTTGTTGCTGACGACACTTCGATAGTCGAACGGTACATTTACATAAATTTAAAAATAAAATAAATAATAATAATAATTTAAAAAATAGTTAATTTTTTTTGAGCATGCACAATACCTAAGTATTTGGTGCAAAAAAGAGCTGCAATTGGTGGGTCTAGATAACTTATAAATATGTAATGCAAAAGGAGCCGCAATTGATGATGGGTCTAGATAACTTATAAATATGTCGTGCAAAAGGAGCCGCAATTGGTGGGGTCCTCTCCTCAATGCCGAAACTGCACTTTTGTTTTTGCTCCAAGTTGCATGGTTCCGGCGGGCACCCCCCCCCAATCTCATATCGGGATATCTTGGAGCCGCAATGAGAGCCGAGCCGCAAATAGGTCGGTGCGGTGCTTCCTTCCGACAACTTGCACTTCACTTGAGTGAGTGAGTCCGACTCTCCGGGTTGAATAATCTTGATGTCAACTCAAATGCTTTGCTTTTGTCACTAGAATTGTTGTCCGGGTTTTTTTTTCTTTTGGATGTTTGGAGAAAATTCAGCTCTACTACTACCCACATTCCGCACAAAGAGATCGGAACCCTACTTGTTGTAAATATTTTCCAATAAGCAAGAAATTTTGAAAAAATATTATCACATTTTTTGACTCGGATTTTGTTTCAATAACATTTTATTTTATTTTATTTTATTTGGTTTTTTCTTGTTTAGTTAATTTCTAGGCCATTTGCTACTAAATCTCTCTTGGGGTGCTCATTACTGATGCAAAATTGAATTTTCTTTGATAAAAATAAATAAATAATAAAAATTTAAAAATGATATTTTATTGTCACATAAAATCAATCTTCAACAAAATTGAATAAATATTTATGAGTCTTTACAAGACATAATACATGCAAAATGTTATTTAATCGTCATTATAAAATTGTGTACATAATTTGAATAAATGAAATAAAATAATTTTGTGCACGTCCATTGTCTTTGTGATGAAAATAATGGTCATTAACAATTTATTGGGATAATGGCACGTTTGATAATCCAAAATTTCGTATCATTAATACATGGAAAGACCTTTGCGTGAATCTTATATTGAATAAAAATGATTTAAAAAAAAAATTCACGATGGTTCAAGTTTGTGACTTTTTTTTCATTAGTTTAAAATTTAATTTGGAACATCATTAATTATATGAGTAGCTGATGAATGATTTCTTTGTTACAAATGTCATTGCTTATGATAAATCCTAACAAACCTACAATATAAGAATCGATGATTTTCTTATATATGAATTTAAAATATCCTTGCAATTTATGGAAACTATTAGAATTGTTTCTGTCATTGCAAAAAGGATGAAAGATGGAAGATGATACCATGGAACGAGCACAACTCGATAAGATCCAATCATTTGTATACATTTCAAAATTCATTCGGTGATCCTTGTCCCTTATGCAAATATGACACATTAAAAAATAATTCATATTTTTTATTGCATAATTTATTATACATGGATATCAATTTTATATATTTACATTCTACGTAGTATCATAGTACCTTGGCATCTTTGACACTAATATATTTTATTGATACAAATATTATAATTCAAAAAAATTCAAAAAAAAAATTGATGAAAGAAAAATACGTAATCTTTTGGAATATTAAAAAATATTTTATTCTTGACATGAAATCTTTGAAATTCATTAATTCTTTTAATAACATGTGTTGACGTTAGCCTTGTGTTATAATAATCAAACATATTTAAGTAATTTTTAAAATATTATGAATTATTAAATCATGTGTGCATTCTACATCTCATGAATATGTTATGTGTGTTACAACTTTCTCTAAATGTGTGTAATTAATTGAATTAAATGCATGAAAGAATGAATGATTTTCATCCATAAAAATTGTACAAAACAAAAAGAAGAAATTTTTTAAAAAAACAACTTAAAAAATGAAGAAAAAGAAGAAACAATCTACCTTGTAATCAATGCACCAATGCTTGCAAATTGGGTGCCAATTAAGATCACCAAGGTTTAAAAAAAAACCATATAAGTTGATCATTATCATTTTAATTTTCTAATTTTGATCTTCTCTCATCATTTTATGTTGTTGAAACATGTTCAAATTTTAACTCTTGACTTCAATTTTTAATTTTTAATTTCAAATTTTTGGATTTCTCCAAAGATTTAATTTTGTCCCATGTAAATTTTTTCATCCCGACTTCTGGTTTCATCCCCAGTTCAGGCAAAACTGGGGCCCAGTAGTGAGTAGATAGAAAGAATTTTGGGGGCTCTTTTTGGGATGCTAGTGGCTCCCTTGTGATGGTCCCAGCCATCGAATGCTTGATGCCCAGAATGGGCTGCCCACCACCAGTCCTGGAACTGGCCTAGTTTTTGGTGCCTTGTTTTTCACAGGACTCCAGTTCAAAATACTCCTCTAATATATAGCCTACTACTCTTTAGCCATTATTTCCCTTCAAAAAAATTTTCAATTTTTTTAAGCTTATATATATATATATATATATATATATATATATATATATATAACACCTTATTTAATCCTTCTCTAGTAAGTCTTTAGTTTTATTTATTTATTTGTTATTAATTTTTCCCTGGAAATTTTCAGAAGTGTGTTTGGGTGTCTTCAATTAGGAGAAGAGTGAGGAGAACATGCTTTGGAGTGTATACAATAGCTTTTGTCGAACATTTTTATATGACA
>Ga0209208_10013422_pt1 | contig 10238 bp, 4 predicted proteins | sample S1TSphfallax_3_FD_187694 | JGI IMG/M metagenome (GOLD analysis project Ga0209208, IMG submission 187694) | Host-associated microbial communities from peat moss isolated from Minnesota, USA - S1T2_Fd - Sphagnum fallax MG (SPAdes) (version 2) | ecosystem: Host-associated > Plants > Peat moss >... | reverse complement strand
AAATAATTTTTTAAAAAAATCCAAAAATGAAAAAACCAAATAAAGAGTAAAAAATAAGAAAAACCCTACTTGAAAAAAAATGAGGTGTGTCTTCTTTCTCCAAACTTCAAACTTGCATCCAAATAAATATATATATAAAACAATAAAAAAATAGAAAATACATTAAAATAAAAATAAAAAAGTTAAAAGTTTCTAAAACATGAACCAAGGTGGCCGAAGGTCACAGGCACCCACTAGTAATAGTAATGACATCATATTTTCTCCAACAAACCAATGCAACCATAATTTGTGACCTAAATGCCATCCATCACATGTACTGGTGTGGCTTGTGCTGTTGTCCCAAGTGTGAACCCATTACAAAATAGGGAAACTCAACATGTGAACATTGTTTTGCAATGTATGTATTGATTTTTTGAACAGCCAAATATGAAAGGAAATCATGCTTGAATTGTATGGTAAGCCTTCAAGTGTTACCACGTCCTCAACTGATTTTTCCTTCCAAAACCTGGTTTTTTGGAATTTATTTCAATTTTCAGCGGCAGAAATCACTTAAAAATCAATATCTCCCGCATTCTAAATCCAAATCTTACCAAATAAATTCCATAAAATCCTGCTCATCAAGATCTTTCCGACAACACCAAATGCACATTCCAATGATTTAATGTAATTTTCAGTGAAGAAATCATTGAATATTCAAGAAGTTCGACACCGCAAGTCCAAATGCCATGAAACCAGCTGATGCACCCCTCTTCCTTGAGAGCTTTCCAAAGAGACCAAGAACACAATCTGATGCATCTTTGCTCGGTGGACCTGATAAGTACAAAACAAAACAAAACAAACAAACTACCTTGTTTCATAGATAGGTGCCAAACTTCAACTTGGAAACATTTAAACTAGAAACAATTTCAAATAAAAAATTTCATTGCATGAAAATAAAAAACATGAACCTTAAATACTCCAAACCATGATGTCAATTATGGAATTTGCACATAAGTATGTTTCCAAGTTGAATGAAGACAAAACATAAATGGGGCATCACCTACAATAGTGACCAATAACTATATTGTTATGACATGACAATTTGAAACCCTTGACACCAAACATATAAGAACGAGGAATTTACCACCAAAATTTTAAGAATTCAAGACATTCACAAAAATTCTCACATTAGTCCATATCTTACATCTTGAGGCTCCCCATGTCAATTAGGTGTCTAGTCTTTCATGGCAATTATATTGTAAAAGGCCAAAAAAACTAAAAAATCAAGAAATAATGAAAACCCTTTCGTTGATTTGGTTTTGGCACAATGAAAAAGTGAAGAAACTTTGTAATATTTAGGTTTTTTCCTTTTGTTAAAGATGCTAGTTAAACAAGCATCAAAGAATCACAACAATGAATAGGTAACATATACATGTATCAATGTGGTTTAAAAAAGGAATTCCAAAAAAACGTGAAATGTAACAAAAGAGATGTGTTAGTTTCAAGCACACTAAAACAAATGCCACAAGATTGAATGTGGTTATAACCATTGTGGGTGTCACTCATAAAGTATGATCACTTTAGCATGTATATCAATGACTAAATGCCAACTAAAACAATGATCATGATAACATTAATGTTTTGCAATTTTTAAGTTTGATTCAACGATGAATGAACATCACATACAAAACAATGATTTTCAACACCAATTTAAAATTCAAACCATAGCTTCACACATGTTCAAGTGAAGGAGAAATTCACATGGCCACATGTTCTCCTAGTTAGGCCAAGGGATACATGAACCTATTAGTTCTTGTAAAATTCACATTCACCATCATGTCATTAGGGTTGTAAGGTATTTCACATTTACAATATCTTCACCAATGCGAACACCTAATTACAATGTTCAAGTACAACTTTTATGGACATACTTATAATAAGTTAGATGATAAGGGCAAAATAGGCTATCAAACTAAATAACCCATAATACAAGGTTTAAAATTTGCCACTAATTTGAGCTTGCTTTATAAAGACAACAAGTCTCTAATCATTTTCTCCTAATTTCATAGGACCAAACTCAAAACTCAAACCATCTATTTTAACATATTCAAAAGAAACAAATTAGATCCCATTTTCCCAAATCAACTTGTTGAATACAAAAGCAAATGCATACCTTTTGCACCTTTGGGTGGAGGATGACATTTTCAATAGAAACTATTCAAATAATTTATGGTATTTGCTTAAGAAAGACATGAATTGGACATTATGCAAGAGCCATTCATGGTTGTAGGATGATTAAATATTTTGTTAATAATAAAACATATAAACCCTTCTTTCTCCACCCTTGTTGTAATTTCACAATATATATATTTTTCAATCCAAGAGCCTCTCATAAAGGTCCAAACTCCAAATACATTCAAAGGAGCCAATGAGATTATTTTATTTAAAGACCATGCATCCATTTTCCTAAAAATAAAATTGTAGTAAAAAAATTAATGAAATTTTTGCAACTTAAATATATTGATAATTCCCCCAATATATCACATGTTGTAATGTTGATCATTGTTGAATAAATATGAATGTGAATGGATTTTTAAAAACGTTCATGTATTATGTTATGTTTTACATTTTGTTTTGAAGGACAATCATAATTTCAATGCATTCCAAAACATGTTCATTATTTGAATGTCCATTTTCTTTTATTATAAGTTACAACTTCGTTATATACATCATACACATTCTACCCCATTTACATGTGGTAAAAAACTATGGATATTTTAATAATTAGATTTTTAAGAATTTTAAAATTGTGAGTGGTTTTTGAGTGTGGCTAGTCTAGGTCATTATCATTAAAAACATTTAACCATTAATACACCTTTATAAAATTAGAAATAAAAAATTCCTTTACAAAATTGTTATAATCTAACACACTTGTTCATACTTTCAAAAGTTTTAAACTAAAACCAAAAGCTAAAGTTAAAATAAATGGATTCGTAATTTTAATATCCTAACAATCATTTGAATAATTTATCACAACTTACCATGATTACCATGATTCTCAAATGGCAAAACATAAATAAACTTGTGATAATTTGTTGTTGTTATTGTGACCCAATGTGTTTTTTGGCTCCTTCAAGAATGTGTTTTGGCCCTTTCAAAAACAATTCATCAACTTGCATGCAAAAGGTTTACATGAAAAATGATACCAATGATTTCAAATCTATATTAAAAGTTCACAAGGGTTATACACAAAAGATACATTATTACAAGGTTTTTTTCTAGTAACATCATAACTAAGATGAATATAAAGTCAAATTCATTTGTCTAAAATGACTAACTACGTCCGACTTGATTAAAATCAAAGTTAGGTTTGTTTGTTTTGACTTTTTAAGAACTAATTATTTAGTCAAAATGGACATTATAATGAACATGTGGCATATGTGGCATTCATGTCAAATTGTTTAATTTGATTAATATGATTGAAATCCATTATCTAGCTATGATTGATTGTGATTATAATGTTACTCCTAATGATGTGCAGATACTAATATATATATATATAATTTCTTTCTAAATTGAATTAATAACAATTTTTTTAATACAAATGTCATGTTTTCATTTCGTTTGTAATTATTCACATAAAAATAAAAATAGGGGATAATTCAGTTGATATAATAACATGACAGGTGAAAAAACGGAAGATCATATTGAAAAAAACAGTCATTGAAATTTCATTAAATGAAATTTTTTTTTTAAAAAGTTGTGTTCAAATAATTTTCGATTTTGAAAAGGAACAAATGACATAGGATAATGAAAGCATGTGGCTCATTGATAAATGATTTTACCCTTTATGGTATGTTCAAACACATTCATGGGAAATGATGGAATGAGTGACATAGTGTTCAAGAGGTTGAATCTTTGAAGGAGACATATGTAAACTTGATGAATGGATGGATGTAAGGTGAGATTTTTAGGCATGTGTGATGAGCTCCGGGGTTGGGCAAACTGCAAGTAAACTCCATCTGGGTATCAGGGTGGTTCTCAGGGTCCATAATTGTGGCTCTAAAACAAATACATACCCAGACAACCATCGGCTCTTTCATGAAACCCAGGCAACTTTTCTAAATAACCAAAACCCCGTGATTCTTTGATTCTGGTTTGTTTTTTAAATACCCGGAATGGGTAGTTCTTTGCTTCTGAATTGTTTGTCAAATACCCAGAACTCTGGCAGCACCCCTTCATGTGGCTCACGTGAAGATCAAATCCTAGGCATGTGCAAATTACAGAATAGTAGAATCCTTCAAAAGTGCACAATGGAGAAGTGGAAATTTCAGCATAACTTTAAATCATACTTTGCACACAGACATTGGCAATGAAATGGTTCAAAATGCACACCATCTGAAGATATTGCACCCACAAATGCAGCACTTGATTGGAGTCAAGTTCATAACCATTCTCGGAAGTAAAAGCTTTTGGAGTTCCATATCAACTCCTGATCATCACGAAGTAAGCAAAACTCCAAAGTTTGATGTCCATGAAATGTCAAAATGCACAGCAATTCTTTCAAAATTTGCACTAGTATTGAAAACATCACCATATTACCTGTAGGCATCTCACACACTAAGGGTCTCCTTCCATTAGGCTGCTGTAATCACAGTTACACCATGTGTTGTGATCACAGCAGCCTAACAGAAACACGTCCTTCAACTAGAGAAGCAACCAAGAAGTGAAAGATAGTACATAAAAGATGCCCTAAAGTTTGAAACCCACATATTCTCATAAGATACAAGGTAGCATGTCAAAGTCCATAGTCCATACCAGGCAAGGCAAGCCTTGTACAAACACCTTAGTTGACAATGAGTCTAGCAGAAAGATAAGTTTATAAACATGAAGTAAAAGTACAGGTTGACAGCTCTCTAAGTTACCCACCAACTAGCAGAGATGCAATTGCAGCATTCAAGGTACCCAAAAAAAGGACACCATAGCAGTAAAGGAATTTTATAACTGCACCAAACACTTGCATTGGTTTGTTGATTGGAATTTTTGCGATCGATCTCACAGCTTCAATTGCGTACAAACTGTCTTTCTGCAGACAATAATTCCCAGACATTGCAGATAGTGAGCACACTTGTGCACCCTGCATGTGCTGTCACATCATGTCTTTCAGATGACAAATGTGGAGTTGCACTGCACATGCAACTGACTAGTTTCAGGTCTTTTCTGACACTCAAGAAATCCTTGGCCCTACAGATGGGAAAGCGCTACGAGCATAAGGCTGTACATGGTTAAGTACTCTGAAAGCAACAACTATGATAATTTGCCACTAAACTCCTGCAGTACACAGAAGGGTAGAAGGAGAATGCTGCAGCCTGCCTGGGTACTACTTGATCAACCTCCAAGAGACAGCTGAGCACCACAGGAGTAACTTCAGGATGACATCTTCTTATCCCGCTTTTCCTGGATACGAATCTTTTCTTCCTCAATTTGTGCCAGCAGTGTCTCCAACTCTGCTTCTGGAAGCTCCTCTAACCGTTTCTGAAGGTCAATGCCAAAATTTCAACAACCAAGAATATGACAATGGACTGTAGGCTAGAGGCCAATAACAAAACTTCTGAACCATGAAGCAGATTTGAACCATGTTACAATGATAACCTAGAAGATGCCCAACTCATTCCCCTATACTTGATTGGAGATACATATCTTCATAAGTACTGAGAATTTCTCCATACTCAATCCAAAACATTCCACTAGCAGTTGCTCAGTTGAGGACTCTGATAAATACCATTGGTAGGTGGGCTGGTTTCAGTATTCTACCCCAGTTCAAGGAATCCCATATACACATTTCTTCAGGTCTTGGTGGGATGCTTTACCTCCATGACTTTGTTTTCATAGTCCTTTAGCTGCTTTGCATATGTCATATCCTTTGTTGACACTCTAAAAAGGTAGCTTGAAATCCATCCTATTGTGAGACCCGCAACCATCACTATTTGCACCACATTGCCAGCCCTCAATGAATCCACCCCAAAAGCCTGCAGTTCAAGGCTTGTGAGTGAACCCCATCATTTTCAAATCCAACAGATGCTTTCAATGATATCTGGACTTCCCCCCACAGCATACTGTAATCATCCCATTCGCCATCATCTCTTTTCTCTTGCTCCATTCCATTGATACTGAAACTGGACAGCTTAGCTTTCTTCCACAAACATTAAACCCTAATTGAGAAAACACTTGATCAATAATACAAAGAGCAGGGATTTGGCACTTACCTCTAAGCCAAACTTGAGGCCAACACCAAAGACAGTAAGGCCAACCCCAATAAGAAGCACGTCCTTCCTTGTGTAACCAAAAGGAACCTGTATCCCACAATCCCAATAAGTTGTGCATTCTTCTGAAATTGAACAAGCTTCATGGTGTTCTCAGAAAAAAAGTTGAAAAACTCTTCTTCTTCACTACTGAAGCTGAATGAATGAGTCTTGATGTTTTGGAATAGATACACAAGAGTTTTTGGCAGGACAAGAAGAAAAAACCCTAGAAGTAGTCACTTGCCTTTTCTTTGGTGCCACTGCTGTTGTTTGATATTGATTCACAGCTTGGAGTGGGCAATCCCTTTCGTCGCTGCTGCATGGAAAATGAACTCCTTTGAAGAAGCCCTATCTGAATTCTCTTTAGGGATGACAAGCCATGAAAAGAATCTGCACAAGAAATTCTGGAACACGGTGCAAGCATGCTCATCTGAGAGTTTCTCATGATTACTGCTGCAGCAGCAGCAGCAGTAGTAAGCTGGGAACTACTACTTCTTGCATCTGATCCGTGGGAGGAAGAAGAGAATGCAGGCGCCCATGATGAAGCAGCGGATAACCCTACACAACAAGAAAGTGCAGCCATGGCCACAGCTTTCAAAGCTTCTTGGTAGGTGCTCGAAAATTCACACCTCCCAATAGAAAACAAAAGGTTGATTAGGTCCGATTGTGCTTTTGTGTGAAAATGAACACTGCCTGCGCACACGCCTCCTCCCTTCCTTTTGAACTCAATCCTGTCCTCTCCTTTGCTCTCCTCTGCTCTCCTCTCTGCCTTCTACCTCAAACCCTAGAAAGCGCAGCTGCACAACAAATGTGTACCTATCGCCAACAACAACTCTAACAACAGCAACAGCAGTGCCTATGTTGAAACCTCAAATCTGAAACATGAAATTCATTAGCCAAATTCTCAGTAATCCATCAAATGCTCATCTCTGTCACGATAATGGTGGGCTCCACAATGAATCTCTCTCAGTCTCTCTCTCTCTCTTTGTCTGTGTCTGTGTCTCTATTCTCTCTCTCTCTCTCTCTGTGTGTGTGATCTGCTTCAGACTTTTGAGTACCTAATTTGCTTCCTGAAATTGTGGAGCTTCTAGATTGAGGAGAGGTAGCAGCTTCAAACCCCATCTTCTTCTCATGTTCTTTTTGGACTTCTTCTTCTTCTCTGTGCATATAGGTCTCTTTTGTTTTCTTATCAATGAGCTTTCTTCAACTCTCCAAAATTCCCAACACTCTCAGCAGCCTCAAGTTCAAGCTGGTGCCACCCAATATACCATTCCTTGCTCTGGGTTGCTGAATGAAAATGATGATGATGTTACACTTGCTGTCAAAAGCTGCAATCTAAGGTATTTCATGTGATCATTGCCCCTGTAATAATGCCCACCCATAAAGCACTATCCCTTCTTGAAGTTCTAGCTTGCCTTTTAAAGATGGAGCTTGCAAAATCCTCCCAGGCATGCGGTTCAACATGTGTATATGCTGAGGCAAAAGTTTGAACAGCAGAATACGTGTTTTAGCTCAATTGAGCTTTCAGAGTTACAGTTCCGGACAAAGCTACCTTATGCCATGGATTGTGCAATGTGAGTGGATTTTACACATCAAAGCTAAATTCAATTTTGGAGTTGTAAACTATAGCACAGTTTCAGAGTTGTAAATGTGATGATTCTCACAGCAGTTGGAGAAGAACCCACACAGAAGTGTATAGGAGTATCTCTATCAAGAATTATTCGAAGAGATATGGATGATCTAGACTGAAGGCTCAAGTACAAGATGCAGTAAATTGCAGCAAATTGTACATGGATTCTTTTTTCCTCAATGTGACAGAAAATTTCAGATCACAAAACAAAAAGGTTGGGGTGCAGAAGAAGCTTTGATCGAGATTCTCACATCCAGACAGATCTGAATCTTGAAGTCTGGAGCCCTGAAGAAATGGGAAGCTCAACAGTGAAAATATGAAAAGACAAGGTAAGTGATTTTCTTTTGCAATAGAACTGGATTTGCAACAGTGCATTCAGGAATTACAAAAGCTGAGAAGATCATTACATGAGACTAAATTATGAAAATCTACAAAAAAAACCAAAATGCTTATGCACAAACCACCAGTTACAAAACAATTTCAGATCAAAAATTATACAAGAGTTTATAGTTCATTACCATGTAAGAGCATCCCCAAAGGTGCTCAATATGTGACCCTGCACATTAGGATCGGATGAAGAACAGTCAACATATGCGTAAGGAAAATGGTTTTTCTCCTGCAAATTTGCTCAGTTTGCTGAGGTTGGTAAAAAAACCGCAGCAAAAGTTGTGCAGCTGCTAGAGAGGAGTATAATAAATATGATCTGACTGCTGCACCATGTTTTTGATTGGCTAATCATAATGATTAGTTGAGGTGGTTTGCTATTAGTGTTCCCCACCTATTTGCAGTCCCTGTTTCAGTCTTATGGGTGGGGTTGCCAAAAAGGTAAATAACTATAACTTGGATGTGAGAAATATTTTTGCAGGGTCACATGCTGAGCATTGGTGGGGATGCTCTAATAATATGACTTTGGCCATTTTGTATGATACCCAAGTGGAGAAAGTATGCAAGAAAGCCAAGAGATGGCTCTGGAAGCAATTAGGGGTAAACATGGCCTCCATCACCATTCTTGGAAACACAAAAATCTCCAAGACTCCATGATGTCTAACCAACAACTTCCACAATTCAATCTCCTAGAGAGACATATAAAGAATATATTGTGATGATATAATCATTGTGCTTAAATTCTAAATCCAAGATTTAGAATCTTATTTCAACTCTTTATTTTGAATCACTAATTTCAACTTGAAAGTTGGATTCACACCAAGGTGGTAAAGGGAATAAAACTACGAGAATAAATGAACCTTAACTCTATCTCTTTTGGAAAATATTAAATCGGCCAAAGAAACTTGTATTGCAACCAGTACAAAAGTACCGCCTAACATGTTTTGTCCTCACTCGTTCTTGTTACCCTTCCCTTCCCCAAAACCTAGTCCCAATAATGTCCTTTGCGTAACACAAATATGTTATGCCCATTTCATAACATGTGATGCCATCCCCATCCTTATGGAATGCATGCAAACAACATGTCATGGGATGTCATTTCCACCCATTAGGGTTTATGTTTTGTAATAGCTTTGCCTGTGCATTTCAGCGCCACCCATTTTGTGCTTTCTTCTTTGGTGTTGTTGCAACACCTTTGATCCTCCAACTATTCGAGTAAAACTTCAATGCCATTGTGAATTCCATGGTGGAGCAATTTCTCTACCTTGATTTTGTGCATTCTCTTGAATCACAAGGTTGACAAAGGAGTTTCAGTTTTATTATTAAGTTCATTCAACATTGGTTGTCATGGAACTACACCAAGGTTTAGGGTTTGTGTGTTTTCACAAATGTTTTCAAATACATTATAATGAAGTTGAACAATAATGTATTTTATAACATTTGTGAAAGTGTTATTGCTTGGTGTCCAACTAGATCAAAAATATTAGGTAGAAATTTAATAATCTCCATCAAAGCACTAGTAAAAATCAGCTAAAATGTAACCATTCCATTTACGACTACATGCGACTTGTAATCGTTTGCGATTAGATTTGAGAATATTTGAAACTATAAAATCAAATTTCAACTATTTTGGTCATTTTCACAACTATGATGCAACTATTAGAAATTTCATCCTATTGGTTGAATCGATTTTACATTTATTTTCATCCATTAATAGGTTGATATGTCTCATTAGTTGTAATAATCACCAAATTAGTTGTATCCTAAAGGTATTCTACAATGACATAGGGGTGTATTTTAATGTATGTACTAAAATTATATATATATATATAATATGCATACGTATGTATATTGTTCATATAATGAATCTCAAAATTAATATTTGAACTTTGAATTTTTTATTCAAATCTGAAAATTGTTATTTCAATTGTTTAAAACATTAT
>Ga0209208_10013421_pt1 | contig 10238 bp, 6 predicted proteins | sample S1TSphfallax_3_FD_187694 | JGI IMG/M metagenome (GOLD analysis project Ga0209208, IMG submission 187694) | Host-associated microbial communities from peat moss isolated from Minnesota, USA - S1T2_Fd - Sphagnum fallax MG (SPAdes) (version 2) | ecosystem: Host-associated > Plants > Peat moss >... | reverse complement strand
ATCTCCTTAGGTATAAAAGTTTTCAATTGTCTTCATAAACAAGTTAATGGGTTTCTACAAGCTTGTGCCAACAACATATGGGGGATGAAAGGTCCAAATGGTTCACCCTTTCATTTCTAACCACCTTCCTCAGAAAGAAGGTTTTGGTTAGAATATAAAAGGTGTAGGCCACTTCCATCCTAAGTCATGTCATGGTAGTGGGATTGGCCACATCCCAATTCCCACCACTTGTTGAGCCTCCCACACAACCCCACATTTGCCTTACATGTAGTTGTAGGTACATGAATAATTATGACTTCAATGTATGAAAATCTAACAAAATTTGTACATTTAAAAAAAAAATCATATTTGTTCATAAATGATTAACACAATTTCGTACAATTTCAAATCATACTTAAATGTGTTGACAATTTTAAGGTTAGTTTTTATTATAAGCTACAACTTTGTTTTTAACATCATATAAATTGTTGCACTACATTTACATGTCACAAAAGACTTATGAATTTCAAATAAACCTTGAGTTTTGAAAAATAAAAGTTCTAAATGTTCTAAAATTTTGAATGCTTTTTAAATGTGCATAATAACTTTTATTATTTTTAAAAATTAGGCATCAAAGAATATATATTATAGATTGAAGGGCCCTTTGTGAAAGTAAGGTTGTTGATCGATGAAACTATTAAACATCCTTTGCTTAAACCAAAGCTCAAAATTGAAACACAGTGATTCAATTTAAATTTCTCAACCAGCATCCATATTAATCAATAAGCACATGAGTTTATTTGGAAAAACACCCTGCTTGGAGGGTATTACCCAATGTAAAGCACTGGCAGAATTTTATTTTTTATATTCTTATTGTGAAACATATATCCACTGGGTGTCAAGGGAAAAAAAATGAAAATAAAATAAAATGAGGCATTTTGAAAGAATGAAATGCTCATTGGAGGAGGTGTTTCCATTTTCATAAATGCTTTTTTTTGCCTTTTGTGGGGGGAAAAGAATTCCGTTCGGTAATTAGCCCTCTGGATGCAGTAGAAATTTTCTGCCCACACTTTGCATTCAAGATAAAAGTTCACCTTGTGCTTTACCATGGGTAAAGCTCACCATAGGCCCTTTACCCTACACCTGCAAACTCCAAACTACCAAAGTCAGATATTGAGAAATGGAGAAATTGTCAGGCCTTGTTTTGGGGTTGGGGTCCATGCATGCTTCAAGGGTTAAATCACAGCTTGTTGGAAAACACAGACTTGGATTCTGGAACCCCAAATGTTCAAAGTCTTTACCACTTTTTCCCACACAACTGGAGTTCTGGGGTCAAAAGGGCCAGGAATTTTGCTTAGCAAACAACCAAACCAAGGCACAACAAAATGTGTGGTCGTGTGGCATGTGAAACAAAGCATTTGAAGCACAGATCTCGAAAGGCCAGTCACACAAGTCACAACTTCCCTGGTCCCCAGATCTCGGAGCTTTGCAATCATAAATCTTTTTCCTTGGGGGAAAATACAGGAACTTTCCTGCTGGATTTTGGGACTTAATTTACTCATCTGTATTTCAATTATTGAACACTGAAATTAATCTTGGTCTTCTGGCATCAACTATTGAACATAATAGTATCAGATGATTTTTTTTTCATACCAGACTGGTACGGGTATTGGGTATTTTTTTGAGACTTTAATCTGAGTCTGGTCTTAGTATTGGGTTTGAGCACCACTACAAAATGTGGGTGCAATTCATTAATCCTCAGTTCATTAGACCAGTGAATTCACTGTTTTTTCACTGATTCCTATTCATTACAACGAATGAATTCACTCAAAATTTAGTGAAATCACTTGGCATACAGGGACACCTCTTGTTCATTACAACTAATGAATTCACTCAAAATTTAGTGAAATCACTTTGCATACAAAGACACCTCTTGTTATACTGAAGATTGATTTTTGGCTTGTATGACACAAGAATATATATACCTGAGTTTTTGAGAATGGTATGACATTCATATGGGCCTGGTATTGCCTCCTCAGCTCATACCAGAGACTGTTAGGGTCCTTGCAATTGTTGTTGATACCAGGTGCAGGCCTGTATACTAGATCAAAACTACATTGGCCACACTGTGAATCAGCAGCACCCACCAGTGCACCATCCACTGGATGCCTGTTTTTACTCGGTTGTGGATGAATCTCAACTGAGTTAGTATATTGGTTTCACCTCGGTAACCAATTATATAAGATATAGGTCTCATATATAGGTAGATAGGTAGGAAAATAGATAACTACTAGGGAAGTATGTGGTTCGTACATAGTTGAAGGCTGTTTTTACTGCCTACCTACTAACAACCTGCTTTTGGGTTGTGAGTAGCTAGGTAGTAAAAAAAGTAACTAAGCTAAAAACCATGGTTAGCCAAGGAACTGGAACCAAACGGAAAACTGTTTCCTGACCACTTACCGTCCATCCTTCATGGTGCACTGGTGGGTGCTGGTTCATTGTGGCCCATGGAAGAACCCCCAAATACAATAATATTCTTTGGCTCCATTGGGTGTTTTGAATTTGAACAGTGATGGGTAGATTTTGTTGCTCTCTGGCTAACCCACCTTCTAAATAGTACTTAATTTTTGTACATAGTACTTCGATTGATGTAACTTGCAAGTTGCAATTTTCAACAGGACATTTGCATGTTGCATGCACCCTAGCATCTTTTCCTAAATGCTCCTACAGTAGCAGAGACACTACAAGCTCTGATGAAGCTTCCAAAAGGACACAAATAGCACTCCTGCATTTACAATTGTTTACATCCCTATTGTAGGTTTTTTTTAAACATTTGAACAAAATATGGACTCCTCTCTCTGTTTACTGAGCATATTTTCAAAATGAAAGTGGACTCCTGTCTTATTTCATAGTATCATCCAACTGATACTAGTGTACCTTCACCATTTCAACACATGTCCGTTGAATAATTAATTAATTTTGAAATTTTCATTTCAACAAATGGAATATTCCTAAATATTCACTATTTTCCTTCACAATATTTTTTGATTTGGAAGAAAGGATTTTTGAAAATTTTAACCTGCCATGATGATCGAAGTCACAGACAGAGTTTATTGGATTGTGGGCCTTATGAAACCAAAACTTGCCGACAAACACAGGCTCAAAATCAAGAACAATCTGTGCATGATTCTGTGTTGTCTCCAAAACGAAGATATGATACGCCTTGTACAAAGAAGCTCTCAAGTTTGATAAGAACTTGGGTTCTCCTCCTGACCCTATGAGTCGATTCTGGACTAATTTCACTGCACACATCAGAGGAACTCTTTTTGATGGATAAAGGGCTAATCGATGCTCTCTCTGCTCCAAGCAATTGAGCAAAGATTTGTGGTCTGTGCATGGAATAAAAAATTGCTAGATACATCTGCTTAATACTATGGAGGCACAACACTCTACCAGATCATGGGCCTCTTACAAAGTCGGTTTGCCATCTGCAGATAATAATACTTTCAAGAAAGGCTTGATCATCTTGGCAGGTTCACAAGATCCAAAACCACTCATCATAACCTGAGTAGTTTACAAGCACATGAGTTAAAATTCTGCATGGTCAAAGAAAAACAACCACACTGGCAAATGACACAAATTGTCACTTTGCAAAGGGCATAATTTTGGTAAGTTGACTAGTGTAGTACCTTTTCAGGTTTGGCACTTGGCCATCAAGTGCCATATAATTTTTATTTTTTTTAACAATCTCACTTCGGCAGTAAAAAAATAATTTATGAAATTTCCACAATGAATATCAGCTGGTTTTTTTGGCAGGTTCTCTTGTCTCTGAAACTCTGAAATAATAAGACATTTTACTACATTTTTCACTCTCCTTTTTAAAAAATGAGGAGACATAATAGAGTTATCCATAAAGTAATCCTGTCTTCACCATGTCTTTGGGCCTCCTTTCACCCCCTATCCCATCTTTCAGTGGTATCGGCAAAGTAAAGGCATTTTACTAAATCTCAGTATGAAATGCTGCAACTTTCATGCTGATACTCAGAATTTAATGCACAAGGTTCGAGATTAATTATGGTAGTGTAGAGTTAGGAGCAGTGAAAATATATGTAGCAGAAGTGGAGGCGCTTAGGAAAAAGGAAAGAAGAGATGAAACTCAGTTTAGCACCAAAATTGATGGTTTTCTGAGTTTCATCCCCCGTTGAATGCTTATGTACTTTTTTGCAGGTTTTCTTTGAACCTCACCCTGTGTATGACCAAACTCAGGGTTCTGGTGCTGTGTTTTTCTTACTTTACGGATAACTCTAATATTCCACCAAATTATAGGATAACAAAATGTTGTGAATTATTTTAGGTACTTGCTTTGCAATGGTGGATTGGCATAAGCCAGAAGCTCTAACTTGAAAACCATCAGTTACCCACCCATGCCTCATAACCTAGATTTTAAAAGTCTGAAAGTTAATCCCTGACAAGGTAACACATCCAAAACAAAGGCCCACTTTAGACTAGTAGGAGTCAGGGCTGAAAAAAACTTGGGGCCAACTTTGAGCATAACTTTGGGGCTTGTTGTTTGGCCCCAAGTTATTAATAAATGCTAGAACATTGATGTCAGGATATTAATAAATGCTGGAACATTGGGCCCAAGGGTTTCCAAATTGGCTTCCCAAATTTGTTGGTATCCTTTTTTTTTTTGCCTTGGGCTGATTACAATGCCATAAAGTTCAGCATTTATTAGTAACTTGGGGCAGATTGAAAAGATTTTTTCTATTTCAGCCTTGATTCCTAGTGTAAAAGCCCTTGGGACTGCTTTCAACTTTTGCATCAATAGGAATGCTTGATTTGAGTTGAACCTTGACCTTCACTCCTTGTGTGAAGTGGGCCTAATATAGGTTAACCCTAAATGTCTGAGACAAATTGAAAAGTGGACCAAATTGTGGATGATCTGCCTTGACTTTCTGCATGTAACTTGTTCATATCGTCATTGATGTTTTGTGCGACAGCATTGAAAACCTTTTTCCTAGCTAGCAGTCATCTCTTGAATAATCTCATCCATGGAAAACTTTCAACAAGTTTTTAACAGGTCTTTATGTTTTGTGAGGCCCTCCACCTCGGGCAGTAAAGACCATGCATTATAAGCATTCTGATAATTTGATCGAGAAACTTCTGATAGATCAATTTCTGGTTGATACATCTGAAATCAAATTGATTAAGAAAAATTAAGATTAATTATCTCCACTTACAACACATTGTTCAATAGCAAAATTACAATTTTAGCAAATGTACATGAGAATGAGCACAACACTTTACAAATTGCCTTGAAGAACTTTCCTAAATTTCATGAACAGTATGTAAACAAATTTAAGCCATTTCTTATGTTGGAACACACATCATTAGAATGGGAGTAAATATCACAGATGACATTTGTCTACCCCTTCATATTTCAATAAATGCCAAAAACATTTATAAAAATCACAAATTTGTTTAACTTTTATTAATGAAATTTATCCTTGAATGTCCACTTTGCATCCTTAAGGGATATATTTTTAGCTGCTTATGAAGTTTCATTGCCTTATGAGTGGGTTTGTTTCAATTTTCGAATCTAACCAAAATGGCAATCATCTACAAGAAGATTTAGCCAAATTTGGCTACGGACCAAATGCTAAAGTAGATAATTTTAACAACCCTTTTATATTTTGGCTACTTGCTGGAAAACTACTTGTTGTAATTTCTTTCATAGATCAAAAATTGAAAATTTAGGGAGTTATTTTCACAATTTTTTTTTTCTATTTGTTGAAACTGTATTTTACAGGCTGGAAATGAAAAAATTCGCCCAAAATAAAAATCATTGCCTATTAGCCTTATCTGAAAGCTTTAATGACAAAATAAAAATAAAAATATGTAATTTTTTTCATTCTATGATGTAATTTAGCTTTTTCCTTGTCTTTTAAAAATTATCTTTATTCATTATTTGATATTCCAGCGATCGTGATTCATTGGACCTACTTCAGGTAGGACGACCATAGAGGCCCATAGTGCTTCATTTTACCAAATTCTAGTTCGAAATCTATTTAACTATTCCCAATTAAAAAGGCATGGAAGTGTGTTTTCTTGAATTTGTCTTTTTAAATTATTATTTTTCCAACACCACATTCATGAGCAAAATTTCAATACTTTCCCCACCAATGTGCATCACATTTCATTTCAATTGAATCTTAATCCAATTGTTATTCCATTTTGAATGGAACAGAACAATGTAGTTTGCAACATTTGTGTCCTTTCTAATTTCAATTTCATATAAAAATGGATTAATGTCTCACACCACAAGAACATTTGAAAAAAATCTTGTTTGCTTCACAAAGATATTTGTCTTTTCTTTTCTTTTTTTCCAATATTTTTAGTCTCAATGCAAATAAGGAGGATTTATTACATGTTACACATTGCATCATATCATTATTATCATTTGGTTGAAATTTATTCATATCAAAATTATTTCAACATGTCATGTCATTGACATAAAAACACATGTTATCTAATTAGGCTTCATATTGTTCAAAAAATTGTTGACAAAGGAGCAAATGTCTTTGCATTTAACATTCAGAAATGATGGAGTCACTTTGATATTATTCGTAGTACTCAATCTCATCTTTACTTCTCCCTATTTTTTTATTTCATAGATTATAAATTGTACAACTTTGTGTGATTGTTGGCAATTATGTAAATATTATGTGAAAGTTGTATGTAAAAAGGGAAGGAGGGAGCAAATGTGAAAACTACTATGAGTTTAGTAGTAATATAGTGAAAATGTTTTTAAAACAAAAAAACAAGAATGAAGGTTGACGATAAAAAAGATATGAAAATTATGATTTTACCACATAGGTTGTGAAAGCTAATGGAGGATATTTTTTCATGAGCTTTCTATGTTTGGCCATGCACACATTTTCTTCTCCTTCATTGTGGTTTTCAATAACTTAAAATGTTACACAACAAATGATGCTCATATCATTACATGTGTGTATTATGTGAAATGATACAATTGAAAAACAAGGATGTAATATTCTTTTCAATATTCTTCATTTTATTTTGGTTTAAAATTTTATTTTGATATGTTTTGATAATTTGATGAAGTTTGATGTATCACTTCATTACTATATAGCACAAGCCCCATGATATGTATACCTTTATAAGCATGGTTGAAATGACATAGATATTTATCTTTCAAAAGAAAAAAAAAACCTAAACATTTAAAACTTATCTATTTGTCAAAATATTTAAACAAGATGAAACAAAGATAATTTTTTTTGTGAAAATGCAATAATACAAAAGAAAAGTTATCAAACATTGACTAAAATGTATACTTGCAAATAATTTTGTCTTTAAAGTACACATTTGACATTTTGTTGTCATGTAAAATCAATCTTCATCAAACTTGAACAAGATTTATGAGTCCCTATAAGACATTATACATTCAAAATGTTATTTAGTCATTGTTATAAGATTGCGTACATAATATGAATAAATAAACTAGAATAACTTCATGCATATGTTTTGTGCTGAAATCACTTATGGTTACTAACAATCTAGTGGAATAATGGCATGTTTAATAATCCATATTTTCTTATCATAAATAAATAGAAAGACCTTTGCATGAATGTTCTATTGAATAGAAATGATATTTTATGTATTTGTGATGGATCAAGTTATTAATCTTTCATTAGTTTTTTGGAGATCCATTAGTTAAAAATTCAATTTGGAACATCTTTAATTATATGGGCAAATGACTAACAATATATTCATTACAAAAATCATTGCTTGATGATAAATTCTAACCAACTTATAATATATTAAATTTTAATTTTAATGAATTTAAAATATCCTTGCAACTTATGGAAACCCTTATGTTTTTGACATTGTAGAAGAGAATTGAAGATGAAGATGTTACCATAGAATAAGCACAACTTGATGAGATCAAATGGTTTGTATATCTTTGAAAATTCATTTGCTCATGATCTTTATCTTGTATGCAAATAATCCATTTTGTTTATTGCATAATTTATTGTACATGGATGTCAATTACATATTTATATTTTACTTATTATGGTAGTACGTTGACATCTTTGACACTAATTATATTATATGTGAAATTTTTTTATTTCAAAAATATTTTTTTCAAAGAAAATTTCTTGTTAAGGAAAATACATAATGCTTTGGGGTGTTCACGAATATTTTATTCTTGACATGAAATCTTCAAAATGCATTAATTCTCGTACAAAAATGTGTTGAAATTGTGTTTGTACTACATTAATAAAATTCATTTAAACAATCTTGAAAATATTATGAAACTTGTTAAATCATGTCTTTTTTTACATCCTATGAATATGTTATAGGGGTTGTAATTTTATTTCAATATATGTCATTAATTGCATTAAATGCACAAAGGATGAGCAACTTGCTACCATAGAAGCTTTACAAGAACAAAAAATGAAAACAAAGAAGGTGACTTGAAGAAAGAAAATGATCCAATTCATGGTCAATACACCAATGCTTGCAAGTTGGGTGCAAATTGAAATGGGTGTAAGGTTCTTTAATTCATGCAAGGTTATTACAACAATTTTAATTTTTTTAGTATGATTTTTTTCCCCAATTTTTTATGTAGTTGAAACATGTTTAAAGTTTGGCTAAATCAAATTTTACATTCATCAAAGATTTAATATTTACATTAAATCAATTGCATGTCTTTCAACCTATTGATATGTATCACACCAAGGTCTTGAAAACTTTGAGATTTTTTTGTGCATATGATTATTTAAGAATACACAATTCACATTCAATTGCATTTGAGTTTCAACTTTTCATTCAACAACTACACTTTTAGGCTTAATGGTCTATCAAATAATACATTATTTATGTTTTGAAACATGAATCTACAATTAATTTCTTAACCTACACATCATGATTGCAAGTTTTGAAGTCCCAAATTTTAACATTTTGTTTCATATGAAAAGAACATGTCTTGATGTATTTTAAACCATTATGCCACACTTCATAAGCATGCATTCTTTAATGGATTTGATATTTCTTAATTTTTATAATGTTCATAACTCCAACAAGTAGTAACATTTAATTGTTTAACATGATGGTAGCTTTCATTTGTATGGAAAATCAAAATTACAAATAAATTAATATGAAATCATTATACGTAGAAAAATTAAATTTTTTTATTGTTATAAATAAATAATACATATATGGTATTTTCCATATAACAAAATTTAGGTTTTAATGAAAATTAAGCAATAGTATAAATAAATTTACAATATTAATATTTAGTAATTATATAAATAAAATAAAATAAAATACTAATATATTTCAATTAATTTTTTTGGTAATATTTTAGTGGAAAATTTTAATCCAAATTACAAATGTACTTATTCAAGCAAACATTGAAAATTAAATATCCATCAAAACATTTCATCAAAGTTATGTTTGATGAAATTGGTTAAGCTTCATAAACGCATTCCAAACATCAAATTCATTAATATAGTGGGAAGTGGCATCTTACAATTTTTTAATAACACTTTCACATATGATTTGGGGGTGGACATTTTATTTTGCCCCTTTTGACCACCTTCTTTCTAATATGGGTAAATAAAATATTTTCCTTTCTATTTTATAAATTTTCTAATCAATAAAAATATTTTCCTTTCTAACTTTGGTCTCTTTTAGAATTAGTGGAGACCCAACCCTCTCCCCCTTCCAACCCCAATTTTTTTATGAAAACTTAGCTAAAACATGTTACTTCATGTTAACCTAAAGTAATCTCATTTGCATTTTCTCAGCATTTCACTTTGAAATTTTGTTTAAGATCCCACATCTATGAAATCACAAGCATCCCAACTCATTACATTAGAATGTGTTTATTGGGCTTTGGCCATGACATCATAAAACAAAGAGGATTTTCATGTCACCATGTTTTTCACAAGATTAAACAAACATGAATAAGAAAATCAGCAATTTTGATTTGGGTAGAATTGGGTAAATGAAATAATATCTTATGAGAAAATTTTGAAAGAAAAATGTACAAAACAAAATATGGTGATGGTTTTTTAAATAACCTAAGCAATTGATCCCATTCATTCCATTCATTCCATGTAAATTTTGTTGAAAATTGAAATTGAAACTAAGGTGTCATATATATGATGCAAATTGTGAATTTTAGTGATGCACCCAATGTCAAGCAATCCTCCCTTTTTCAAAGAATGAAA
>Ga0209208_10013420_pt1 | contig 10238 bp, 8 predicted proteins | sample S1TSphfallax_3_FD_187694 | JGI IMG/M metagenome (GOLD analysis project Ga0209208, IMG submission 187694) | Host-associated microbial communities from peat moss isolated from Minnesota, USA - S1T2_Fd - Sphagnum fallax MG (SPAdes) (version 2) | ecosystem: Host-associated > Plants > Peat moss >... | reverse complement strand
CAGAAAGCAAGCTGTGCTCCAGTTTTGAGGTACTTTATTTGCAGGTGAGATGTTATGAATGTGCAAATGTGATCTTGTTGGAGCAGGATGATTTCAGATTTCTAATTGGTGGTGACTGCTGTTAAGGTGGTCATTGCTGAGGATTCATCAATGGTGGTTTCTCACATAGCATCTGTACAGCTGGGTTCTTAGATTGAGGTATAATATCTCTTAGCACTGAGTCATGTTCCTTGTCCCTAAATGCTTGACACATAGCTGGAGACCTGAATGGACCACAAAACTGAAGACTGTAAAGTTTTCATACTTCTCCATTGAATGGTTCTAAATTATATAGCAAGTGGAAGTTCACCTCTGATTGCTGTCAACTTCCTTGAGTCAAGTAGACCATTAAGCCACTTCCCTCTTCAATAAAAACCAATTGCAAAAGTCATCATATATTCACACTCTACAGATCCCTGTGTAGTAGTATTTACCTTCAAAAAATTTAGCACTGGATCAAATCTCTCAATGCCAAGTTCCTATAAATGAGGTATGTGGAAAAACAAACCTATTGAGGTAGGTTCAAAAGAAGTGGAAATTTAGTTGAGTGGGATAATGAATTCATTCAGGTTTTGAGTACACATGATGAGGTCAGTAGGCTGAGTAGGGAGGGTACCAAAATTCCTGCAAATGTTGACGAAAAATCCTTCAGCTTATTCAGAGAATAATTTTTAAGGACAGCATGTAACAAACAGCTTGTGAATCCTGTAAGGTCATGAAGCATTCTGGCAAAATGACCTTATCAAATGTATAAGGTCCTGTATGAATAGCCTGGCAGGATCCACAAGGTACCATGTTATGTGGTCTAGTCATCCTCCATGTACACTGGGGAAGTTTTGATGGCACTTGGAAGAGCATTTGGAAGGTCCTGTAACAGCCTGGTGGGAACACAAGGAAATCCATAAGGTAATCTGTCTGATGGTGATCATGTGAACTCCATATGCTACTAGGTTTATGTGCAGGGTATTGCATTCTGAAAGGAAGGGGTTCAGGCCCCACATTTTATGGATGTTCCCCCCACCTTACTAATGATAAAGCACAAGGTGAACTTGAGGTGGTAGGAGTATGAGGGATTTTATGCATACTATTCAGAAGTGGGAGGAGCAAGGTCCTATTGGTGTTGAGGGTAAGGTCCCTTAATGTTGGTAAATTGTAGGTGGAAGACCCAAAGGATTATTTATAGATATAATGTGCCTTCCATTTACACTAAGAAATCTCTCTTTTGATGCTACCCTGAGCTACAATGAAATTGTAGGTTCCCTCTTCCATCTAAAGCTCACCAGATCATCAACTAGGAATTGTGGGAATTTGTTATTTGTGTTAATTTGTTGTGTGATAGCCCCAAAGTTCAGATTTTTTTCTTCTGTTATGTGCATCTTTTGTTTGCCCATCACCAAATTTTCTAACACTATGGGAAGTTTCCAATAGAAAACGCCCCTTTGCTGCTCCACACCCCCCAAAATACCTAGAAGCCCCATTAGCCTCCTTTACAAGTTATATACATGCAATTTGATCTACATGCCTAAACACTATGGGACAAAGAGGTAAAGGTATTTGGGGGCAGTCAAGGACTCAAAAAGGACTAGGGATAAAAGAAAAAGGCCTACATAAAACTCAATCAACTACCATTCACTTCATTGATAGTTTTTAACAAATGGAAGAAAGGGCTGTTCCAGACCTTAACTGACCTTGCAGAGAGGACTGGTCAATGATTCAATGTTAATGAGGAAACCCATTAAACAAAAGAGAACTGTGCTCAACTATGAACTTAACAACTGACCCTGGGATCCACCACCACATATTGACTATGTATGGTGGCCTTGTATTCTCATTTCTGAGTGATGCATTTGTTGGTGACTTTTGCTGACTTGACTACCCAGGCCATCTCTCCTTAGTCCAATGCATTCAAAATTGTGGGTACTGGCCACGTTACCACTGCCAGAGGAGCTCTGCTCTAGATCAGCCAGAAGGAGCAGCAGCAGGTACCACTGCAAAGGAGTTGACTCATTGTTACTCATTTGACAATTTGTGATGTTTACAAAGTGACAGATTCCAGCACCAGAACTCAGTGGACACAAGAAAAAGTATTCACATCACTGTTTATCATGGGTATCATGGGTTACAGTGGAAATTGATGCTTATTCATGCAGGGATTACTCTGAAGGATGTGGCAATTAAGATTTGGTCCAAAAGCTCCAAAAGAGAAAAGCAAAGACCCTGAAACATTACCATAATGCAAGTTTCCACTCATGAATTTGCATTTTCACATTAATACACCCACATTTAGTGACCTCCAAAGCACTGTAAACATTTAAAATCTTGGGTAAGATTCTTCCAGGCCACACCTCAGAAAAAAGTGGGTCTTTTTTAAAAGGCACAAGAAGCTGCGCATCATTAGCAAATGGTTGCAGTAACGTGCATGATCAATTCATCCACTAAAGACTAATTACTCAGAAAAGCTCCAAGAAGTGATGAGGTTGCCATGCACCCAACTCCTGCGCTAAAATTCTTCAACTACAAGTGAAAAATATCCAAGGGAAACAAATGAACCCAGAAAGTCTAGATGAATTCCCAGACTACACATCCTAAAGGGTGTCTCCAGGTTGCTTCTCGAAGATGGAAAAATCTTGAAGGAACTCTTTCCAAAGTAGATGCATGTGCTGTGTATCCTACAAGGGTTACTGCAATTCATGTTCTATGAGACTTCAATTACATAGTACAATCCTTCAATGTGAATGTCCATCCCTCCCCTATTTGAAGAGAAAGGCTGGCAGATTCAGCAGATACACACGGGCAAGTTTAATACAGATTCTAGCAGTATTACACTTGCACGTAATGCTCTGACTGCAGATAATAATGGGTTCAACATAGCACAATATTTCCAGAGAGACTTGCAAAAGATCTCCAATAAAAAAGGCCTAACTTATACCGTGCTTTAAAGAATAGAAAGGGGATTGGGGGAAAAGTCACAGATGCACTATCTAGGGCCAGAGAGCTCCACTGCATGTAAATTGTCAGTGGAGTCCACTATCCATTCTGATGTCCGATGGGGTACAAGCTCCACATCTTGGTTACGGACCACTTCCACCTTTTGCCATTCCTCCCACCGTTCCGCTAATCCATCACCCTCCAACATCCGAACCACCTCAGCCATCTTTGGACGTTCCACTGGAGAACTTTGTGTGCACAACAGCGCAACCTGCATCCATGAAATCTATTTTTTGTACTTCAAACTTATTCAATGGGATTTGATAAGGACACAAAGTAAATTCCACTATTTATGACAGACTGTTTCAACTGAACATTGGTGCTCCTATGTTATCTTTTGACACATGTATTCTACTCAAGTGCGTACAAAGTCATCACCCAAGAGCCTTCCTGCATTTCACCATGCACTTTCTGACAAGTAACAGAGTAGACATACAATAGAACGAATGTTTCATCTCCAGTTGCACACAGAGAGATAGGATAAGCATGGCCAGGATAGACCTGTATTAGCTCTTCAACTTCCTTATAGTCATAGTTATCCTTCAGATCTGGATCTACAAGAAGATCCACTTTGTCATCTTTCAATAACCCCTTAACCTGCAGCCATGCCCATCTAAAGTGTTGTCAGTAACTCTTGATTGTATGAGCTGGTAAGATTGAAGGTGGAAAAGTCTGATGGAGGAAAAAGTTGCACCTGGCAGAGCTTATATGAATCATTCATGGATTAGAAGTCTCTACAACAAACAGTCCAACAAAATTCATGAAACTGCAAACAAAATGATGATGAGCTAACCCAATCAAGAAGCATGACATCATCATCATTAGCCAACCGTGCCAGGTCGAATGCACGCTGCCCAGTGATAAGCTCCAGCAACATTATACCATATCCAAAAACATCAGTCTTTTCTGAAGACTTGCCAGTGGACAAATACTCGGGTGCAATATGGCCTATAGTCCCTCGCACAGCAGTTGTGACATGAGTGTCCTTGTAGTCCATAAGCTTAGCCAGCCCAAAGTCACCGACCACTGCCTCGTACTCCTCATCCAAAAGAATGTTCGCTGCCTTCACATCCCTATGGATGATTTTAGGATCACAATGGTCATGCAAATACGAGAGCCCCCGTGCTGACCCCAGCGAGATCCGCCTCCGTACAGGCCATTCTAATGGCAATTCTCCAGGAGGACGGTCTGAGTTATTTACCCACACAACTCCTTTAGGCCAATGCCAATTGCACATACCTACTCACAGAAACTGATATGGTCCAATAGAACTGTTGACACTTTCCCAATACAGCAGACGAAACAGAAAGGGCTTGTGATAGACAATGGGGTCACCTCGAAGGCGAGAGGCAACACTGCCATTTGGCATGTAGGGATAGACTAAAAGCCGCTCAATTGGGGTCATACAGAAGCCACGCAGCCGTAGAAGATTTCGGTGTACAGCCATACTAATCATTTCCACCTACCCAAGATTAATTTCCCGAAAAAGGTCAAAACTTTGGCAGGTTAATTTTCAGCAACCGTCCATCTCAGGGTCAAATGTTCACCTTTATATATGGATCCATATCAAATAATAAGGAGCTATCCCAAAGTGGTAAGTGGATAAAATTACCTCAGTCTGGAATTGGAGCTCACCACCTGGGCTACGCTCTTCTTTGAGGCGCTTCACAGCAACTAGTGACCCATCAGCCAACCGCCCTTTATAGACTTTACCAAAGCCACCTCGACCTAGTATGTTGCGGTTATTGAAGTTGTCAGTGGCAACTTGAAGTTCACGAAGTGAAAAGCATTTTAGCTGTCCTAAATGCACTTCCGGGTCCTCCTCAGCTACACGCATCAAAGAAAAACCCACAGTGACCTTAGTGTTCACCATATTCCTACTTACTGTGACTGTTGCATAAATCATAGACCCTGGGTGAAAACTCTGCACCCATCAGATTTGAGACCAAGGTATGACTAACCAGGTACGTCAAAGAATGCTTCAGGAGGTCGGCGCCGGCGCCACCATGCAAATGCAATTGCAGGAGCTGCAAAAAGCAATGCTGCACCTGCAGCAACACCTCCTGCTATTGCTCCTGTACTTGATTGCCCTGCAGCTGCTTCTGCATGATCAACTCAACAAATGTAAGAATTTGCAAGATGTGTGAAGAACTCAGTCATGCTCTGCATTGGTGAGTGGATCTTACTGGCATATTAGTTCTCAAATAGAGCTTTCCTAAGACTAAGTATTCTCTGGGACAGCTATATATTTTCTAACTACTATTGAAAGCCACCAGGTAACTTCCATTCATTGTTATGGTCAACAGACAACTAGCTGTTTCTCCATCAACCTCACTTTTTCATCCAGTCAGAGCAAGGAATATTATATAGCTACAGGCAGAAAAATGAGAAGATGGGAATCACGTTGATCAGTGTAGGTGTCAGTGGGGCTAGGAGGTGGCTGATAAGGAGGCGGAGGAGGCCATGGTGGTTCGCCTGCACATTGTTTCTCTACCACTGAACCACACAAGTTGGAATTCCCCTGGAAACTGTACACATGGACAGGACCATTGTTATTGATAAGCCTCAACCAACTCATTGCAAAAACATTTAACCCAGACTCACAATGCTCCAACCTCTCAATTCTCTTTCTTTGCTCCACCAATCACCAGTCTACATGATATGTCTCATAAAATTGAGTTAGAAACAAAGGGGTGCCCCATATTTTGCATCCAATGAATAGCACTTGCTCCAGTGCAGAAAAACTAGTGCTCAAGCTTAGCCTTGGGTACCTGATGGGGGTGAAAAGTGAGAAAGACCCATTTATTGGTACATCCCCACTCAAGTTGTTGAATGAGAGATCCCTGCATCATACATAATCAGTAGTATTCCCCTCAATACACAACTTCCTGGTAGCATCTTGGACTAGAGTATGGAGGAACATGTTAAGCTCAATACATCCAGCTTGCCTTTTTGCTGCAATGTTAGCAGCAAAAATGGACCTAGTTTCCACAATCTGACAGCAGAGTACAGGTATAGAATAAGTCCCAATTTTCTGCTGTGGAATATTCTTAAAAGAAATGCAACTGATACAAGAGAAAGACACTTACAGCACTTGAAGACCTGCTATGTTTGTAAGTTGGAAAGGTATTGACCCATTTAGACTGTTATTGTTCAAGCGCCTGTCACCGCACCATGAGCAACCAACAACATCCAAATACTTATCAGAGTCATCAAATGTTAACTAACCCAAAGGTATCTCATCCTTGCATCCCTTCACAATTCAGAACATATCGTTTCATGGGACAAATTTGTACCCACTGAATAACAGGAAAGGAGACAGGTTTAAGCTCTGAAGATTGAGGAAAGAGAGGCACTTGAGAAACTCACAAGAATCGGAGCTCCAGAAGCTGACCAAGTGTATCAGGAATGCTCCCACTGAAATCATTCAGGTAAAGATCCAGACTAACAAGCCGTGTCAAATTACCTAAGTCAGGTGGTATAACTCCTGAAATATTGTTGCTGTACAGTTCCCTGCATGCATTGAGGTCCGACTAAGAATAAATTCCCAGTCCTACAGATTTTTTTTCACTGCCTTCATATATCTCCTTCTTATCAGTCAATTCTCATAATTCAAAATAGCTATAAAAAACAAAGAAACCTGTTCTGTCCTCTTCTCCATCAAGGCTTACAAATATTGCAGATAGGGAAGGTTGCCAAGCTGTGGGACTAAAGTTCCAGATAAACCCGCATTCCCTAAGTCTCTGCAGTCAACAGCATCAGCTCATATTAGAGGATATGCTGCACTAAGCATGTAAATTTTCTCTACTTGGGTTATCCAGGATGAGTACAAAAATCATGTTGCAAACTCAAAATAGCAATTCAATTAGGGAAGGGAAAAGAATTTAAGTATCAAAATACTTACACTCGGATGACATTGCTTTCTGGGTTGCAGGTGACATGGAACCAGGTACAAGGATTGACAAGGGTAGGATCCCAACTCTGGAGGACATTACTCGAGTCATTCAGTGCTAGCTTCAAGGCATGGAGTGCATCACCTGCACAACAAACTTTCATGCTTTTAAAGTCCTCCATCATCATCATGCCTCAAGTCTTTACAAAGTTTGCAGACTTAAGGCACTCCGTGAATGTGCAAAACCATCAATATATGTTCATCCAGATAGTGAAGCAATTTCAGAGTTGTCTCCATTGCTTGAAAGGAAGTTGAAGCTATGCATGCATTCCAAAAATGTATGAAATGGCACTTGTTCCTAGGTCTGCTTTTGAAGGCAGCTATCAAGTTGTGTGCTGCTGACCAGCTCCCTCATTTGGGGAAGCTGCTGAAAGATCTGTGAAACCTAATCCCTGCCAGGGAAAACAAACACAGCCTGCAAATCTTTTTCCTGCTTGAGCTGCTCTGGATTCAATTTCCTAGTCTATGCGAGGTTTCACTTCTATGCAGACGCCTTTTTGAACCGTGCGTCATAGTTTACAGTTTACAACCCTAGGATCTGTCAGGTGAAAGGTTCTGTGACCCACTGCAGCAACTTTTCAAGGTCTCTCTCTGGGAGTGTTGCAAGTGTCTGGGAGCTGCTGCAACACCACCCATGTATCCACGACATGCTTGCTTGCCTACAAGGTATCAAAGAGGGCTGCCTCCTGTCGAGAACTAGCAAAACTTAGGTCGAACTGCAGCTGGGGAAGTGGGAGAGATAGGAGAAATGCGAGGAGATTGATAGGAAGTGTGATCAGGGAAGAAGGGCTGACCTACCTTCAGAATTGGCTGTCGCCAAGCTCAAAGCGCACGAGAACAGCAACAGGAGGAGCTGCCACCAACACCGCTGCATGGCGGTGCTGCCGATGAAGGACATCACACGCTTGCTGCTCCGAAGCTCCTCCTCCTCCTCCTCCTCTCCGGTCACAACCCCAAACTACTACAGCTGATGCTGCTTCTTTTCGTACCCATACTCACGGTGAGTCCTGTCGTCCTCCTCTTCAACTTCATTGCTGCACCAGCCTTCGAGCTCAACAAGGATCCGTCTCCTGCTCAAGCTCCTCCTCGCAAACCAATGCTACAAGGTACACGTAAAGCCCAAAACAAGAAAAATAGAAATGACCAACGTCCACCAATGAGACAAACCCGCAGCTGCTGCTAGTGCTGCACACACAGAAGAGCAAACAGTTGTTGTTCCTACTGCTGCAGGCCGGAAAGAGAAGATTGTTCTGGGTTGTGGGTATTGGAGCTGAGACACAGCTAGAACGGGAAACAAGAAGACAACAACGCCTCGAAACCGACTGCATTGGGCGACGCAACAGCGGGAACAACAGAAGACTGCAGAGCACAGCAGCGCAAAGCGCGAGCGCGAGCACGCCGAAGACGACTGCAACACATACACCACGTCAAACACGGACGAAAGGAAAACAGCGTCCTCCTCTACAGGCAAACTGTAGTACGCTAATCCCAACTCCTTAATCATAATTAGCACTCCCTTAATCCACGTCGCAAGCGCTTGATTAGAGACCCAGAGAGGCAGTAGGTACTAGGTAGCAGGTAACTGCTGCTTTTACTTGACACCCGCCACACAAGATTGCTAATAAATAAATCATAATCATCTTAATAAAGCCACTCTACCTATATCTATCTGCTTCTCTCAAATTTGCCGACATCTCTAGCCTACAATTCTTGACCAATCCAATCTTCAACAAGAGAGGCAAACAAGATTTTCTCTTGATTAGAGCCACAAGATTAGAGCTAATCCAGATTAAAGCTAAGCAGGATTCTTTTTAATCATTAGGCCAAGCTCTTGAGGACTCCTAAATTCTAATGTTGTTGTTGTTGTTGCTGTTGTTGTCGTCTAACAACATGCTCTTTGTGCAAGCCAAACAGCAGCTGCTCCATTAGGCTAGTGAGTGGTGACATTGATAAGCTACTTGCCAACTTGGGTGCTTTCAAATTTTCTCCACCCTCTTTTTTGGTATCTATTAATTGAAGCTTTCATTCACCAACCCATCACTTTAATTTACTCTGGCTGTGCCTTATTTGTTCAGAACTTTCTTGGGGAGTTGTTTTCTTGGTTGCCTCTGCCTCAGAGGGTTGAGACTTTTTTTGCATCAGTGTAAGACTTTGAGGGAAAATTGTTTGGCTTGGCTTGAACTTGAAGTGTGTGTGTGTGTGTGTGTAAAACACCCTAAGACTTCAGATGTACTCTCTAGGCTGCTTTGTTTATCAAATTCATTTTGCATTCAAGTTACTTATTGATGTTAGTTAATACAATATTATCTATCTCTCATAATTTTGTTGGCACCAAGGCAAGGATATTGTGTTTAGATTCATTATAGAGTATAGTAGCTTAAGGGATTTTGGCCCCTAGGTCATAGGCCTATTTTTATATGAGGATTTTTGAAAGATGATATTTTGGGTTGTGTTCAAACTTGAGATTAGTTATAGAGTTATATGATATCTTGAAGGATTTTGGTTTCTTTTAGAGGATTTTTGAAGATTATATTTCTGCATGGTGAAAATATTTGAGTTTCCATAATTCTTTTTTTGCCTTAAGATACTATTTAATGTAAACGGCAAGGCCACAGTGTGACAGACCCCTTGTTTTGAACCTGAGATGAGAAATTAGGCCCACTTTACTCTAGAGACTGATTTGTAGTGTAAAGTGGGCCTTAGTCAGCAATGGCTTGTTCTCCTCTCCTTTTGGTCATGGTGTCATAGTAGATTATTTTAAGTGTAATATGCACCAATCAACAATGTGATGAGGTCATGGGTTGACAGTTTGACTATGGATTTAGATGGTACCTACACTTTGTCAGAATGCTGGATTATGAACTTCTCTGCTAGATAGGTTTGAAGGTGCAACAGCTGTATAACTTTTACATTACATCAGCTGCTGCTGCTGGGTCATGACTTTTCTTTTTCTTTTTTCTTTTCTAATTGTCAAGACTCAAAGCTGAAGTTTCCAAAACTTCCCCCAACATGTTTTAGACCCACTTCAGGGACAAGTCAATGGAAGCATATCCACAGTTATGTAATTCACAAAATGTAACACAAAATTCAAACATGGAAATACTATAATACATAGTCAATTGTGTGGGGGCAGTGTGGGTGTTTCAACTTGACTTTGGAACACTTACCTATCCATAGCAGCAATTCAGTAAAAATCAAATGAAATCGGCCAACAGATGTGTGTGCACCTAGAGTGTTGGTTTAGATAATGGAGAGCCAG
>Ga0209208_10013418_pt1 | contig 10240 bp, 7 predicted proteins | sample S1TSphfallax_3_FD_187694 | JGI IMG/M metagenome (GOLD analysis project Ga0209208, IMG submission 187694) | Host-associated microbial communities from peat moss isolated from Minnesota, USA - S1T2_Fd - Sphagnum fallax MG (SPAdes) (version 2) | ecosystem: Host-associated > Plants > Peat moss >... | reverse complement strand
CCAGATCCTTCTACTACTACCTACTACTATACCCATTCTTTTGTTTCCGTGTTTTACTGGAGACCTACTCCATGATCTCATCAAAGTAAAAGTTGAAGCCCAAATAGTTGACCAAACTTTTCCATGTCTCCAGAGTGTTGTTACTTCAGTAGTCACTGGAAGTTTTCAAATATCTAAACAATTGTAATAATAAATACTGGACTTGTAATCTGCTGCCAAGCTTTGTAGCTGCCTACATAGGTGACAGTCTTCCAAAGTTTCCCATGACAATTCTTTGGTAAAATTATTGCCAAGAACTGCAAGCACAAACATGTCCCACAAATGCATCAAATACATCAAATGCATCATCCCATTTGAATTTTTTTAATAATATCATCATACATACATCATCTTGTCATCATCAATTAATGTTTTCTCTTTCAGTCTTTCAGAGAACTTTGAACTATCTTTCCAGTGTTGATGCTCTCTAGCAACAACTACAGTTGCAGACTTCAAATTTTTCCTACAGGATCTTTTCACCTCGTCCCCCTGAAACTGCCAGACCAGAGAAACTGGGACTGGGACTCATATAGTCTAACCAACCAGCTGTGGTGGTGGATTATATTCTTTCACTTCCCAAAGCAGATTCCGAAACAAAGATTGGTTTGAGTGTGCAAATTAAATTTCTTTGTAATGATCCGACTTGGTAGATTACAATTCTGTAATGGGTGGTGGGTTCATGGTGTCATGTGGAAGAATATTGTGGAATCAAGCACAATGGATAAAATATTAATGTTACTCAACCAAGAGTGATTACGGTTCTTCTTCTTCTTCTGCCACAGCAGCGTCAGAAGCCACCCAGAAGCAGCAGGCCTTCAGAAGCACGAAAATGTTTTGCTTCTTCTTCAACATCATCCTAAAGAAAAAAAGGTTTTCATGACACTATTTTTCTTTCACATGTGGGGGGGGTCGGTTGGGTTGGTCATACCTTCCATGTCGCATTCCCAGCTCCTTCTTATTTCTCTCACATATCTGCGCATGCCCGTGTTACCATGTCCTCACTTCAGGGGTGTGTATTATTAGTAGTGGCTTGTTCAACACTTGCATGTTACATAATCTGACAACTCAAGGGGAGGAAAGGAATATTGGATCAGTCCAAGATATTCTGCTTAAGTTGAGGCACAATTTCATGGCATTCTTTTTGCTCTCCCCCCCACATCAATCTCTCTCTCTCTCTCTCTCTCTTCCTTAGGCTACACTCAACCCATAAGATAGATATCCTTCTTTTGTTGTTGTTCAACTTGCCTACATCCCCTCTCAACTTGGATGAGAATACTTTTAAGCTCATGGTGCATCTTTTGATAGGGGTGCTGCTCCTTCCCTTTGAAAGAGGGTCATGGGTAGGTCATGAAGTCTCACCATGCTTTCCTAGTTCCTAAAGTCTTGAGCTCCCCCACGTTTATATGTTCCCACGTTCCCATGGAAATATTTCTTTTCTACAAAATGAGAAAGAAGGGAGGAAATAAAAAAGAGAGTTGTTTACACAAAGGGAGGTTCACATGTACAAGTGCATTCACCTTAAGGAGGGGCACTCGAGGGCACTTGTACTCTACGTATTCAATTGGTTTGTAGTAGAATACAAGTTCTATGTAGTAGAGTATAGCTCTATGTACTCAATTGGTTTGTAGTAGAGTTGGGATGATTACTATGAGATGTAACATCCATTGCACATGCCTTCATTTTAGATGAGAATTGAACAAAACAACTACTTGCAAGGTGGTCATAATCCTAACAAATGCCTTTCAATAAAGAACATGCTTAACCCCAAAATGTTCAATTGAACCCCATGGTTTCACTTAATTTCATCAAAGTAAATTTTCATCCTGATGGGAATTCTAGCAAGTATGGTCTTAAAGTGGTCCCCAAGGTATTTAAGTCAAAACATTATAATAAAAGAAATTTCCAATTTTCATTTTTATGAACATATGTCCATAAGTGTATGTCCAATCAAAGGTGTTGTTTTTCTTTGCAATGAATTCTTTTCATTTGTGCCAAAAAAATCAATCAATCACACGATTCCTTTGTCCAGAAAATCAATTCTTAGTGACCTACAACTCAATTTTAAAGAAATTTTTAGAAATCAAAGAAGCTCTGGTTCATTTTATTTTTTAATTTAAAATTAAAGAACCTATGGTATGGTGAAACCGCCCATCACCAAATACTTTCCAATATTTTTCTCATCCATTAACCAAATTAAGCATTTTTTGTGTCATTGGACACATTAACTAGAGGCCAACAAATGTTCTTTCAACATCAAAAGTGAAGGAGCCATGGAGAAAACATAGGAAGACAATATAGGTGTGTAACCCCAATTTAGGTTATTAGAAGTAAAGGTTGTAAGTTTTTTCTTAAATGATGAAATGGAAGGGAAAAAGGAAGGACAAGTATGAAAATAAATAATTAAACTTATGGGTTTTACCTTTAGGATCTTTGACTAGGGACATAAGGTTGGACTTATAAAAATAATTTAGTTAATTATCTTGGGTTAGAGATAGTTGGAAGCAAATCATGTGAATTTTGCTAAATTCTAGAACTAAAGATTATCAATAATTGAATGATTTGTTCACAGGAAGATGATAATATGTGACATAATATTATTGGTTTGTTGCAAGTGAATAAGAATGTTTAGTAGACATGGATGAATGAAAAAAATAATCCATTCACTTATATATATATATATATATATATATATATATAAGAGGTTATAATTGGAGATTTGGACTTTTTTTTTCTTTTAATAAATTCATGTTTTTACTTTGTGTTAAGCTTTGGGATAAACGTTTTGTGTAACAAACTTATGCCATAATAAAGTTTTGTGTTCATTTGATTATGAAAGTGTTCACAAGAGGAAAATAATTTTTTTTTGCTGAACAACTTTCATTGAACAAAGTCCTTAGGTGCATGTGAAGAACTTCACAATGGGTGTAGTCCATGTAAGGATCAAGTTTAAGGCACATGAGTGATCTTAACCCAAAAAAGTGTAAAATTCATCTCTTGCATTTTTCAAAGATCTTTTTTTAGTAATGGGTGGTTATGGTTTGGGGGTTTAATTGTATAAGCTACCTATATATTAGCATGGATTTAATTTTCATAAGCTCAGACCCTTTCTAGGCTACAAAGTGCATATATTCATCCATTCTTTCTTGAAAAAGAAAAAACCACCAAAACCGATTAAAACCAAACTTCGCAAAATGCCTACCCATGCATGTTTACCATGTCCAAGGATGGACAATGATTGTCATAAATCATTTTTGGATTACTCAAGATTTATCATATTAGGATGGAGCTTATGTGTAAATCATTTGTTTGAAAAGGGGAGTGATGTTGAAATGGGTAATTGTGTTGATCTTGTTAATGATGGTCATACTATCACAAGGTGGAATCAATCATTCAATTGTGAAAAACCATGGAAAATGCAAAAATAAAAAAAGTCTACCTTTCTTCCATCTAATGTGTGAATGGACAATCATGTATGTAGGGGGATGGTAGGAGGCGGAAGAAAATATCATAATATGTTAGCAGATTCCTTGGTAATTAATTATTAAAAAATAATTCCACATTTTTGACAAAAATTGAAGTTTAATTAAAGTGAGCTTAAATAATTAAAAATTATTCATTAATAGCTTCTTAGTGTATGTGCTAGATTCTCAAGAAAAATATTATAAATAATTTGAGTTCAATGTGTTGAATCTACCAACATAGTGTGGTAATGAGAGTCATAGTTCCCCAAGAAACTTCAAAACCATCAAGCAATTTAACATCATTGAAAACAATTTGATTAATTGTTTGGGAACAAGAGGGGGGGAACTAGATGGCAAGGAAAATGGGTTATGTTAACACTAAGAGCAACTCCACTCATACATAATATTTGGGCATCCAACATCTGATCTCACACCCAAAATGGTTAACTCTTCCCATTTTTCATGCCCCACCCATAAACATGTAATTGGAATTGTAAAAGGCGAGGAATTATTATTATTATTATAGTACATTTTCAAGTTTGGTGGTAATTAAATTATTTTCATAATTTTCAAAATTTCCAGAAATTATTTATTTCAAATGCTGAAATGTAATGAAATTACAAGGGAGTGAAAATTCCAAATTTTGATGAAAACCTACAAGCTTCTTGCTTCAAGCCAATCCCCATTGGAGAGTGAATATTCAATAATTGACAACATTTCTCTATCCTATAATTTGGTGGAATATTACATCTCCCTATTGCAAAAAAAAAACAATAAAATGTGTTTCTGACATAATATTTTCTATTTCTTCATCCAAAATTGATGTGCGATGCACCATGAGACATGTTCGAATTAAAACTTTGGGACTTTGAAGGAAATGATTGCAAACTTTGCAAAACATCAACAAGAAAGGATATTGGAGAGTGACCCAAGAACAAAAGAAACATCAAACAAAGTGAAAAATCAAGCATGAATGATAGATAAACATTGTGAAACATGGAAACTCAATTCAAAAACATACACTCAGCAAAAGAAGCAACAAAACAAAATGAAATTGAAAAAACTTACATCACGTCATGCAAAAGTCACACAACATCTAACTAATGATAAATTACTAAAGGCAATTCTCAAAAACAATTAAAGACACCAATTTGATTAATATCATTGTCACAATTTTTTTCTTCACACTTAGGCGCAAGCGTATGGACAACATCTAGGTGTCAATTTTATTGAAAAGAACTCCTCAAAAACGATTCAAAACTCACATTCTAATAATCTCATTGGTCAAATAGGCTTTTTATTTCCTCCCTAGGCACAAGCCTAGTTTGCATTCCCTATACACTTTGTATATATTTTCTACACCTATACTATGCATATTGACAAGGTTGCATACAAACATGGTTAAAATTTTTAGTAATGATAATTCATCAAAGCTAGTTCAGGTAAGACAATTTTTAATTTTGTAAGTAATCACTTGGATAATTTCAAATTGGAATATGTTTAACCCATTACCAAGTAAAAAAGCATGGGAAGCTGTCTTTTTGGATCTATGTCTTTTAATTTAAAAAATTAAAAATTTAACATTGTATTCATATTTTTAAAAAAAAGAAATTGTTAATTTGCATCTCATTTCTTTTCAATTGAATTTTAATCTAATTGTTGAATTAGAATTGAATTTAGTTAACTTGAAATTCAATTCAATTTAATTCAAGTTGCATATAATGTCATTCAATATTTTCATTTGAATGAAACTTAATTTCCACAAAATCAATTCATCTTTTTTTTTCAATTGATCATCACTTGTAGTGTGCAACATTGTGAAGCCCAAGTTGATAAATTAACATTTTGGCTAAGTCAAACAACAACACATATTTGTAATTTTCAGCTTGAAGTTTGAATCAAATTATTTTTTTAAAAAAATTACCTTGTAATCTTGACCAAATACTTGGTTGTTTTTGGTGGATTCTGAAAAATGATGGAGTAAATCTTGAAAGTGAGAATAACAATGATGCATTTCATCTAACTAATGGGAAGAAAGCTCATGGATCTGTTCGTGTAGATAGAAGGTAGTAGATAAAGATCATAATCTCTTGTTCCCCTAGTGAGAATTGAAACCAAATCCAATTGTGAGGAAGAGCCATCGCTTATATGAGAAGTGTGTATAATCTATATATATATGTTATCACTAGCCCAAAGTTGGAATTTTCATGGATACAATGATGTAACAAATGAGGTGAAATACCCACCTAATGAATGACTTTAGGTACTATTTATTATTAATGCTAACAATGTGGCTGATGAATTGGTTGCTTATAAATGATTTTTGCAGTTTTAAATGAAAGCTTGGAACAATCATGCTAAGTACTACAGAATTGTTATTGTTTACGATTATAAACAATTAACACAAAGTCGAATCAAGAAATTATGCATTACTATTTGTACTGTAGTGTGCATGTACTCACGGGTACCTGCACTTGTACACTAGAGCTACAGTCTGTCTCTAGTCTGTATACATTAGTACCCGCTGCCCTTTGTCTAAGTGAACTCGAGCAATAAGCACATACAGACTAAATAATGCACTATGCACCCACCCTTACTGGGAACCTGCTAGCCCAGAGTAAATAGGAATCCCGACTCCTGCAAATGATTTTTGTGGCAAAAGAAAGGTGTGCCAAATTAGTTGCCAAATTTCAAGGGAAAAAAAATTCTGAACTTGCCATCCTTAGACAATGGGTTCAAGGATGTCACTTAATGCATTGCAGTCACACAATGAGGGATGGACTTGATATATTAGAGTTTTCTGTAAAGTCACCCTTTGTTTCATCCCTATCTCCTCTGCTTTGGTCCCCCTATCCCCCTCTTTCAGTGGTGGTATCCGCAAAGTAAGGAAATTTTATTAAATCTGGGTATGAAATGCTGAAACTCAGCATTTAATGCACAATGTTGGAGAGTAATTATAGTAGTTGTACAAGTAGGAGCAGTGAAAATATATGTAGCAGCAGTGCAGGTGCTCAGGAAAAAAGGAAACATAGGATGAAACTCATTTTACCACCAAAATTGGTGGAAAAAACTAGTTTGGGTCCCAGTTATTTCCTTGTGTAAAAATTTTCATTTCCAGTTACACGTTTGATGCCCTATTATGCTGAAACAGGCTGTTCTCGCCCCCCCTAATCGCCTGACTTTAGAGATAACTCTATGACATGGATTTATAAAAGAAGTACTCCTTACTTAATCCAGCTACAATCACAGAAGGACATGAGATATAAAAACATGGATTCCTAAACTAGTACCAGCTACAAAAAGAGTTACAGAATCCAGAGAAAACCGTGTCCAACATGGTTTGTTGCCTCACCGTTTCATCACTCAACCATCAACGGCAATTACATCCAAAGAGATTTGGCTCTTATGTTCTTTTCTTATGTTATGTTTTGGAGTTCATATTTGATGCATGCTGATTCTCTATGGGGAGTGCAGGTATAAAAAACCATCACAAACACGCTGGCCCTCCCAATAGATAAGATGTTGTACATCTACTTACTTTGTTCACACTCTGAACACCAAAACAATCTGTTCCAATCTAAACGGTCTAAACATTTTCACCAAAGAAACTGGTTCGCCGAATGTGAAACTCGCTCTAATAAGATAAAACTTCCAAAAGTTGGATCTAATGTGATAGTCCCAGTATGTTGTGCAAAAACACATATGGTTTGTTGACATTGTTGGCGAGATTTTGGGAGATTTGGGTAGTTCTGGGTGACTGACTGACCCTTTCAAACTCTGGAACTGCAACTCTTTTACAAAGTTTGCAGAGATTAAGAGTGTGGGGGGAGTGGTGGGACATGAAAAATATTGGGTGAACAACAATTAGCCATGTGACACAATCACAAAACAGCTCCAAAAAACAAAAAGTTGCATTACTTGTTTGTCCCTCTCTACAGAGAATAAAGACACCAGATAACCCAAGTTCTGAACCCTCAAGTAACAACCCAATTGGAATTGGCAGAGAGACCTCTAAGTTTCTTGTGGGTTACATACAGGCTTGAATATGTTGTTGAATACAAAGCTTTCTAATAGGACCTCTTTTTTTTTTGCTTAGTAAAAAGTTCCTCTTAGAATTTCTCTAGTGTATGTAACTGGAGGGCACATTATAGATCACAGTTTCCTCCACCCCCACAATTCTGTTTTCATGGCAGGATTTATGAAAAACATAAAGCCCCCCCACTCTTCCCCATTCTTTCTTCCACTCAATGCCTTCCTTTACCTGTGCTTCCAACATCCCTGAAGACTGAATGAAGGTTGCATCGATTATTATGCTGCATAAAAAGCCTGTGGGCAAGACCATTACAGAAATCAGGCTTGCACTTGGCTCTCACCTCATGCACCATTATTTCAGTAATGCCCTTGCCCTTGAGCTTTATGCTGTGCTTTTCTTTTCAAATTTTGCTATTGTGATGAGTGCAGTGATGCTTTCTATCCAGCTGCCAGTACCCAGTAGATTTTTGTCTCTGGCTGGTGTCATAAGTTGCAGGTCAGACACTGGCTGCAACTTTGTAATTTGGACTTTTAAAAATTCTCTCAATCGATAATCAATCCTAGTAGCCTTGTGGAAACCCCCAAAAAAAATGTGAGAGAACTTACAGAACAATACCTGTATATTATGAAAAGCATGCTCAAGGTTTGGGGTTGTCCAGGTTTTGAGGAAACTTTTGAAGAGGAGGTTTACACTTGAGGTAACTTGGAAGAACAATTAGTTCTGATTGCTCTCAAAATGACTATTGACAGCCCTCAAAAACTTTACACTGATCTTTGGATGGTTTACACTGTTTCTCCGCGTATCTAGTATGTTTGGACAGTTTACACTAGATACTTGGAGTTCCGTATCCAGTATTGGTCATTGCTGGCCATTTTGTTTTTATGTTTTCAGATTTGTTTGCTGTGATTCACATTATGTGAAGCTTTAAAGAAGGATGTGCAAATGTTCAAGGTTGAGTTGCAACTAGTGCTCACATATTCTGCCATAACTGTGCAATACTACAAACCCAATTTTCTCACACATTGTTTTTGGGGACCCATATTCAACAGCTCAAAAAACCAATTTTGGCAACAGATTTGGCACCCTGCAGATCAAGAAAACAAAATTTTAAGTCAGTTGCTTCTTGCAGCTCTTCAGACTACAAGCCAACTTCAAAGATGGTAGCTTGGAATGATTCAGTAACTGTTGAAATCAAAGGATACAACTTTTGGCTTGAAATCCCAACCTCCGTTTTTTTTCCCCCCTTCCTTGCATGATGAAATGCACCAAAAGAAAAGCCAAGTGAATTTTGGTGTTGTGGAGGAAGCAGAATTTCCTCCAACTGATCGTTTGAATTTGTTGTGCTAGAACTGCAGAAGAAGTACAACTACCTTTGCAATGTGAAGATTGTTAAGCATTATGATTGCTCATGAAGTTGTGATAGAAAAAAGTGAGGATCATGGCAGTTTTTTAAATTGTCCATATAAACTCCATCTAAAGCTCGTTGCAACTGCTCCTCCTGCAACTGAAAATGAAAGGGGATTATTACCTATTAGCCATTCAAACTGAACGACATCTTTGACATCAATTGGCCAGGAAGAAGAAATTGGATGTTTCTTGTGAAATAGTACCCAACACAACAAACAAATGTTTCAAATGCGAATGGGAATGTTGAGAGGAAACTAAGAGAAAGCATCTGGGAGTATCTTCATCATAAATCGCAGTGACAAGCTGGCATGACTACTACCCAGTGACTTCATTAGCGATGGTGGGTGTAGATAAGTACATAATAATCTGCTTGAAATACAAGTTCAACAGATATGCAGGTTTGGGAAGGATTATTGAGGAAAATACAGTGCTAAGCTAGATATGTAAACAAATACTTTGTTTCTCCCATGCTAGGGGGAAATGGAACATAATTAACCACTACACAAACTAGGGCTCCCAGGTTGCTCTGCAGAACCATTTATGCACATTATATTTAAGTTCATACTACTATTTTTTGTTCTTTTTAATGCTATTGATATGTTTTGTAGAGTGTGAAAAATAAGGAGAAAATGGGTCCCTTACCAACTATGCATGCCTCTGACAGGATTTCAAGAATCGTTATCTTAAGTAAGATGCACAGCCTGGGATGTGGGGTCCAGTTCATGGAACTAAGGGTGTACTCAAATTATACAAAGTGTAGAAATTGCCTGCCCAATTTCTGCAATATCTTGACAAGGGCCTCTATCCTAGCATGCAATATGACCTACAACATTTCCAATAGCTGTGAAATTTTATGTGAACATATGTTAAAGAAAGATGGCTATGAGTTTCAGCAATGTGCTGTGAGGAGCATACATCCCAGCATACAATGTGGGCCTGGAGTCAAGATTTACAAAGTGCTACCAGAACTGCATGCCTTTTGAGGACCTGGCCCTCTGCCAAGCTCTCATTTGTTTGCAACTTGCACAGAAGTGCTCTTGGAGTTATTGTGAACACAAATCTGTTCCAAGACATGGACCATACACAGTGAGATGCACGATCTGATATAAACTATGTAGTCACAGCTACATAAGGGTGAGACATTTGAACCCCAGATCCTCTGTCATCCAGCCACTTTACTACTCTAGCAAGGAGAATCAAAGGACATATCTCCTTCAAATAATGTACATTACAATGTGCGAAACTAATATTCATTACAATGCACTAAACTTCCAATCTACATTACTGTGCAGATCCAACA
>Ga0209208_10013417_pt1 | contig 10240 bp, 8 predicted proteins | sample S1TSphfallax_3_FD_187694 | JGI IMG/M metagenome (GOLD analysis project Ga0209208, IMG submission 187694) | Host-associated microbial communities from peat moss isolated from Minnesota, USA - S1T2_Fd - Sphagnum fallax MG (SPAdes) (version 2) | ecosystem: Host-associated > Plants > Peat moss >... | reverse complement strand
GTGGTGTGCATCTCTCTACATACCCAACAAGTGGCTCATCCCTCTAATAGCTCTGTGGTGCATGGCAAGTTCAAGCAATCATGAGAAATGATGGAATCTTGTTACTGCAGTAGGTCATTTAACTGCAGAACAAATTTGAGCAACAAAGCACAGCTTTGACAACACGGCTACATCTCCTGCAATTACCCACATGGTAGGAATTTTATTGTTGTTTAACCAAAAGTTTTGTACATTGCTGTTATGCAGCCGTTTACCTTAGGTGAAAATGCAAGTTATTCTTAGTATTTTGCTTTCCAAATCCTTGTTTCCTTAATAAATGTTGGAGATTCGTAGATAAACAGAAAACACACAATGCTATTAAAATAACAAGCACACAGTGATACAGAAATGTGAGTTTTTAGTATGCACTTGTCAAGAAAGTACCTATTGCAACAACAGAAAGCCACCAACCCCATATCAGCAATGTACCAACTTCACAGGAAAAGCAATTCAAGAAATACCGTTTTCTCATTCTTTTCACAAATGTGACTACAAAACCAGTCAGTGAACAGTGGTAAACTTCATCAGCTTCTTTGTATGAGTTGGATATCAATCCAAGCATTCTCTGAAAAGATATGAACCTGTTCAATGTGAGCAGTTTCATAAGAATATCTTCCATTTATATAGCTATATTCAAATACACCATGTGGATCTCATTTCTACACCAAAATCCCCTAACATGTGACAATGGAAAGGATTGTCATGATGGAATCAAATTTACCAACATGTGCATATGTCTATTGATAGTCAATACCATACTTCTATGAAAACCCCTTTGCTACAAGCCTCATCTTATATCTTTCAACAATGTCATCAGCTTAAGGTTGTATTTTAAAAACCCAATTGCACTTTACATATTGTCTTCACTTTGTCTACCAATTTCCATGTCTCATTCTTCATGTGTAAAGAAGTAACTACCTCTTCCATGGTTTTTCTTCATTTCGACCATAGTGATGACATCATTATTGAACCTCAAATTGTGTTGGTTCATTTGGTAAAGGTAAAAACTTAATGTGTCCTACAAATGTAGGATATGTGTTTGTGCTCAATTCCCCAAATGAATGTGGTGGTCTTTGTACCTTAAATACTTTTGCGTACTATTGTGGTACTTCCACATGCACATCTAATATCCTTACATGTTCATTAATTGGAACTTGAATGTTCACTAAAACATTGTCACCATTTCCTACCTCTTGGTCTTCATTTTGTGTGGCAACTTTGTTTCTCCATTTCCAAAACTTCTCCTAGACATGGCACTTCAATGAGAAAATTGTTTTCTTCTAATTGTCAAAGTCATTGATGATAATTGCAACTACATTTTGGTGTAGTTTCAACTTGATATGTTGAAGTTATGGGGTTTCCTTCTTCATTGAATAATACATTTCAGCTCACAATCACTTGCCTTTTGTCAACATCCCAACATGTACAAGCCTTTGATTTTTGCACACATTCTTTAAACTCTTCATTCATGAATTCAACTCCTCTATTACTTTTGATTCTCTTGACATCATTGCCTATTTCTCTTTTGGAATCAATAAGTAATTGCTTAAACTCCTAAAAGACTTCACTTTTTGAGCTTTGATACAACTTAAGATTGTATAACTACTATGGTCATCTTTGAAACAAAAAGTGACAATTTTGTTCCTCCCATTAATTCCACATTCAATATGCACACATTGGCGTGATAAAACTCACTAAGTACTTCAAATTTCTTTCATTATTGGATGATAGGAAATGCAAGTCAATGATTCTTGCCAATTGCACAAGTATCCCATAACTTGAGGTTAGCCTTAGGATTGAGTATATGTAATCCTCCCACTACTTTGGTCCTCCCCATTAACTTGATAGTATCTACATTGATAGGACCAAGTTTGTCATGTCAAAGTTGTAATGTCATTCCTTTTATTTTCATTGCAACATTTGATTATGTATTTGGTGAACAATTTTCATGTTTACAATCTCTACACATTTTCTTTTTGAAAATTCATCATTAAGAATTTTTCTTCTTTTTTGTTAGAAAACATTTTGCAATTTGTTTTGACATACATAGCTACAAACACCAAGTTATCAATAGCCTTCCCAATAGAGAATACATTGCTTAAATTTACTACAAGTAGAACATCATGTAGGCCAACACTTCAATGTCACCAATTTTCACAATTGTTAGATATATTATTTTGTAGCTAATTAACCTTTGAAAGTATAGATCTTAGGGTTATTTCTTTTCACACGAGCCTATGTACCACACACCCAATTGGATCACTTACCCAAGTCTCACATCTCTTACCTTGATTATTACAATCACTTCACACAATGGTCACCCTCTATCTATTGATGATAGAGTGCATTATTCCCTTATACCACACATACACAATTTCACATTCTACACTCCAAGATCTTGGAATAGTAACCTCCCCACATACTCAAATACATCCCCATAGATACTTATACACACATGCACATATACATAGCATAAACTACCATATCCAAATCATCATTGCATTCACTGAGAACATTACAAAATTGGAGCACTAACTTCCTCTCCATGTCTTTGAATTACTTCGGGCCCCTAGAAGTCCTCCCATTTCCTCTTTATATTCCTAATGCAATGATTATGTTCTTTGACAAACTCCTACCAAATTTCAATTAGTTGTAACTAATTGCCATCGTTGGCTTGGTTGGTCATCAACTTACCAAGAGCTCGACTGACTACAACTTGACTTGCTACATGTTGCATATCAACTTACTACATGTCAATTTGCTATTGTCTATAGCTTGTCTTACATTCTTTTTCGGTTGCCTATCCTAAAAAGCTTCATATTTACACTTAAATCATTTTTGTAATTATCATTACCTAACATTATTGCCTTCTTACGTTTGTAGTGTCCTCACACATCTAACTCTTGTTCTTTGCAAACTCTACTACAGTAGTGAAGAGAGCAATTGCAAACTCTACCACTTTGCACCTTGATCATAAACTCTACCAAAGAAACTTTTCTCCCCACTTCACACCTCAATCATAAACTACCAAACTTGATTAAACGAACACTTATTGAGGTATGCTAAAAAAATTTAGATAATTGAATTCCACAATATTCACAATCATAGTATGTGAACAAGGCAATGACTTCTTGTGTTGATCACATGACAAACCAACCCATTCAAACACTTCAAAGCATGAATATATTGTCACAATTTCACCTTGCCTCCAATTTCTTTTGCTTAATTTTTCACCAATCAGTTGTACAAGGCATCCACAGCCTCTTTGATGTGGTCCATATCAAACTCCTTCACCAATGCTGATTTTATCACATTACAACCTTGACATTTGACCAAATGTTCTTGTTCATGCTCACACCTTTGAAATAATGTCAACTTTAAATTTGGGTCCAATGAGTTTGAGTCGTTGCAAGTCATTGTGCCACTTCTGGCTCTACATAGCCAGATGAAACTTGATGATATTCCAAGTATTCCAACTTATAAGTATCTGAATAATTTTGTTGTAACACTTTAGGTAGACTGTGGTATGACCTAAAACATTATGAGTTAAAAGTCTTTAGGAGGCCAAGATTATTCATGAGATTGCACAATCCATGGAGTAAAATCACAATTGTAGTAATTCACAAAAGACTAACACTGCTATCTAAGGCTCAAATGTGGGTGCAGAATGACCCTGTGTGTTTTCAAAGATGATTCTAGGAATGAAGCTTTCATAAGGATCTTCCTTTCGCTTTTGCAACAAATAATGTAGACCTGATTCAATCTCGGCTTTCACTTGCTGGTACAAGTTGTCCACTGCTTCTTTGTTATGCAAAATTTGAGGAAACTCTGCAAACATCAGGAAAAATAGTAATTTAGGAAAGAAAGAATTAACAGGCCCCCTTGCACCCAGTTTGTCTTGCACATGTCTAATGCAGGCTGGGCAAAAGGCTGGTGTAGACATTTCAAACTTGAGAGCAGGAATCTTTCAGGAATAGGGACTCTATAATCAACCTACTTTATGAATAAATTTAGAGAAAGAATGGTGCTTACCATGTGTGTAAATAGGCTTCTGGAATGCAAAGTACATACGTGGAGGTGGCTTTGGGAATCCAATAGATCCAAGAAGTGAGTCCTCAGCTACTTCAGTCCTGTTTGCTAACCTGCATTTGGTACTTATCTGGTAAGCCATATTTCATGCATATATGGACTGATGGATGAAAAATGCATGAGAGTGATCAGAGATGGGAGTTCTGAATCCACCATGCATTGTTTCTGACATACATGCTCTACCCATCCTAGTGGTGATGCAAGTCTTTGTAAATCAATCTGAGCCTGAACCAGCATTAACTGAAGCTAACTCTATTTGCTTGCTGTTCATTGAATTCTATTTGTCCATCTGAAGACATCATCACAGTGACCATCTCCATCTCACCACTTGATCTAACTTTCAGAAATGCATGCAGCATAGGGCAAGCCTGCTACGGTTCTGACTTGGTTCTGATGCTTCTTGTCAATTAGCATTGGAAACTGAGAAAGAGCATTGATTGCAGGCCAAACAATGTAGTCTTGCTGATGTGCACAACCAAAACGATGTATTCCAGATCTCCATCCAGTTTAAGCCAACCAACAACAAAAGGGACAGGGATCTGAAATATGTTGAGTGGTGTTAGTTTCAATAACACTTGAACACTACTTTAAGGTTGTGTTGCCACATACCCACTGATCAATGGCAAGTGAGGATCTAGACTATCCCTATTAGCAATGGTGTCATGATAATTATATTATCATGCTTGTTTCACAAATTGTTCATGAGATAGTAATGCAGTATTACCTTGCACGAGGGATATGGGCTCCAATATTGCGGATAGCTTCTCCTATTACAGGGAACTGCAACACCTGATCTTGATCCAGTAATATCTGTCCCAATCACAATCCACAATTTCGTGAAGCCCAGGGCAATAACAAGCTATAGATATCAGATTGTGCACATTGAAAACTGAATAAGGCTAATTCTATTGTGTGACTTCCTTCCATGACATCAAATCATGAATAGCTAAACCGGATGCAGTGAACAGGGCTATCTTTACTTGGAGTACCTGAATAAAATCATCGCCACCAACAGCTGCTACAGGGATTATGGTAGCCCCATGACGAACAGCTGTTCTTACAAACTCTGGTTTCTTTGGCCATAGAAGCTTATATGCCTCTCCCTGTCAAGTGTGCAAAGCTTGTAAATGCTTCCACAAGATGAGCACCAAACTAGCATTTGAAGGAGACCAAAGACTAAGAAGAGGGGTGTCTTTTGTGCAATTACTTCTTTGTGAGAATGGTTCTGTCAAAGCAGTTGAAATCAGAGGTTAGTTATCATACCTTCCGCTTCACTGCTTCACGCATGCCACCAGGAAGTAATAGAACAGCCTCATGAGCTGCCATAAGCTTGTACAGGTTGCTTCCAGTAACAGGTACTGCCCCAAGCAGACGGACTAGATCTGGTAACCCGGATTCTGGTAAGTCTACCAAAGAATCTGCACAGTGCACAGACATGTATACATGTTCATCCCTGGCATTTCCATGTCTCCCACTCTTGTTATTCCGATGCACATGGACACTCTCTCTTCTGATTTTCTTTTTTTTCTTCTTCCTGTTGGGTGGCAGGGGCATTGGCCAATATGTCTATCAGAAGTTCTATTCTTCTATAATCTTTGCACTTTGACATACCAACACATTACATAGTATCCGCATGACGATTCTGAAATGGCTCCAACTGTCATATGTTGATTCTGCAATGCCCTACCACACTGAAGTCCTTGACAGATCAAAATCTCTGGGTTCTTACAAAGAAGTGTGAAGTGCTGAAATACCTGTCATGATGAGAGCTGGATGAGCCAAACTCCGAATCATCACATTTTGATCTTCTAGAAACTCATTCAAAAGGATGCCCAGATCAAATCCCACAAATGTATGGTTACAAATGAAGAGGATTGGGTGCTCCTTTGTTATTCGAGGCACACCTCTTTTCATCTTCCCCTTTTCATCCACAGTCAGAAACACAGGGCTAAAGAGCTCCTTCATAATTCTGTGCATGTCCAAGGAGAAGAAGAAACTTCACTTCTGCGCAATTTCATTGTAACTTTTGCTCTTGCTGCTTCCCATGAGAAAGAGTAACAAACTGAATTCTAGTGATGGTGTACTTTAGACAACGTGCATATGGCACAAAGCACACATTTTTCATATTTTCAGGTTTTCTGACAGAACTCAATCAAAGCAATAAACAAATGAAGCATATAACAGAAACACGTTACACATATCCAAATCAGCACCTATTCTGAACTTGTGGCACATATTCTAAAGTTGCCAATTGCACTGCAGGAGTGAAGAGGTACCTGATGTGTGAATTATGGAAGGTTTTAATTTCATCCTCAGTTGGTGGTAAATAGTCAAGGACAATATCATGATGTTTTTTGAGGCGATACATATGTGTTGCTTTTATCAAGCTTGCCACCTGCACACGTTCATCCTGGGACAGAAAATATGTGGTATGTGTGAGAACAATCGCTGCCACTACCTGATGTTGAAGGGTCCAATATCTTGATACATTTTCCAGTGAAACCTTTACATGACCATTTTTAGTGGTCAATCAGTTCTCATGTATTCTTGTTTTCCAATTTTTGTCATCTTAACAATCTGAAGTACTCCAACACTCTTCAGTGCCAGAGGCATTCCAATTTTGTTTAAAAGTTGGAAATGTTTCATTTTTGCTATAGAACATAGACTCCAAGATCTAGCAGTGAAAATCAATCAGCTCAACATACAAGAAGATTGGGTACAGAACTTCCATGGCAAGTCAGAGACGAGGAAAGGTACCATGAGAAGGGCTGGCTTTGAGTTTCTGAAGACACGCACAGAACAGGAAGGAAGCAACTGCTTCAACTTCTTAGCCTCTTGCAGATTTTGTTCCTCCCCACTGAGGACAAAATTTTGGTTGTGCATAAAGATAAGCAGAAATCTGACAAATTGAAAGCTGAGAAGTAGAGATCCAACCTTGTTCTCACAAACTGTTAGTTTCAAATTATCAACACCTAAGTTTCTTGATGATGGGTACTGTCAGGTACCAAACACAAAACTGAGAAGTAGAAACATTCAACCTCCAGAGCTAATAATATCTTCTACTCAAACTTAAACCCTCACATGGAGAATACTGCACTCTGAAAGTGAGGAAGATGTGAATACATACCTGGCTAGCAAAAGGATATCAGCTCTAATTTTTTCCAGCTGCTTGTTTGCACTGTGGGCTGCAAGCTGCAACTGTTGCACCTTCCATTGACATTGTGCCTTGGACCACACTAACATGGCTGTCTGCAGCATTTACAATCCAACATTTATTGCATTCTCTTTTACCCCAAATAGTGGACAGTTCGTGTCTGAGGTGGAACTTCCATTTCTATTGTGGATGTGCATCAGAAACCACACTTGATAGCTCCAAACCTTTGTTCATCAGACCTTTGTCAGGCTTAGTAAGAGTTCAACATTCTCATACTACATGGGTCATCGACTATTCATGGTTTCTTCTCTCAACTGCTCTGGTTTGTTGCTCTTCAGCAAAGAATGCATTTACAGCTGCAGAGACACAAGCAAGGATCTGCCAATATAGTGTTTGAAGTTTGGTCCTGAGAATTTAGGATGTTGCACTGTACTAGAAAGCAACAGATAAATACTGTCAAGGGACATCAACAGTGCACCTATATTGTAACCTACAAAGACACTTACAGCAAGTATCTGAAGCAATTCTTGCAAGATTACTGCAAGATGCGTTGTTTGTTCTAACTGTGGGCTAGAGGGATCCATATTCACCGCCTTTGCTACAGTCATTGGGTCCCCTGCCATCCCCACAAAATTCTAAATCTTTCAAACAGTTGTTTCTCTTGTAACTTGGTTTTGAGCCAACTTGGTCTTTATCTCAGGAAATACTACATCAACTGTGTAAGTACCATACTGTAACCTCTGCAGATTCCTCATGTACTTCTCCATACCCACTGAGAACTCAAAATACTTTGAACATCAATATGCTGGATAAGATCAATGTGAAGAGTGGAGAGACAATTGATGATAAGGTGAGGGTGACTAACCAAATGTCAAGGAGAAGAGGAAGGGTACAAGTAAAGAAAAGGGCACAGGTGCTGCTGCCTCAAGAAGTGATTGGAATGGTGACAATACTTGGTAGTCATCACACCATGTAGCTGTCAGGTATCCACACCAACAGACATTGATTACGTCAGAACATGACAAGGTCCATCTTTCTTCAAGGAAGATGTAAACTCACTACAAATTGATACAAATGGCCCTACTCAAGAGGAACTTTTTTATCCTTTCTCTCATACACTGAGCAGACTGAATATAGAGAGGCTTGAGAGCTTGAAGAGAAAGACTGAAGAAAAATTGAAGAAGCTAGCAAATTGCACACAAACCAAAAAGAAACCATTGTCGTATGAGGAAAGACTGAAAAGCTTTGAAGCTCAAAATAGAAAAGACCCAAGCTTGAATCTTAACACCTTTCCTAGGTCTTGTTTATTTTAACAAAGAGTGTGACAGAAGGAAGGATAGAGAGAGACAGAGAAAGAAATTTTCACCAGGGTCAATGAGGACTAACACAAGGTTGACATGGGGATTGCGAGCAGCAAGCAAGAGTGCAAGCACCCCTCCATATGCCTCCCCCATCAAGTATATGGTGCTTTTTGGCCGGACAATTTGTTCTTCTTTTATCACTGCTTCCACTTGCTCCAACAAAGCTGCAAAGTGATTCTTCACATCATCATCATCATCATCATCATGGGTGTGAAGTCAAACACTTTCACAAGATGACATGATCCTTAAATTCAGCTCGGCTGCTGCACACAGATCTGGGAATAACTTACTTTACAAGTCTCAAGTTGACAAATTCCCTGGAGAGAAGTGTTTTTGAGAGCCTGGAGACAAGTTTGCAGAGGAGAAACTGTATGAAGTGCACTCATACCTTCATAGGGAGCTTGATTGCAGAATGGAACATGCAGACACTGCACCTTGAACAGCCTGAAATCAATTTGTAAAATTACAGACAACCCAACAACTGACAATAGACAATCAGCAGTTTGAGGTCCCTTCCTTTCTTCTTTGCTTTGGAAGGTGAGTCCCATGAACCTAATAACAAGAAGATGATTTTGCTGGCAAGCACAAATCTTGCACTCTTTTCAAGAGATTCTGTGATAGATCTGTTTCATATTCTCTGGAAAACCTCACCAACAAGTGTTGTTACCTCGCTAGTTTTTGTTGATGCAGTGTAATGCTCAATCCATTGCAAACTATGTCTGCAACATCATGGATGTCTTGAAATTAGGGTTTGCGGTACTTGTGCAATTGAAGATCTGCAAGAAGATTTCATTTCGTGTTTGCGTTTCACAAAGAAACTATGCATCTTGAAGCCTTGTTTCTGATGGGAAATTAGAATTGCTGCTACTGCAACGGGAGGAGGCACACGCACACCTGGAAGGCAGAGAAGGAGCGGAGCATTCTCTGGGAAGCCTGCAGCTTCCACAGGGCAGTACCACCTCGGGGGGCCTTGGTCCTCGTCGACCCGTATGATCTGCCGAACTTCATCTATCAGCCATGATTCCCTAGTTTTCCATGCAGCCGAGTCCGGCCTAATTGGGTTTACACTAGTTTTCGCCCCCGCCGACGCTGCTGCACTCTTGTACAAAAGCGCTACACGTGCGTCTGTCTGCTTCGAATCTTGCAAAGAGAGTTGGATTTGAATATCGCTAGACTGCTTCTGAAGCTCGATCTCGTCTCTTGTCGCTCCTCCTCCGTTTCCACCTTTGCTTCTTCTTCTTGATCTTCTGGAAGCTGCAGCATCTGCAGGCGAAGGCGATGTAGATCCAACCACGATCATCTGCTGTTGCTTATTATAATATCTTCTGGACCCGGAGGAACGAAGAGCAAAGTTCTGAGAGCACGGGCTCAACAACATCCAGGGGTTTCTGAAGCTGGAACTCTGCATGATAATGGATTCCATTTGTTCCGAAATTCAACTAGTCTGGTGAGCTAGAAAATCGCTCAAGCAACAACAACAACAACAACCCATCATGGGGATGAGCTTTTCAAATCTTCCAAGTACCCAAGGAGAGAAATTTGAAGTACTCTTCAATTCCACAGTCTATGTAAGAATTTCAGGAGCTCCTGCAATTTC
>Ga0209208_10013416_pt1 | contig 10240 bp, 7 predicted proteins | sample S1TSphfallax_3_FD_187694 | JGI IMG/M metagenome (GOLD analysis project Ga0209208, IMG submission 187694) | Host-associated microbial communities from peat moss isolated from Minnesota, USA - S1T2_Fd - Sphagnum fallax MG (SPAdes) (version 2) | ecosystem: Host-associated > Plants > Peat moss >... | reverse complement strand
CAATAGATTTGAAGGAGCCCATCACAAGCTTAATATTTGCAGCACCACGGTGTGCAGACTTGCCAGAGTTGTTACAATTGCACTCACTATTTTCTGCCAAGTATGGGAAAGAGTTTGTTACAGCAGCGGCTGAACTACGTCCTGACTGTGGAGTGAATAGACGGGTACTACTGGCTTCTTTGTTTAATCCTCAGTTGATCATTGCATTGTGGTTTTGTCATCAATGAGTATGTATCTTTGCATGACTGTTTAATGGCAGTAGGCTGGGTTGCATGTTTAGGACATATCAGGCTCTGATTCTGGCTGAAGCTTGAGAAATCTTACCATTGTTGGATCATGGTTGGCAGATCATAGAGAAGCTTTCTGTAACAACTCCATCAGGTGTACTCAAGCTGAAGCTTCTGAAGGAAATTGCAACAGAGCACAATGTCGAGTGGGATTCCACTTCAGCTGAAGCAGATCTCCTAAAAGTTCCACAAGATTTGCTTGTAAGAACTCAAGTTAACCCACTCTGTGGCAGGCCTTCTGCTTCTGTGTTTGGGTCATTGTATTGTTGGGAGGACCTATGGTTGCAGTTTTTACACAAATGCACTTCTAGATTGAGATATTCCAGAGCCAGTCTATGCAGCTGGCTAGGAGTCTCTCCAATTGGGCCAGAGATTGATACTCACTATGGAGTTGGGATTTACCTGTCCACATAAGATGGAGTATTGGAAATCATGGTTCTGTATTCTGAGGTTCAAGTGTCCACACCTGTTAATGTTCATTTGTTTCCCCTCTAATCTTTCACTTGTATTTGCAGGATGGCCCAGATCGATTGCTTGATGCCAGTGGCAAAGAGGAGTCTGAATCTGTGCCAGTTTATCTTCCCAAAGATGGATCTCCAGACGTAACATCAGCCACACAACTTAACTCTCGCCACTCACAGCCAGATACAAGCTTGGCTAATTCTTCTCCCAAGGATGATGAAAAACAGTTTGTTCCATTTGGAAAAATGCCACCACCAGGGAAGTACAATGATGCTCCACCACCACCTCTATCACAAGATTCTCAAAATAAAGGTCACAAGGTGATGAAAGACTTGGATTTAAAATCTGCATCAAACACTAAGAAAGGTGCATACGAAGAAATAGGGGATGAGGAGATGGAGTACCCTAGTGTAGCAGCAGCTGCAAAGGCAGCAGCTGCATCTGCAGATCGTGCAGTTGCAGCAGCACGGGCTGCAGCTGGGTTTGCCAAACTAAGTGGGAGGTTACCTAGCACACCTTTGAAGCAGAATGTTGCAATGCAGGAAGATAGCAGTGAAACTGAGTTGGACAGTGACAGTGATGATGGTGGAGATAAAGAACCTCCAAAACTGGAAGCTTCTCGAGGTCAGTATGCCAGTGACATGGGGGCTCGTAATGAGCTGAATGTGCCAAATAGTAAACCACAGCCTTCTTTACAGCAAAGTTGGAGCCGGGGATCCTATGGGGAACTAGAACCTGAGACACCAAAGTTTTCCACGACATCCAAGAAACCTGTTTTTGATGATGACAATGAGAATCTCCCTGATCATGAAGACTCATTGTTTTACAGCAGTGTGCAGACTGGCCAACAAAGATCTGAGCACAGAGATGCATGGCCTATGTCCAGGGCTACAAAGAATAGAACTTATAGTGGAGCTGGTGGTACATCTGGGAAGCTTGGGGATGGAGTTGGTGAGTCAAAAAATGGCATACTAAGATGGTACTCTAAGCATGACGAGGATGATGAAGAACCTGAGAAGCCATACTCTTCATTTGGAGGGACAGAGTACTACTTTGGCAAAAATGCTTTGTCTAATGAAGAACATTTTCACAACAATGATGAAACCAAATCTGAAGAGCCTTTTGCTGGTGACAGGTGGCTGTTTAACTCAGGAAAGCAAGCATCAACATTGCGTCACCGAGAAGGTTCACCTTTGTTCATGGATTGAAACTGAAGTGAACCAAAAGGCAGAACATTTCTCCCTCATGCAGCAAGCTGTATCTGAGTATATGATCAATCAACCACATGGTTGGAAGCTTGCATGCAGAAGGGTAGGCATTGTGTGCAATCTTCTTGTTTGTTTCAGTGTACAACAAGTAGTTAGTCAGGCAGTTTTCCAAGTATTCAATACACAGTTGTCTTTTGAATTAGTTAACAATATCTTATTGCAGCAGCTGTTACATACATAACAGATCTTTAGAAAATCACAGAAAGCAGTTTAGGATGTCTGCGTTATCTGGAGACTCCATCAAAACAGAATTAAACACCTAGTTTGCTGCTTTGCTAGGCAGCGAATCAACCAACAGACCTAATAGGAAGGACTTGTCTATCAAAACTTTTGCTCAAGCTCGAGCAACTGCCTCAAAACTCAAGTTCAGTAATGTTACCACTTGGTGCAAGTTGGATGTCAGACTTCATAGCATTAAATCAAGTAAGTATGGTTTTGACTCTACTTTCAACTCATCATTGAATGTCTTCCCAAGCTTGCAAGTGGCTCCTGAGTTTCCAATGTTTTGGAGTTGTGGAAAGAGGATGCCATTTCTTATCTCAAACTCATAAACCTAATAATGCTGAATCGGATGGAAGGAGTTGTGTCTGCATTCTGAGGTTCAGGAGTTTGAGATCATTTCGTGCATCTTTCCTATGTGTATCTCTTAGCGTTCATGTTTGTTTTTGCTACCAAAGTGTTTAAACAATTAAGAAGTAGTAATTGAATCATTAAAAATAGAAGGTAGAAGAGGGAGAAAGGCAACAATTGAAATACATTTCTCTTTTATTGGTGATGAAAATTCAATTTGTGTTATATCATTTTTACTATTGTGGCCTGTGCCTTTGGCCCAAGTGTTACCATGTCCTCAACTGATTTTTCCTTCAGAAACCTGGTTTTTTGGAATTTATTTGAATTTTCAGCAGCAGAATTCACTAAAAAATCAGTATCTCCCACATTCTGAATCCAAACCTCACCAAATAAATTCCATTAAATCCTGCCCATCAAGATCTTTCCAACAACACCAAAGGCACATTCCAATTCCTCTGAAGTTTTCAGCTGGATTTAATTTAGTGAAGAAATCATTCAATTTCCAAGAACTTTTGCACTGCCAAGTCCAAATTCCATATGAAACCAAGCCAATGCACCCCTCCTCCTCCAGAGCTTTCCAACGCTATGAAACCAAGCCGATGCACCCCTACTCCTCCAGAGCTTTCCAAAGAGACTAAGAACACAATCTGAAGCATCCAGTTTCGGTGGATCTCACAAGTACAAAACAAACAAACTACCTTCCTTCATAAATAGATTTTCGGAATCAGATTTTTCTTTAGTTGGTTTATATATGAGTTAGGGTTAGCTTGAACATGAACTTGGAAATGAGGAAGTTGTCTTTGGGATTGTCCAAGGTTCATAGAGCATATTGCAAAAAAATGACCTGTATACTAGTTCCTTGAATTTTTTTGTCATTAGAATTTGAAATGAAGTTATTTTGTGAGAACTTGTTAAGAAAATTATGTCCTATTTCAAATTCTTACTTCCTCTACTAAACCACATGGAAATGAATAAAAAAAAAGGAATTTTGAATATCTAGAAGTAGCAGTTTTGTCTTCCATTTGTTTCTTCCATCATTTATTATGTTTTGATGACACATGTTATTATATTAGAATAGGATTGTGTTTTTTTCATTAGTATGACACAATAATTTTCTTAAAATAAAAATTCTTCTTACAAGGAAACTCAAAATTTGATTAATTTTTTAATTTAAAATATTTTTTATGCTTAATGTTTATAATGTGATGTATATGTTATTTTAAGGTTAAGATTTGAATGTGTGTGTACTTGTGTGTTGCAAAGTTTACCCTTAATGTCTTTGAAATGATCGAAATTGTCATGTAAAATCCTAAGGCTTCTTTCAAAACTATTTTCAAAGTTCAAAGGATTATGAGGAAACAAATTAATAATAAATATTTTTTTAAAAACTACAACACTTATAATTTTACAATTTTGTGCACTTGTAATTTGATTTTCCAATAAGACAAATTGTAGAACTTGATAAGTGTCATTCAAATTGTTTTATGTAGGATTTTTGAAAGTAGAAAATGGCAACATGGTGCTTTCTTTTGATAATGGTCAAATTTAATTTCTTTTCCTTTTGATACATTGATCAAACATTTAAACAACACTTGTGTAGTATAGGTATTTGCTAGGTAGATTAAATACATTTTTTACCTATAATTTCAAATTCAATTTTCATTGATTTATTTTAATTTTTACACTTCAGATTTTAATATTATAAAAACACATTATCATACGCACTAAATAATATAAGAAAGTTTGCAAAAAGATTTTTGAAAAACATGTTAATTTTATTTATTTATAAACATGATTTGTGAAAGCTTATAAAAGATGAAGTTGACAAATGTTTTAAAAAATAAATGAATTTTTAAACAGTATATTGCATAATATAAATAAAGATTCAAAAAATCATATATCAATCTTGTCAACACAAGTTATAACATTTGTATTTTTAATTTATCTTATGTTTGGCTTGTATTAATTGTCAAGAAATAAAAATTATTTGTTTAATATTCATTATCAAGTTTTTTATTCAATAAGTTCATGTAATCTTCCTTAAGTTGGCATAAGATTCATGTAATTTGACATTATCAAAAGAATTACATCTTTAAAAATAAAGTCAAAAACTTTGGATTTTTTTAAATAATATATCATGAACATCAACATTTACTAGCATGATCTTCGATAACATCATTATTGACATCATCATCATCAATGAATTTTATTCATTTCTCATTTCAAATGTAATTCATTTATAAATGGTTTATAATTCACTTATAATTAAAATATTTACAAAAGATTTTTGAATGGTGGCATACCTGGATGTTTTTCTTGAATTAGGTATTAAATGGTATTAAATATGATTTATTTTTTAAATTGGTAAACTTTTTGCTTTGAATTTTGTAATTCAGAAATAATAAATGTTTCAAAATATCACATAATGTCAAAAAAAAAACATTGTTATAAAAAATTTGTTTAAAAGTCAAGAAAAATAGTTATAAAATGTACCTAACATTTGTTACACCAAAACAAAGAAGGTGAAGATGTACCTTTCCTCATGCCTTCCAAAAATATCCCCACAAAATAAGCAAATTAAACAATCCAAAACGAAGAAATAAATAAAATTTTATGAACCTTTGACAAAAACAAAATAATTACAATTGGATGCTTGACCAATGTTCAAACATTATTTATTGCAAAGACTCAATGTTTGAGGGATGGTTGGACATCACCTGGTACAAATAAAAAATGTATTTATAATGGGGTGCTTGAACCATGATCAAACTTCACCTTTTAAAAAGAGAAAATTATTTTTGCAATCACGTATTTAAATCATGATGACATTTCACTTGTTAAAAAAAACAAATCATAATAGGGTGCTTGAACTATGATCAAACCTTGCCTATTAAAAGAAAAAAAAATTCATAACATGGTGCTTGAACTATAATCAAACCTTGCCTATTAAAAGAAAAAAAAATTCATAACATGGTGCTTGAACTATGATCAAACCTCACTTACTAAAAAATAAAATCTTTTTACAACATAGTGCTTAAATAGTCAAACTTTATCTTTTTTTTAAAAAAACAAATTGCAACAAGGTGCTTAAACCATAGTCAAACCTCATCTATCATAGAAAAACTTCATTTATAATAAGGTGTTTAAACCAAAGTCAAACTTCACCTATCACAAAAAACTATTTTCACAACGTGATGCTTAAAACATGACCAAATCTCACTTATTACAAAAAATCATAATTCCACCTTGAGGTGTTTGGTGTTAGATGTGTTAGTTTAGCTATTTAGTTAAGTCCCACTTAGTTAGAGATAAACTAGGTTAGCTAAATTGATTAATTTTATTTGAAACCAATTCAGGTGTGAACATGCTTTGACATATTTTATCATGAGATATAATTTCAAGTTGTGTAATCTCAAATGACTTTTGGTAATTTAAAATTTTGAAACATAGTGTTTTCATGTTTGTAAGTTTTTTTATGTTATGCAATTTTATTTAATTTATGGTCTTGTTATTTTTATGTTTTGGGCTTGGATTCTTGCTTGTTGTAAGTGAATCACATTTTCAATTATCAAAAGTGATTAGTTGATTTTGTGCTACAATTAGGCTAAATTTGTTTTGCACTAAGTTTTGATTTGGTTTTGTATGTGTGATGCATGGAAGTTGGTTAATAACAAGTTCTAGGTGGTTGTGTTTTGTTTATGTTATTACAAGTTGTTTATGCAAGAGTTTTATTTGAGGTGGAAACACTATTTATTCATTTATTGGTTTGTTTTGTAGGTGAAAGTGATGATTTTGTGAAGGTTTTTTGTGAAAAACTCCTTTGGGAGTTGAAACCAAACAAAGCCTAGACCTTGGAGTTTGGAGCTTACACAAAGTTGTGAAGGGAAAAAAAAAACTCTAGAGGAAGGCCTTTGGTTTCTCCTAAGGGCCTCTCTTGTTTTTTTATTTTATTTTATTTTATTTTTTCAACACTCTCTACCATTTTTCTCTCTTTCTGGGTTTTTCTAGCAAATGCATTAGGCGGCAATATCATCAAGGAATGCTACCACTGCCATTGCCACAACCCACAAGTGTCGCCCAACTCCATAGAAGTGAGGGGGGTGGAGTGTGGAGCATGTTCAGTAGCAAGCCACCGATAGCCATGTGTGTTGATGAAGAGGGAGGTAGTGAGTTCCCTTCCTGTCCTTATAATTGGAACTGCAGCAAAGAAGAAAAAGAAGGAAGAAAAGATGAAGCAGAAACAAAAAGGGAGGGACGTGGTGATGGCAGGGGTGTGAAGCTCCACAATGCCATCACCATGAGCTCCAAGCTCATCTGAACCTCCCCTGAACATGCAAGGTTTTGGGAGGTTGAGAAATTAGTGAGGCTTAGGGGAGGCCTAAGATAAATGGGTTCAGGGGGTTCAATCCAAGCTTCTATTTTTGTTTTTAATTTTCCAAACTTAAGGGACAAGTTTGGCACTAATATGAACTTATCAAGATATTTTATTTTATTTTATTTTATTTTATCCATCTAGAAGCATTTTCATCCATAATCAAAATATTCCATCCATCCAAGGTTTTATTTTTATTTTTATTTTAAATGTCATCCAAGTGACCAATTTGCATCCCTGATTGGTATGAAAAATTATCATCTATCTATAAACTTTGAAAGTCAGTAACTTTCACATACGATGTCGGATTGAACTGATTTTTAAGTTGTTGAATTTATCTTGTGGAGATTAAGAGGCCTGCAAGTGTGCAATTTTTTTGTCAACTACAAGTTTAAAGGTCTAAAAGTTGTTTTCTCTATTTTTTGAATTAATTTTCATTAATTCTTGAAATTTTCATATGCTTAACATACAAGGTCAAATTGACTTGTTTATATTGTTGAGTTTTTGGTGAAAAGCATTTCAAGTGTGAATTTTTAGGCCAATTGGAAATAGGAAGTTTTAGAGGTTCATTCTAGGGCATAAGGTGGGTTTTGGCTAGCATTTTGGTACTAATCATTTTGGGGTTTAGCATTTTATTAGTGAGTATCCTTTATAGGTGGAGGAGTGTTGCAGCATCAACAAATTTAAAGGATTTGAATTTCTATCATGATTCTTGAGCATGAATCACAAAAGTGAAAATTTGTGTTGCATGATTTGTGCATCTCCATGCGTGTTTGTTGGGTCGTGCCTATTTCTTGTTAGCATGTTGGTTGAGTTGTCATATGCTTTTAAGGGGTAGAGAGATTATTAAAATGTGTGCCATTCAACTACAACCTGCGGGTGAACAAATGTTCTTAGGTTGATCTCTTGATAATATGTGCTTATTGTTTAGTGTGAAACTCCAAGGGAAAAGCTATGTGCCTTCCCATATGTGTCATTATTGCCATAATGAGCTTGGGGGTTGTGCTTGGTGTGATTAATTACCATGCATGGGACAAGGCCACCATCGAACTTTGATCATTGAATAGGTCATGTTTGATTTTTGGTTTACTTGAACAAGTTAATTATGTTTTAATTAGGGTACTAAAAAACACAGTTGCGAATATGTTTGAATTTTGATTATCAAGATAATTTTTTGCTTGTTAAGTAAGATTGGGTTGATGCCCAATAGACCACCTTGTGGTCACAATATCCTTTATTTTTGTTGTCTCCATGATATTTTTTGTAAATCCAAGTGCTTTAACCATTCAAGTGTAACAACCTTAAGTTCATGTTATGAGATTTTTGTTTCGTGAATTTGATTAAGTCACAACAAGTTCAACATCCTTATGGATTTAGTTTGAGTTATCACAAGTGTAACATCATTTTGTGTTTGGATTTTAATGATGAATATTAAAAATGAAAAAATCCTTAAACCAATTAGTGCCATAAACATCCTAGTAACTTAATAATTAGTTAGAATGGTGGACTTACAATCCCTTCCAAAGGGGTGATGCTAATGAGATTAAATACTTCATCTTAATAACTGTAATCAACCCAATCACCTAACAGATTTCTAAGAAGGATTAAAATAAAGATCCTATTTTCATGGGTCAATGTGGTCTTTGTATGGCTTTGTGCAGAAAGAAGATTAGAGGAGGATTTGGAAGGGATTCTAAGGGCATTCAATGGGTTGTAATTTTGAGTTGGAGTTAGGAACTCTCTTTTGAAAAGGTGTAGCTGTGAAACTCGAGAACAGCGAGAGTACTTTGGCATTGTAATAGTTGGTCTTTATACTTCCACTGCCAATTTCAAAGCAATTAGCAATATCCAATACATAGTCTAGTATCAAATGTACCCCATCCACTCAGCACAAGAGGGCAAATTTTACCAGCTACCACTAATAGATTATCCAAAGTTACCAATTGCTTCTCTGTTCATATAATTGTCAAGTTTCACAAATTGTAAACTGAAAAGATTCTCAGTTTCATTTAACTCAGCCATTAACAATGGACCAAGTGGATCTATTATCTCAAGTGACAGTCACCCATGAAGATATTCAAACTTCCCTTTCGGGTGACTAGCATTCAGAGGTGCCTGCAAAATCTCAAGGTGCCCCCCCACATTTAGCATCATCACCTGGGTCCTTAGTGCAAGTTCAATAAATGACATTGATTACCGAAGCCCATGACCCATGAATCTGCCTTCAAGAATAGTCTTATTTATGCCAAAGAAAGAGCACACTCAACAGCTGATGGTTTGATACTAATCAAATTGCACTAGCTCCACCCAAATGTCTTTACAGCCCAGGTTCCAAAGTGGTATTCAACTCTCATTATTCAACAAACTAAAGCCATCACAGGATCTGTCTTCGGCAACCTTAGCTAAAGCTTGGTCAGCAAGCATGAGAATGAAAGTTGCTGGTTAAGTGTACATTCATGAGCCTTGAAATAAATAGGTCTAATATCCAACCGGACATCTGATGGTTAGCTGGGCTCTAGGCAGATACTATCTTCATCAAGTCCTGAAGCAAAAAGGTTTAACAAGAGAAAAAAGCTTCTACACTTGCACTTACCTTTCAGGTTATTTACAAAGAATGCTCTGGAAGTTAATCTGTGTCACCACCCAGACTCATGCTTCCCTGCCAAAAGGAAACAACCGTTAAAGTCATCATGCAAACTCTAAGAGAAAATGTGAAGGGAAATCTTAACACCTTCAATTTGGAGATCAAAGACCCTGAAGTAACACATAACAGATCGAGAAGAACATATAAACTACTCAGAATGATCAGGAAAACCAGAAAGGATTAGAACAAGTACATGAGCAGTGTTTCATTCCTTGGCCTGAAAGATACTGGATGGGTTCTTCCAATCAATTTCAGAAAATGGTGGAAAGTCCATTGGCAGTTCATCAGCTGTCAAATATGGCCTACAGTTAAGCACATTTACAAGCTCCTCAAAGACAACTCTGTTTCCTCTGGGTGTGAGATGGAGCCCATCACTGTCATCACAATGTACACACACATTAACAAGAATTAAAGATAGGAACACATGGACACTGCTGAGTGTGAACTGTCATAGATAAGCAAGTGTGTCCTGTGGATGTACAAACATCATCTCCTGTTTATGATGAGAAGTTACAAAAGGTACGAGCTTGTTGTTTCTCAGTGCATCAGGCTATGAAGGTAAGCATGTTCATGCCAGCCCAGACATGTTGCCTTTCCAGCAGTCAGGATCATTCATGTACCAACCTGAGATAAGCCT
>Ga0209208_10013415_pt1 | contig 10240 bp, 10 predicted proteins | sample S1TSphfallax_3_FD_187694 | JGI IMG/M metagenome (GOLD analysis project Ga0209208, IMG submission 187694) | Host-associated microbial communities from peat moss isolated from Minnesota, USA - S1T2_Fd - Sphagnum fallax MG (SPAdes) (version 2) | ecosystem: Host-associated > Plants > Peat moss >... | reverse complement strand
TTTCTGGTCGAGAGTCAAACTACCAGTTGGACTCCCGGCCCTTCTTTTGGCCATAACTTGTGTTTCAGATGTCCAAGCAAGCAATGCGAGCTAGTTTTAGACATCTAAGTTCCAAGAGCTTTTCAATGATATAAAGAACGCCACAATTCATTGAGTTTTGAGCCCTCAAATCGCCCTCTGAAGTTTCAGGAGTCCACCGGGACTCCATCTCCCAAAGTGGGAGTTGCTTTGGGAGTGTGAGGGTTCACTCCCTCACACTTTCCTACACTCCCAAGAGTATGTGATGTGACTCCCGGGCTTCCTCTTGGCTCGCACCTTTGCAACCCCTTTACTTTGATTGCGAACCCAAAACTAGGGTTACGACATTGCTACTTCTAGATCCAATGTTGTTAAAAGGGCTGAATCTCCTATTAACAAACCGTTGCTAAAATCTTGTTTTTTGGATATTGATTAAAAAGAGATGGAAAATGTGAACTGAGGAGGTCAAAGAGCAAGTAAACATGCTAAGCTTTGGGCAAAAACACATTTGATGAATGGCAAGTGTTTCAAGGTTTTCACATCTAAAAATTAATTACAAATCTATCTGAAAATGAAGAATGTACTAAAGATTTGGTGAACATCTTATCTTTATTTGTGTTGCAAGTTGCAAAAAAAGATGACAACCTATACCTTTTAATAAAATATTATTTTATTGTGAAATTTTTTAATCTTTTTTTTACTTTTTGTTTCTCTTGTTTGCAAAATTTTCAATTTTTAATTTATTTTTTAATGTTGTTTGCAAACAAGGTTTAAGGGTCCAACCACTCTATTAGGAGCCACACCTACCGCCTTAAACCACTACTTTATTCTTGGAATCTCTTTGGAATATTTTTAATATGTCTTTCAAAAGAAATTTTTAAATTTTTAAATTTTTCTTAATACTATTATGTTAAGGTGTATATTTTAAAATATCCAAAAATATGTCATTAAAAAATATTTCAAATGGTGCTTTTAGTGTTAAAATTGATTTCAACTACTTTTATGCAACTTTTAAGCAATGGTCACAAGAGGTTAAAAGTCCTCACATGTATTTTTCACTCATTATATGTATTCCAAATTTTTATGACATGTACATAATGTATTCAAAATAAAATTTTATAAAAATATATATTTAATTGTTTTTCTAACAATCCAAAATTCAAAAATTAAATAGTGGTTACGATTACTTTTGGTACATGTTAGTATGATTACACCTTTAGGTCTTAAGGTTTTTTTTATTTGGAAAGAGGTTTTAGGGTTAAGGTTTCATTGGTCTCTATTATGGTTAAAGTTTTGTTGTTTTTTAATTTAGGTTTAAGGTATTTATTGTTTATAGCAACATTTATATTTTGTCTATATTTTTTTTTTGTGTTTTTTTTTTTCCACATCCTGTCCTTGATAAAAGGTATTGGAAGACTGATATGGGAGAAGTAGGAACATGTGGTTAAATATGGTAAGGTGCTTCTAATTTCATTCAACGTCTTCTTTGATCCAAAATATCACCAAGTCAAGGTTATTAGTGATGAAGCAACTTTCTCATCATTATCATTCGGACTTGGGACCGTTATTTGAAAATTTGAAATGTGATCTATTGAAGAGGAACAATGAATGTTAGCACAAATAATATGAACCCAATTATCCATTTGGTCTTAATCTTAGATTTGGATCTTTTTGTAATCGCAACTTTTTCATCAAAGGGTGTTTTGCACTTTACAATGTTGATATTGAAAAGTTTAGTTTATAAACATTACCTATTGGTGTTATTCTTAAGTTTTGTTATGGAGTTTCCAAAAACTAGCGCATATATACTACTAAATGTTCAGTAAGTTGCCATCATCTTGTAGTTGATTGTCTTGTTGATGATGTCATGTCCATTTACAAAAAGTTAATTTGGTGTTGTCTATGAAGTGGCCTAATGACAAGCCTAGGCCACATCCACTTTTCTTATGCACTGTACCTATGTGGGGGGGAGCAAATTAGGTGTGGATTACAACATTTACAATTGGTTGCAATCAAGGTGACAACATGTTATGATGGTACATTTTGGTTAAGAAAATGTATTCTCTTATTAGTACATGAACTACATTATTTTGCGGGCAGATTTTTTTCATTTCATTTAGAATTTTGAAAAACACATAAAATGGATTTTTGATACAAAGCTTTCAACACAATTCTTGGTACCTTTCAAATAATATGTTTTTTCAACAAACTTTTATGTATTCACACATTTTGCTTGTTTGAATGAAAACCTCATCCAGATGTTTTTCATGACATCACATGAGTGTAACTATTTATATAGAATTGAAATTGGACAATGAACTCATATGTAATATGTGATTGAGTATTTTTTCAAGATTGGTAATCATTTGAATGGTTTTTTAAATATATTTGCATTTTGTAGTATATTGTGATGATTACAATTTTTTCATTAATATACTCTTTAATCATTTAATATCAATTTCAAAATGGGAACTGTTTTTAAAATCTTATTTTTTGTGTTTTGAACTACCTTATTCCAAGTACCATTTGTAAAAAACCTTTTTTAATATTAGCTTGGTATAAATTCTAACACACCTAAGGGTAGTAAGTTGTAGAGCTAGTGTGTTATAACAAAAAATGAGTGGTAAGGAATTCAATGGCGTCATTGATAAAATGGGTACCTTGGTTGTTAACCAAAATGAGAGGGCAACCAAACCCAATCAAAATGATTTTATAAATGAGTTGACTTACGATTACAACCATATTGGTCCTTAATGGTTTTGCTTCCACCCACTTCGTTACATAATCGATAACAACTAAAATGTACTTGGTGTCATGTGAACAACTCACGAGCTTAATGGGACCAAGAAATCCAAACCCCATTTCATGAATGGTTCAGTTGGGAGCATGGTGATAAACTTCACCACTCGGGTATGTGAGAGATTTCCAATTTGTTGGCAAACATCATAAGATTGATAGTGCTATTGTGCATCCTTATGCAAAGTTGGCCACTAGTATTTGGCATTTAGCACCTTTCAAAGTATGATGTCTGCTAAAAATGTATGCTACCAACTCCTTCATGCATCTTTCGTATGATTACTAAATTCTCGTATCATGCAACCATTGGCGCAAAAATTGATCTTGCCTTTGTTTATACGACTTTCCATCGTTGATGGTAAAGGGCAACACCTTCAACGCCAATTTTAGTTGTTGTTCCATGGAATATCCTTCTAAACAATTTTTAATAGAGATGTACGTATACACTTCTTGCAGCCCATTCCGGTTGAAGTACAAATAGTTATGCATCAATAGCTCTATTAGACACCCTCGGATTTTTGGTAACATCAAGAAATTGCGAAAGAGCCCCGCCATTAAATGAGAATGCCTTGGTTTGTACACCACCAAAAAATCATTCTCTAGGAATAACAATAGCCACCTCATAATTTGACTTAATATTTGAAGTTTTTTGACAAGGTATAGCAATGCCATGTGGTCGACATAGAAAACAAACTTATTTCCCAACAAATAATGTTTAAATTTATGCAAAACATAAACCATGGTGAGTGATTCCTTTTCTGTGGTGGTGTAGTTTTTCTTTGCATTATTTAAGAATCTGGAGGCATATATAATTGGCTAATCACATTATCCAATAGGATTTTGAGCTAGCATAGCTCCAACTACCAGATTTGATGCATCTGTGTGGACGTGAAACTCCATGTCCCATCTAAGTGTAACTAAAATTGGTGCATTTAGATACTTATGCTTTACGGCCTCGCACACTTCCTAACATTCGACAATCCATGCAAACAATTTTGTTTTGTGTAAGAATTTCCTAATGGGGGCTATACTGAAGGCAAAGTTTTTTATGAGACATTGATAGAATTTGGCCATCCCATTGAAAACTTATATGTCTTTAGATGTTTTCGGTGTGAACATATTCTTAATTATTGAGATCGTTTTTAGATTAGGTAATTTTCCCACCTTGAAGACAACATACCCAAGTATGACCCCTGAGTAGACCAAAAACATGCACTTTTTCGAGTTTAGACTAATACCAATTTTTTTGTGTTTGTCAAAACACAACTGAAGTTTAACAAGGTGTGTTTTGAGGTCATTAAATACACTAAAGTCATCCAGAAATGATTTCATGAACACCTTGAGGTATTCTTGAAATGCCATGTTCATTGTTCATTGTTCATTGGTAAATTAGTAGAACATTTTTCAATTTAAAAGGCATGACTATCCAAACAAACGTTCCCCAATCTGTAATGAAGGTAGAAAGCCATCCAAAGATGGGTAGACTTCATGCCCTAGCACCATGTCCAATATTTCCTCCATAAAAGGTAAAGATAAGGTTCATTTTTCTTGGCAACATTTGATTTTTGGAATTCCATGCAAATTCGGAACTTCCCATTCTTTTTCCATACCACCACAATGGGAGAAAGCCAAGTTACCTTTTCCATTGGAACGATGAATCCCATAGTTAGCAGCTTGTCCAAATCTTGTTCCACGACCGCAATGTAATTTGGATTCATCCATGCTTGATGTGATGCAAGTATATTAGTATCAAACTCAATTCGGTGTTGCACTAAGTGAAGTGGAATACCTCATAAATCCTTGTATGTCCACACAACTTAATCATCTTTGTACCTTTTCAATAATTTTTCTGTTACATCTGTTATAGAAAGGTCCAAATCAATGTTCAACTTCACCATTTATGGTTTGTCATGAGTACCCAAATTCAAAGGGCGAATGTGGACCTCTTCTAATTGATTCCACTTTTCCATCTTCATGCTTTGCACTTTGATATGAATTAGTGTAATGTCTACTAAAATTTCTCCTAGTGTGAGGGGGAAATAAAAAATCAATTCATTTGTACCAATTTTCATATCAATACTGATTTTGGGATCCATACCAATATTTGCATCAATATCAATTTTTGCATTAATTAATTTTTGCATCGACTACCACAATTACCAAAATTTTCGACTTTGGTAAAATAATGGTGCCAAATTGTAAACAAATTTGGTTTAACTACCAATAGCAGGTCTTCCTCCTCATTTATGATTCTATTAACAAAGTCATAGCAAAGCAAGGTTTTTGGGCATTAATGTTGCTACCCAAATGTTTTGTTACTGCTATGGTGCAAACAATGCCATTATTCTTAATGCTTATGAAGTTATTCCCTTAATCATGTGTAACCTTGGTATCTTGTAACCATGGACAACCCAACAGCATGGAGTAACTAACATCTAGTATGTTGTTTTTCATCACTGTGAAGGTGTTGACATACAGAATACCATGGATATGGATTTTCAAATCTCAAATTAAGCCTATTGGTTTGGTTAGGGTCCAATCTGCCATCTTAAGGGTATAAGGTGCAGGTTTCAAGAGAGGTAATCCTAAGTTTTCTTCAAATCCTTAATGATATGTTAACACCCAACTCCCCATCCAATAGATTATCCTCCACTATGGTTTTCCCCACATGCATCGGAATTATTGCCATGTGAGGATTTATAATGACTAACCTTACATCAGAAAATAGAACTTGATGATGGGTTGGTTGGCTACTTAGAAATATTCTAGAAATCACATTCTGTTTTAAATCAAGGGCCAAATGCATGAGTTGACCAAGGGTGAGACTATGTTTATTATTCAATAATTCTTGATCAATTTCCTAGAGCACATTTTATTTTTGGATGATTGCTCCATTGTCAAAAAAATCAGTTCCAATGTTTAGTGGTCCAAATGACTCCTACATTGGTGGTTGGCTCCTTGGGGTTGTTTCCATTATGGGTTTCGATGCTTGCATTTTTAGGATGATTGATTCAAAGGTCTTTTGCAACTATTCTTCCTTTTCCCAATCTTTCACAATCTTGGTCTTGTGGGGCTCATTCTCTTGTTGTAACACCAATCTTGGGTTCTAGCTTCTCATTTCAACAACTAAATCCATGTTGATAACAACTTCATCTTTTTTTGGTTTTGCATGCGAGACTTTGTCTCAAAACATCTCTTATGCAATTAATTTATGTGGATAGTCATAGATCTTGTGTTCCATTGAATTGCATATGAATCAATGGTAAATTGGAGAATGTTGTTGATTTTAATTCCCCTATTATATGTGATTTCCATTCGTTCTTCTCCATGCTTGAGGAGAATCTTCATTCATCAAAATGTTTTTTTTGTCCTTCAATTTGTTGTTTAGATTATTTGGGTTCCAATGACAATGTTCCTTCAAATGCCCTGGTTTATGACAAAAACCATACATCTTTTCAATACGAGTGTTGTTTAGTGCTTTCTATAAATTTTTGAATGCTTATAACAAATTTTGGTACTCTTCTACATCTATCATAGTCTCCTCACAAGTGATTGCAAATTCTTTGTGCTCGAATAAGGTATCTCACTTCATTCTTATAGTTACAATTCGCAAAGAAAGGACCAACCTAACTTTAAAAAAGGTTGTCATCAAGCTATCATGTGCCTTATGTTGAAGATAGTTAACAAGTTTAAATATCTATTCATAGTAAACCTCAACCTTTTTGTCATTGCCTTCCTTAATGATTTTAAGAGCCATGTAAACATATTCATCATTTTGAACAATGTGATGTCACTTATAGAATGCAATTTTTAATTCAAGAAAAATGCAACTTGAATGAAACTACATAAGAAATTTGCCCCCAATCTAAAATTGCATATCTTATGGTGAAACAAAACAAGTTCATTATGTTAGTGTCCCGCTTTTCACCATTAGCTTAAATTGCTTTTTGAAACACTTGAACATGAACATTCAAATCTATCCCAATAGAATAAATTGGGTACAATAATGATTTTCTTGATGAAGGAGCCGGTGGGTGCTTGTGGTGGATACCATAATGGGTACCATGGGTTCCAAAGGGAACTTGACCAAGGAAAACCAAAAGGCACACTTGTGCCTCCAATTGGAAATCTCCCTTTGCTTCCTATTGGAAGTCCTCTGCCACTTGGGGGTCCACTTCCATTTGGGAGTTCGCCTTTGCCTAGAATTCCACCACCTTCTCCTGAAAGGTCCACTCCCCCTTCCTACCACCGTCTCCTGTAAATATCCCACCCCCAAAATTATCACATCCTGATGGGGGTTTCGATAGGTAGTTGGAAATAGGGCACCGGACTTTTGGTAGAAAACCCACCAATAGGAATAGTTACTGGGAGAATCATCATAGATGTTTGGATCCCTGACTTCCTTTAGTTACAACAATTTTAATGGACACCATATTCAAAAGGGTATGCTACATGTCCAATTGTGTTAGAAAAAGTAAGTGGAAGGTTTCCTAGTTAATAAGGATTAGGAATCATTGTCCATGGGTTGAAAATATTATAGATGCCTACATAGGATGATCCATAGTTCCCAAGGTAAGTTAGTAAAATATTATTTTTGGTAGGATTCATTATCGAATATTGATTGTTCAACATTTGAATAATAAGATAACTTGGGGCAACTATGAAAAAAAAGGTATGTTCAAGTGCAAGAACATTAGTCATTGGAATCTATGAGTTAATCGAGATTGCAGGTTGGGCAATACCGAAAATTGATTCAATCACAAAAATAGAAGTAAGCATTATCGAAATCGTCTAACATAAATCATGCTCCTTGCAAATATTCATTGTCGAAAAGTGGTCACTACCATCAATTTCACAAGCAACCTTATTAAGAAATTTCACCAAATCTTCAATTATTCTTTGAAGTTGAAAATTTTCAATCTCTAGGGTTCAGGTGCTAGGCAAGACAGTCTTTTGGTACCAAAAAACATCATTTTCAATAGGGGTCAAAGCATGGCCCCACAAAGGTTTTGCGTTTGTAATCACAACCAACCATTCCATTGAATGATTTCTAATGCCAATTTGTATTTCCAATTCTCTTCTTTCAATGTTGATTCCAACCTCTTATTAATATGCCACATGCAGGGTAACAAGGCCTTCCCAATCTATCATGTGAAAATGTCCTCCTTGACCAACATCCCCAATACATCCCCACCTTTCCACTCCAAGACATCGTTCATTTGCTTCTTCATATTCCTTGTCAACATGATTGTCATCTTTCAAATACGAAAATGGTTCACATGTACAATAAAGATTTTTTAATATTTTTTTTCAATTTTGAACAAAAGAACAAATTGCACAAATAATGAAACTTTTGGAAGAAATAATACCCATTTTTCCAATGAAAACAAATAACTTCTACTAAATCTTTCAACAAGAGAACTATTAAACCATAAATCTTAGTTCTATACCCACAATAAGGCCAAACTCAAAATTGTTAAACCCACCTAGTGAATTCCCAGGTGTTTTGGGTACTTGATTGAAAATCAGTACAAAACTTCAACACGTCAAATTTGCTAGTGTTTAATGACAAATAGTCACTTTAAAATAGGGGGAAAATAATTAAGCAAATAACCTACCACTTTCTTTTAAGGAAAACAAGTAGATAACAATAAACAACTTTGTAGCATCTCCAAAGTTGGTAGTCAAAACAACAAGTAGGAAAGATAACTTCAATGCACTTTGCAAAGCAAAAACTTGAGCAAAAACAAAATTCATTTCATGCCGAAAACTTCAAAGTGCAAAAAATATATTTTAGTCATATCCAAAACAAAGATCAGAAAAAGACGCCTCAAGCTTTCGCAAGGGAAGATTTCAAGTCCATAAAAAAATAGTGGGGATCCTAAAGAAAATGAAAAATCCCTAAAACTCCTCCTAATTTCCAAGTTATCCAACCTTATCCTACATCTAGAATTTGGAACTACAGCTAAAGATGACAACTGATTTTTCGGTTCTATTAATCAACAACTTCTCAAAATCGGTAGTGACCTAAAATTGGTAGTAAATTTGCTTCTAACTTAAAACCAATAGTAATGTAAAATTAGTAGAAGTGTAAAATCAATTTGTATTTCAAAACTGTCAAGTTTGATTTTTGGTACAAAATTACAACTCCTCAAAACTGGCTTAAAAAACTTGATAGTCTTAACAAAAATGAAATAGGAATTTCCTACCTAAATCATCTAGGTGTAGGTTAACTTTTACTATATTGTTTGTAGGAATATTTTTAAACAAACCTACAATTTGAATGGATTTTGAATATTTCATGTGATTCTATAATCTTGACAACATGTGAAGAAAATTTGAACTAAGAAAAATAGGCTTGTCACCCAATGATGGTTAACCATTAAGGTTCTTTCAAATTGCATAAAATTGATACAGATTTTATCAAAATCAAAACACATTGAGTTGTTCCAATTTGTTCACATTATGCATCATAACTCCCTTTTATGTATAGTTACCAAAAAACCAAGATTCATATGATTTTATCATATGAATATGTTTTGTACATTCATAGTCAACAAATTTACATTCACAGATTCAAATAAAAAATTCTAAATTCAAATAAAAATTGTTAAAATTGAAATAACAATTTTTAAAAATCAAATATCAATTTTCACAATTGAAATATTAGTTTTCAGATTTAAATAAAAAATCTCAAATACAAGTATATATATTTTGAATTGAAATAGGAATTTCTAATTCAAGTAACAATATTTTGAACTGAAATAACAATGTTTATATTCAAATAACAGTTGTTAGAATCGAAATAATTTTTTTCAGATTCAAATAAGAATTTCCAGAATTGAAATGTTAATTTTCATATTAAAATATATTTTTTGGAATAATAATGTCAAAATTGAAATCTCAATTTTTAGTCTCAAATAACGATTTTTGAAGTCTCAAAAATTCATACAATTGAAACAACATTTTTCAAATTTGAAATATTAATTTTCATATTCAAATAACATTTTTTTGAATTGATATTACAATTTTCATAGTTCAAATATTAATTTTCAAATTTAAATAGAAATTTCCAGATTGAATATATTGACATTGTACATACATATGCATAATTAATATACCAAAAAATACATATTTATCATATGGGTAATATATATCCTACATATAATTTTAATACGTACATAAAAATACACCTTTAAGTCATTGTAAAATACCTTTAGGGGTGTGATTAAGGGGACATATAAGCTTATTCATAGATGAAAATAAACTTTAAACCATCCAACCCATAAGTTTAAGTTATCAATAGCCGCAACAAAGTTGCAATGACCAAAATAGTTGAAATTTGATTTTATAGTTGCAAATATTCCCAAAGCGTCACAAACACTAGTAGAAAATGGCCATTTTGTAATTGGTCCTTGAGATTAAT
>Ga0209208_10013414_pt1 | contig 10242 bp, 13 predicted proteins | sample S1TSphfallax_3_FD_187694 | JGI IMG/M metagenome (GOLD analysis project Ga0209208, IMG submission 187694) | Host-associated microbial communities from peat moss isolated from Minnesota, USA - S1T2_Fd - Sphagnum fallax MG (SPAdes) (version 2) | ecosystem: Host-associated > Plants > Peat moss >... | reverse complement strand
AAAACACCTCGCGTTGAGGTGTTCTTGGTGTCATTGGAAAGGTCTTGAAGCGTAAATATCGAAAATGGCCTCGCATTGGTCATTTGGACATCTGCAGCCCAAGTTATGGGCAAAAGAAGGGTCAGGAGTCAAACTGGCAATTTGACTCCCGACCACTAAAAGTTGGGAATCGACCTCTTCCCGACCTCCGAATTGAAAGTGCGACACGGCGTTGGAAAGATCTAGACTAGGGCTACAACTTTGGTTTAGACCTCATTGCGATCAGACTTGGCAGTTGGGAGTTATGAGCTCCCAAAGTCCCGAGACTCCAACCGGGACAATTTCGGGACTCCAACTTGGGAGTCCCGGGAAAAAGAACCATTTGGATGTAGCCTCAGCGGAGCATTGCAAAGAATACTAGATGGGGGAAGGTGGTGGCTTCCCTCGAGTCCGGGCCGTGGTGAGTCTTGTGGTCCAAAGTGCCCGTGGCTTGTCCCAACACCCAAGGGTGTCCCGGAATGTGAACTAACCACTTTGTGGTTTGTTTTGGATGCAGATTCAAGCTTGATCTACTAGTCCCTCTTCCTAGTCTAATCCCCGGACTTCTAGCACGCCCCTCTACCCCTTCATAGTGCTGGAAGTCGGGAGCGCCTTCCGAGTCCCAACTTTCCGCAACTACACTTTGGTGAACCTTCAAGTGGGTTCACCCCGGGACTTGGGAGTGCGTCAGGCATGTTAATTCAACCGCCCATTCAACAAATACCAAAGCTACTTTGTGATGTTGGCCTTATTGTTATAAACATCATGGATGGCATTCATTTACTTTTATGCAAAGTTTGCAATGTATGTTTGAAATTGAAGCCTTACCAAATGTATAACCACTTATTAGGGCTTGACAATCATCAAACTCCCAAATGACATTGTAATGGTGGCCAACATCATGTGAATACAATCCCACATGTTATGGATTTCACATCATTATTTCATAAATTGAATTCACCCAATTGCAAAAACATCGCCTTGAAAAGTATACCACATCTCCACAAAAAGAGATCTTGTTAGTGGTCCCAAGGATCATGGTTATTAATGGATATCAATGCAAGGTAGATGGATTTGTGTACTATTGCACTTCCAAAAAAACTATTACCAATCATTGTTTGGCCAACCATTTTTTCTTACCAATTAATGGCGATTGTAAACCATAGCCAAGTGGAACACCTTTTTAAAAAGGTTGGGTACACCGCATATTTTGGTGTCGACCACCGAAATATGGAACTCGTAGGTGACCAAGTAGGGCTCCAACTTAAGGAGCAAATACATGTTTCATTAGAGGCCCACCAATGTTCAATATTGAACATGGCACAAAATCCATCAATTTGTGAGTTAAGTCCATGGCTTAAAATGTCTCATTAACACAAGCTAGTTGTTAACCACATCATTCCAACAGATATGCCATTGGACCATATCGAGCATGTAAGCGTGTTCCTGACCTCGATCAATGGGGAATTCAATTTGGATCACTTACCTTTGATGGTTTGAGCATATTTGGAGAATGCAAAAAACATGATTGGTCGTGTGCCATATCATCTAAGGTGGTTGGTTGTTTTTATTAAAGATTCCCATGTGGCCACAATGGGGCTCAACCAACTTTGGGTGCCATCCACAATAAGTAAGTATTATATGCTAATGGCCAAGCTTCTCATTACAATGGTCCGATCAAGAGATAACAACCTAGTGGATGATAAGCCATTTGTCAATGTTCTTGGCAATTTGCATTTGGATCTAGCAAATGCATTGGAAGATCTCATTTCTTATAATCCAACGTCAACAATATGCAAATAGAGATGATGAAAACCTTGTTCATATCCACATGGTGTTGTTATACATTTGTCGACAGCCAACATGGAGTCGTTTAAGAAGAGTTACAAATTAGTTATCTAATAATGAAGTTCCTGATTGTGAACTACTTAAAGTTGGACCCTTCATCAACCAACCTTGCCTTTGAACATGTTCGACATGTCACAAGTCCCATAGCCATTCTCCAATATTGGTGGAAATGTACAATCTTCATGTAGCTTATGCATCCAATGTGATAGCCTGATCACCCAACCATCCTTTGGTGTGAAGGTAATGAATGGCTTGCTTGCATTTGTGATAATGTTAAAGACACATTGTTTAATAGACTACAAAAGACCATGTGCCTAGCATGCACAATGTTGGGTGATGGCCCAAACATCCCAAGACTTGTTCGAATTGGTCCTTTGGCATGCACAATTGATGATTAAGTTGTCACCATTGGCACATTACGAAACTTAGTTGGCAAGCTACTTAATGAAGCAAATAAATCATGAACAACCAATTGCTACGAGGTCTCCAAACAACTTGGATTAGTCATGTGATAGTTGAAAGCAACATTGCTGACAAGGTAAATGAAGACAACATTGGATATTCCTTTTTATCAAATACCTATAAAAAATTTCATCGTCATCATTATATGGAATTAAAATGCATTGACAATGTGGGCACAAACAGCTGATCGTATGCATGCATTGTTATTTCTACTCATGCATTTCATTGTTGGCGATCCTCCTCATGGTGAAGAACACAAAAGTTATTTCATTCACAACACGAAACATTCTAATATGACATTCTATTGGTCTACTGGCACCATTATGACTTTATAAAAATACCACAAGGGCACCAACACAAGGCTACCGGTCAAATTGATACCTTGTTTCCTACCTCTAGAACTAAATTTGCTATTCATTGAATATGTGTTGCTTGTGCAGCCAGTCCAATCACTCATTATTGGTTTGTGTGGAATATCGATGCTACCCAATAATACATGAACATTTGGGCCATTCATCGAAATGCAACCATGGGTGGCCAAGATGTTTCATGTTTAGCAGCCATTGCATTCCTTGAGTATGCAAATCTTGATCTAGGGATTGTAAATTATCATCATCTTGTTGCTTATTTTGGTGACACCATCAAACATAATTATTACACATAATTCCCATTGACAAAACATTAGGGCACTCTTCAACCACAACTACATGACATTATGCCAATTGTTCAAATGATCATAAATTCATGGACACTCAACAAATGTACACATACAAATTGGCAATTGAGGCATGGCATTGCTTATTACAACTCAATGGGAGCTTTGTCAATCCACCTCCATCATGTACTTCAACCATTAAAATTCCAATTGTTATTGACCAACCCAACAACCATTGTCCGTTGTAATCTAAGTGTGCATCTTTCCTTGCATTGTTCATATATTCAATCACACATATTACAATTCAACTAGCAATCCTGCCACCACCTAAAGATCAAACACATGAAGTGCGTTCTCTACAAACTTTTTGTCAATTAGGCCATGACCAATGGACATGTAAGGAACAAGGTTTAGTTGTGACATTAGTCTTGGAAAATAGACTTGACTTATTGGTGGCTAGTTGTGTTCATGATCCCACCAATGGTCACCAGTTGGACCATCATTGTTGTCATACCTCTGACTATCCTTGTCAATGAACATGAAGTTGATGCAAGTCAAACTAATTTACAAATATGCAACCTATGGCATGGACATAATTACATTTGATGAACCTCCATCCATCTTGTTTATATAAATGGAACATGTAACAACTCCAAGGTTTGTGGAACTAGCACACACATTGAACCATTTGCAAAAACTTCATTGTGTTGCTGTAAATGAAGCGCATTTGCTTTTGTCAGATTTCAGATTAGTCATGAAATGCTTCTTTCCATTATGGGATGTGGGATGTTAACTTGTCACATTGACCTTAAGATTGTCCCCATCTCAAGATATTGACCTTAAGATTGTGATGTCCACAACATTCATTGTTATATGGATGCCAACAATGCGCCCATTGATTGGGTATGTTGTTGATGAAGTGGTTTATGTGGACGATGAAATCATTTGACAACTCATCGAATGGGAGTGCAATGTATATTTAGAGACTAATAAGGCAATTGTGCATTGCTTAACGTAACAATTTGTTGAACAAGTGGCATCAAATGCTAATAATGTGGCATGCATTAGGTCCATCTTGATGAAGATACTAAGAAGATACAATTATAATCATGGTTTTCAGGCAAAACTCATGTTATGGTGGTCACTAGGGTCATTGGGTGTGGGTATAACTATCCATCTATCAGGCTTGTTAATCATTACGGTTCTTTTATATCTTTTGTTGTTCTACACCAAAAGTCAAGCTGACTTGCTCACGAAGGTCAACTTGGTATTAGCCAAATGATTCTAGTACAAAATCGAAAGTTGAAGTTATGCACATTGAATCATCCTTTGTTGAACCTAATGCTTGGCTCATGGACATCGATAATTGTCGATGACACAATCTTCATTTAGCTCTTGACGATTAATCACAACGGTGCAACCCATACAATCGTGCAACAATCGTCTATGATAATCGCAAGCGATGTCACTGCAACCACCCTTGCCCTTGCCAATGCTTAGGGTGCATGCAACAATGCTTACCTTTTTCATGAATGAAGATTGGACATCCTTGATGAATTTTTGTCGATTTGTTGTTCCCAATGAACCCAATTGTCTCCTATGTTGTGTTTATGGCAGTGATGGAGACATGTGTCACCCTATCAAAATTATCCATTCTTGCTAGATGGTTATCAATGTTTCAAAAGTCTTGGACCACATCCTAGGGCGGATTACCATAATTCCATTCCCCATTTACTTGATAATTGTCCCAAATGCCACCTTTTGCACAATGGGCAAGCATTGGGCAATGTGCCATTACATGAAAGAAAGTATGGCGTTGATTGCTTGGGTCAGATCTGAGGTGAACAATACCTAATTCTTCTTCGGGCCATTTGGCATTGCAACCCATTAAACATGCGCAAGGCCATGCCAGAATTGAAAAATATCATTGTTTGATGGATGGGACTAAAGGCCTTAGGCTGATCTATTACCAACTTCACATGGTTGGTAGATGCATGCATTTGAATGCTAGAGTAGAACAATCACAAAGATGTACAATTTTAGGATTGAAAACATATGTCCAATGACTATTAGTTGTGGTCTATTATTTATGCCTCCTTTAGTTGTGGTTGACATCTTTGTACGCATTACTATGCAGTCAACAAATGTCCAAGTTTTGGAACTTGGAAGGTGTAAGTTAGGTGTGGTTACGACATTGGGTTTTTGGGAATGCGGGGTTGAACATTGAAAGACATTAGACTATTAAGGTTTACAAGAACAATTTGAAAATGATGTTGAGTACCCAAAATGCATCTCTTGGAATGGAAAATCATGATATCCATAAATCTTTCACTTGGAAGCACTCGTGGAAGGCAAGATGGCAACAATGTAATAACTTTGTATATTTCAACCACATAGCTAACCACCAAAATCATGAATGAACCAACAAAGGTGTGAGCAAACTAATATACGTATGAATATTGCCAAGTGGGTGTCGAGTTTTTACTAATTTTAAAAGAGGCCCTAATTAAATTCATTTGTGCATTTTGATTGAACTAGTCATGTTGCCCCATGTGCTTGATGTTTGGGTTCAGAAAAACCACACATTATAAATGTTTTCATGGCTTCTTAATTTAAAAAAGATATAGTTATGTTTCATAGGTTGATGAATACTTACAAAAAGTCCTTCAAAGTTGTCCATCATTTTGAATTGGATTTTATTTATGTTTAAGTAACTTTGTGATTTTTTACAAAATGGCTACAAGTTCGTTGTACATGTATGAAAGAATTATAAGGTCATGAATATTCATACTTTAATTTTGGATGGCAGTGCATGTGTATTGCAGCTTGAAGGTTGACATTTTGTATTTTTATAGTCATTAGGTATGCCACAATTGAGATATAATTCAATTTGTACCCTCTTAGTAGCTCACAAAAAGGATAGGGTTTTGTGATTGAAATAAACTAATGGAACTTCTTTGTGTTTTTAATGTTATTTACAAGCATTTCATTTTTTTTAAGGATTAAACTACTTGTAAACAATGCAAATGGTTTTAATGCTCATCGAGACTTTGATATTTTCTTGATCCCATGCTCAAGTTTGAAAGGGGCACTTTACATTTGGGAATATCTTGTAAAAATGAAGAGGGATCAAAGTTGTGAACGGGGAATGAAACCAAATTTGAAATGGTCAAAACCATTTGGTGAACCATCCATATCACCATGTGTAACTCTTTGGTGTCCTTTTACTTCACTACAACTATTCATTGCATAGTCCAACTTCAAAAATTCATGGAAGCCTAGGACATTTATTTGTGTACTTGTGGAATGGGCCCATTAGGCTTAACTTCTATTAAGTAGTAACTAGTATATGAAGGCAACCTTGTGATAGTTTAAGCTAGTTATTTGTGTATTGTGCAATTGGTTTAGTAGGCCAAACTTATGTTTTGTTCGATGGGAAATGGTTATATTTGGGCATGTTCCATAACCTACACTGAGATTAGTGGTTTGGCTGGTTTTGTCCCATGTCCTCCTCTTTACCCTATTGTGTTCTATGTGAGCTTTATGTGGGAAATGACAACATTGATAACTATTTCACTGAAAAATTGGGTGTGTCAAGAAATTACAACTTGGATAATCCCATGACCCTCAAGGAAAAGACTACAAGGGAAGAAGTTGAAGTAATAAGTATGTGGTTGATTTGGAGTTTCATATGTTCAGTAAAAGAAGGGATAAAATTGAACAGATGGATTGTTTATCTACATGTTGTCCAAGTGTTCTTGGTATAAACACATTTAATTTGGCACAAGAATTGTGGAATATTGAATTATATGAACAACCATGACTAGATCTTCAAATTGAAATTTGCTTTGTGCTAATCTCATTTGTCCTGCCATTGTTATATTTTTATGTGTTTCATGTTTTGTAGTGAAAGATGTTGTGTTGGTTGTTGCTTAAAATCTACTATGGGTGGTAGGTGGGGATTATATTAAACAAGATAACCAACCTTTGGAATGTGACGCACTCCCAAGTCCCGGGGTGAACCCACTTGAGGGTTCAACTATGTGTAGTTGTGGAAAGTTGGGACTTGGAAGGCACTCCCGACTTCCAGCACTATAGAGGGGTAGAGGGGCGTGCTAGAAGTCCCGAGATTAGACTAGGAAGAGGGACTAGAAGATCAAGCTTGAATCTACATCCAAAACAAACCACAAAGTGGTTAGTACACATTCGGGAACACCCTTGGGTGTTGGGACAAGCCACGAGCACTTTGACACACAAGACTCACCATGGCCCGGACTCGGGGGAAGCCACCACCTTCCCCCATATAATATTCTCTGCGCCACTCCACGGGGACTACATCCAAATGGCACATTTTCCCGGGACTCCCAAGTTGGAGTCCCGAAATTGTCCCGAAATTGTCCCGGTTGGAGTCTCGAGACTTTTGGGAGCTTATAACTCCCAACTGCGGGGTCTGATCGCAACAAGGTCTAAACCAAAGTTGTAGCCCTAGTCGAGATCTTTCCAACGCCGTGTCGCACTTTCAATTCGGAGGTCGGAAAGAGGTCGATTCCCGACTTTTAGTGGTCGGGAGTCAAACTGCCAGTTTGACTCCCGGTCCTTCTTTTGCCCATAACTTGGGCTGCAGATGTCCAAATGACCAATGCGAGGCCATTTTAGACATCTACACTTCAGGACCTTTCCAATGACACCAAGAACACCCCAATGCGAGGTGTTTTGCATTCTGCTGTCGAACTCTAAACATTCGGGAGTTTCGGAGGACTCCAAATCCCCAACTTTGGGAGTGGGAGTTTCATCCTCCCACTTCACCCAAAGTGGGGTTGCAACAAAATGTGTCAGCATGGAAATATTGCAAAATAATGTTTAGAATGAATTGACTAAAATTTGGCTAACCAAGAAGTTTCTTGAAAAGTTATGAATGATCTCCAACACTTGTTGGCCAAGCCCTTGGGAAGAAACTTCCCACATAGCTTGTGGGAGATTTGCTTGAAGTAAACATTTTTGCATTATATGCTTATAGCCACTACTCCATTTAAGTTCCCTCTACGTCAAATAACTTCCATATTAATTAGCATATAATCTTGTTTTAAGAACTTTCAAATAATGCATTTATATATGTTTTAAGACATTCATTTTCTTGTGCAATTTCCCAATTTCCATTTTCAGCTTCCTTCTTTCATCCATGTTGGATACAATAGCCTGGATTAACTTCTTTGCACATTGGTCGAGGATGGTTTTACTAATAGGTTGTTGTAAGGATGTTTTAACTGAATTTCAACTCAATTGTTAGACACCCACTTGTTAAACACCATGTTGTAGTCCATGTTTGGTCAAAACATTGGTGTTGAACATGCATGGCTTTGAAGCCACGTACTTGATAATTACTTTTTGCCATTACTACAAGCTTGGGAATTTGTATACCATTTAAAAAAGTTATTGGCAAGAGTCTCTTCCTACTTTGGAAGACTTGGAAACAAGACTTAGTGATATGGGGCTGGTGGTTCCAAGCGATGGGTTACTAAAGATTGATGATGGAAATTGCAATTTTTTGTCAAAATTTGATGATGACGAGGTGCAAAACAAAGAGGGGTTGTCAAAAACTAGGGATGAAGGTCAAATTGGTGTGGCCAAATTGGGAGAACACTTGAGCCAAAATAGAGTCAAAAAGCAGGCAGATATGCAATTCATTATGCTTGGAAAGTTTGACATGTTGAACTTTTATGGGGGTGGAGAAACTAGTGAGCCTATTGAAATTGGTTTGAGGGAGCAAAATATAAAAGGAAAGAGGGGAGATGGTTATTATGTGATTACTATAGTTGGGAGTGTGTAACCAATAGCTCAAATGTGCATGGCTAAAACAATTGTTGGTGAAATTGCATAAGTACATGGGAAGGAATTAGGCAAAGGTGATGGAGTTATGATGTCCTTAGATAGTGAATTGGACCACAATGTTGTCACTATGGCTAATGCACATATACCTTTGCATTAATTTCCACTTGCAGATATGCAACACATGGTTTTGGGCACTCTAACTAGTGTTAGGTGTGAAGATTAAAAAAAAAGGGAAAAAAACTTTGTGAATGAAACAATGTTTATGACACCAAAATTTGAAAGTGATATACTTGTGAATGAAGTGACATGGCCTAAACTTGCTCATCAATACTTGGTCACTTTTGTTGAAGTTAAAAAAAGTGGTGATCTCACTAGATTGAAACCAAAGGAATGCATAAGGCTCATTAGGTGTCTTCAAGGGGATGGCGGTGTGATGTTTGGGGCAGTTGCTACGATTGTTATTATAGAAAGTGATGCTTAAGTATGAAATGCATCCAATGGTGTGTAGTCACTTGGTTGTCTTGATATAAATTGTTTCAAGAGATTAGTCTTGTGTTTACGGTAGTCTTATCTATCTGAATGACTTCTTGACTGTTAAATCAAGAAACCAAATGAGTTAGTAGCCAAATGAGGCAACCATCTTGCTGGAACAATTACAACTTTAAAAAATTCCAATTTCCCTGTTTTCTTTTGCTTGCTCTAGCATATAGGACCTAGAAGCTTAAATTGAATTCAAGACATCAAATAGTTCTAGGAAGTCTAGAATTATTTTCTCATGGATTTGTGTGGAGATGGACTACCAAATGTTGCATTTTTAGAATGTACTTGCTTGTTTCATGTACTAATAGGGGCAAAAAGGAAAGACAAGCAAGAAGTTCTAATAGATGATGAAGTGAATAGACCTCATCCATCTCATGAAATCCCACCTTCGGTGAAGGCTTTAGAACTCGAACATGGCCATTTTCAATAATGCAATTGAAAGAAAAACCTTTAGCCAATTTAGTTTTGAACAAAAAGTTAGACATGCCACCTTATGGTCCATTGTCCATTGGTAGGGCAAATCTATACATTTAGAGTTTGAAAATAGTGGTTTGTCAAATTTAGTTTATTTTAGGTTAGTTTAGCCAAGTTTAAATTAATTTAACCAAATTGAATTTAATTTAGCCAAGTTTCGGTTGGTTTAACTAAGTTTAATTTAATTTAGATAAGATTGAATTAGTTAAACCAACCCCCAACCCCCCCATAATGAATCTTTTAAAAAATCAACCCCCTCCTTCTCCCATGCCCCTTCAACAAATCAAAAGAAAAAAAACCATGACCTCCCCCTTCACTAGTCCTCTCAACAATGAAAAAAAAGTTTTAAGAAAAATAATTAACCCCCCTCCTTTCCCCCGTCCACAAGTCAAATGAAAGAGAAAAAAACTAACCTC
>Ga0209208_10013413_pt1 | contig 10242 bp, 8 predicted proteins | sample S1TSphfallax_3_FD_187694 | JGI IMG/M metagenome (GOLD analysis project Ga0209208, IMG submission 187694) | Host-associated microbial communities from peat moss isolated from Minnesota, USA - S1T2_Fd - Sphagnum fallax MG (SPAdes) (version 2) | ecosystem: Host-associated > Plants > Peat moss >... | reverse complement strand
TAGTTGTTTATTGTCCTCTACTTAAAGACTTAGGAAAAATGGATGAGAATTCAATGGCATTTTCTAAGATGTATGGGCCACAAAACTCCCTTGGGTTGAAACAATAATGGGATTGAATGGCAAATTGACACAATTGAAATGCCATGTTTATATTGTCATGGAAAACAAAGGGAAATTGTTAGTTTTTTAATTTGACACGTTTCAAAAATATGTAGGCTGTCATAAGACAACAAATGCACATCCAAAGATGGCTATTGGTCAATATTATGTTAGTAAGAATGAAAAAAAAATTTGATAAAATGCAAGGGTGAGGTTTTGTTGGCAAAGAAAGTTGTTAATGGTGTTCATATTCAACTCAAGAAGAAATTTGTAAAATTGTTGTATTGGATTATACATATTGGTGTCAATCGTGTTGAATTGGAACATGGTTGGAACCAATATGATCATGAAATGCCCTCAATTAATAGTGCAAAAAAACAAGTTTCATTTTCATTTATTGTGATGAAGTGATGACAATTGATTGCCAAGTTTGGATTAACATCCATGTGTACATTTTGAAAAATGGAAACAAATCCCCATCCTTTTGATTTTACATTGTGTTTTGAAAAGTTTGAATGCTAATAATTGACAAAGATGATCGTGGATGTTTTGCTTGTTTTTGGTAGTCATTTAAAGTATTGGATTTGGCTTTGAAGTTTGTGTGTTTTGGAGTGAATGACATGACAATTTTCTAGGGTAATAAGACAAGTGTGACAATGTAATTGAAGGAGAAGCATGTTCCATTCATGTTTGGCATGCATTATGTGGTTCATAGAATAAATATGGTCATGTAGGTTGTCTTTCAATTGTATATTATTTCCCAAATTGAACCCTTGTTGCAATTGATTTACACATAGTATGCACAAAATCCAAAGTGGACTTTGGAAAATCAAAAATTGTCAAGTTCATGGAACACAAGCTTAATTTTTTTCTAAAATGTAAAATCCTAGTGGAGTTCTATGCTTTTGCCTATGAAGTAAAAGTTTCAAAAGTATAGGACTTTAGTTATGCACATGATGTTTGATGAACATGCATTTAAAACCATCGCCAAAGCAAACTTGGAGTTACTTTGTGATAGTGAAACCTTTATGGGTCTCACTTGTGTTTTACTTTTGCTTAAAAGCATGCAAAGCCTTTTCAGGTTTGTACAAAGTCATGATATTTTTATTTTGTTGTTATAATGAAAGTTTATAAAGTTGATATTTTTAGGATGTTTATGATCCAACTTCAAAATATGGGAATGACAATGGTCATGTGTTTAATTAACAAACTATATAACTAGCTAATTAATTAACTAGTCATTAATTAATTACGAATGTTGGGCGAGACTTTAGTTTTTATTAAAACCATCAGATCCAAGTATGAAACTATTTTGAAAGGCCCGCCTTGATTCTTTTTTTTTTATAAATTATTTTCATATTTTCAAAACTTGGGCAAGGTTTCAAAAAAAAAAAATTAATAATTTCACTTGGGTTTCAAAGCGCCAGTTCTTAGACATGTGATACTAGTTGGTTTTCAAAGCCAATTTTCACATACCAATTATTACAAATTTTATTATCTCAAAAATAAATTTTTAATGTTAATTTTTATAATTGCATAAAAAAAGGAAAATTCTAAAAAATAAATTCAACATTTTTTATGCCTTTTATTTCATCTTGTTCAAATGAACCTTCAAATTCTTCTAACTCTTCTTCAAAACCTAAATCTATTTGAATTAACTTTATAAAATTGGAAAGTGGTTTACATCCATTTTTAGGATTAATTGACCAATTTTTGCTCACAAAAATCAAATTTTCTAAGTTTTTTTATTGTAAACAACATCTCCTTAGGTTTGTAAGTATGTTCATCAAAGAAAAAGATATATTTGTTTCAATTTGTGACCTTACAATGCTTAGGATTTGACAAGCCAAAAAACCAACTATAGGAAACATGGTTTCATGTTTTCCCCACCATTGAAAAGGACACTTGATGTCTTCGGGATCCACTAGGTAACATCTGAAACTCAATAATTTCCTAGTGATAAGTTCTTTTGATGACTCACTTATGGATGCAGTTTATTGAAAAGTATCCAAATTAAAATTTTCATCATGTGTTTGATCTACACATCAAAAATATTTTATTATTGAATGCAAATGATGATAACACTTCAAAAACATGGGATACAAAGTTTTCCTATCATATTCATCCATAATACTTACATCGTCCTCTCAATAAACAAACAAAAATATTAGACAAAGGCTTGTAAATCTAGGGTCTAGCATCAAAGACAACATGTTGTGAACTTTTCTTTCTTCAAATCTTCTTTAAATAGAAAGAAAAGAATCCAAAACAACACAAACTTCTCTTTTAATGCTGGAAGCAAACAAAGATAATTCAAAAGTTATCTTAGAATCATCACCAATCAAACTAACAAGGGCAGATGGGTTTGTAGTTTTTCCTTGAATTTCAAACACATAGTAATGGCAAATTGTAATGCATAAAAAAAAAATAGTGGCTCCTATATTGGTTCAAAACACAAGCAATCACTACAAGAGATAATGAATCCACAATTATTTTAAAGATGTGCTAAATAAGAAGAAGAAGCACTCTTCCACTTATTCTGATAATATTTTTGCCTATTATAACAAAAAAATATCATCCTTGAATTGAAATGTTTCTTAAAACATAATGAATTTGTTGGAAAATTTGTAAACAAGTTAAAAGTTTCAATGTTAGAAGATCTAACTAGAACAAATTAATAAGAAACAAAAAAGACAATAGTTTTGGAAAAAAATGCAATAGATTAATAATCACCTTGACTTCACTGGAATATTTAATTTTCTCGGAGGCAAGTTTGAATATGAACAAGCTCTCTTCCATTCTTGTCTACCCTTTCTAGATTTTTAAAGCCAAGTTATACATTTATGCAAATTTGATTAAAACAAACTTGAAATTTTTGCAAATTCTTTTATCAGTAATAGCATATTGAAATGTTTTGGGAAAAACATGGCCAACACAAGAACCTTAAAAAATTTCATCTAAACTAAAGACTTCACATTTTACAACATATTTTAAAGCAATTGTCATAGTATTAAATTTGAGCCTTCATTTTTAACATAGATAATGATTTTGTTTCTTAGCCCATACTAATAAAACAATTTTGTCAAATTGTTAAATAATGGTTGCATAGTAGCTTTTATTGCCTCAAAAAAATTGTTAGTTATTTGTTTGGGTTGCCAATTAAATCCCAAAAAAATTATAACAAAAGCAAAAATATCAAGTGCACCCTTTGACATCCACAAGTCAAATCTTGCTATGGCAAAATACAATTTGTTAATTTTGGCAAAACATATAATTGTTTTGTTTTCTCCACCAAGTTAAGTAATATTTCTTGAAAAAAATGTTTTCTATAATACAACACAACTTTAAGAAACAAATGTAATATTAAACACTTAAACCATATACTTTCAACAAATTGCAATGGTAAGTTCTTTTTCATAATCAAAAGGCCAAGGCTTTGCAAAAAATCTTTTTGTTGCACATTATCCTTTTTGAAAGTTTCTTTCATAGCAAAAAAAAAGTATATATTGCACTTGTTGGAATATTTGACCTTTTCTTTGCGAGTTGTTTTTCAACACATCCTATTATTTCATTGTTAATTTCTTCTTCAAATTTCTTAGCAATTATACAATGATTTGAATATACATGTCTTTTAACAACCATTATACCATAAGTTTTATAATAAGTTATTAATCCTTTTCTTTCTTTAGTTCTTGGAATAGGAATATATATAGCATTATCATAACATAAAATAAATTTCATGATTTGATGGGATGCAACTTCAACTTCTTTCCCATCATTCACACAATAAAATGTCCAACATAAAGAATTTTTGATATGCCCTTTCCAATTTTTTCTTTGAACATGTAATTTTTGCAAACTTTTTTTCATTATTTGTTCCCCATTTTTTTCAATTTTGCTATTTTATGTTTGCACATTTTCACTTTCTATTCTTTCCACATGTTATTCAATGTACATTTCATTTTCATTGGTTTGATTTCCTTCAATTAAAATTAATTTTTCATTTTGATTTGATTCCTCCATTTTCTACCAAAATATTACCTACCTTAAAAGAGATATTATAAATAAGTATTGTTTTACCAAAATAAAATTTTGCTAGCTATATGAAAACCTAAACATTTACAAACAATTGAAAGAAAAATAATAAAAATATGCAATGTGTTAAAAAAATACACAATGGAATTGTGCAAATGAAATGCAATGTGTAAAAATGAGATGTAATGTGTATGATTAAATGTAAAATGTCCAAATAATTCTTACACACAACAAGCAAACACATTGTCGACCACCATTTCCCAAAAACATGGATAATTTTAAAAATTCATCAATAAACAAAATTTGAAAAGAAAAATTTCACCTTCTAAGTTTGGCTTAAAAAACTTGAATTTAGACAGCTCCTCCACATTCGCAAAAAAAGGGGGGGGAGTATTAATATGAAACAAGAGGAACAAGAATTACAATGTTGAGTAAAAGGAGCAAAGAACAATAAAATCATGGGAATAGTAAAGAAGTACATGAATGAGCAAAAAACAACAATGTTGAGCAAGATGAACAACAACATTGAGTAAGAGGAGTAGAGTAGTAGGTCGAGCAAGAGGAGTGGAATAGTAATGTCGAACAAAAGGAGCATTAGTATCAAGCAAAAAGAACATCGACATTGAATAAAAGGAGGAAAACAACAAGTCGAGCAAGAAGCACATAACAACATGTTGAATAAGAGGAGTAGAACAATAACTTCAAATAAAAGGAATGTAGAACAACAACGACGTTGAATAAAAAAAACACAACACGTCAAACAAGAAGAGTAGAACAATAATTTTGAGCAAAAGGAACATAAAGCAACAATGATGCTGAGTAAAAGGAGTAGCAAAACAACATTGTCAAGCCAAAAGAATAACAATAGCTCAAGTAGAATTAAAGCAAAACACTTTTAAACAAACCAATTAATCAAGTGGATTAAATTATGCAAGAAACAAAGAAGAAACAAGAGACCAAAAATAACTCACACACAATGAATAAATCATTTTGAAACACTTGCCTTATAACAAATAGTAAGCGACACTGCTTGCTTGCTAAACCCTAAACCTAATTAAGCCCTAAATTAACTACCAATTATTAATCAAATATTGACTAAACAATTAAACCTTAACGACTACTAACACCTTAATTAATTTTAAACTTTGAAACCCTAACCTTAGTTTTTTTAATACCCTATCACAATTTCAATAAAATTTAAATACACATTTGATCAAGGTTTTGAAGGTTTGGTTTTCACATTAAATAAAACCTTACAATTGGGTTTCATAAAAGGCATCGTTTAATGTGATACCTTAAAGGATTGAAATTGATAAATGATTTGAAACCCTATTCGGTTTTCACATTTTTTCTAATACTTGCCCAACACTGCTAATTACCTACCTATGTACCTACCCATTTACCAACCTACCTACTACTAATTAGTTAATACTAATAATTCATCAATATTTATTAACTAAATATTAATTATTTATTTAATCATTATTAACTAGCTAACTAATTTGTAACTATTAGTAGTTATTACATAAATATAGTACCTAGTTATTTGGTAGCCCTGCCTACTTAATTACCTACCTATTTATTTACTTATTTACCTAACCTAATTGGCCAACCCACAATATATATAAAATGCATATTTAACATGCCTTGGATACAACATAAATGCATGAATCTATGAATATACCCTTCATATATTTGAAAATATTTTAGTGTACTTCAAAAATATAGATATGTCTTATAAATGCAACCAAGTTGTGACTACTTTTGTAATTAATTTGACATAGAAACATCTTCTTGGATAAAAAACCTAAATAATTAATTAATATGTAAGGATGGAAAAATTTAATAGTCACAAATTAATCACATGGAGTCACAAGAAAGAAAATAAATTGAAAAGGATGGTGACTAATTGTAAAAATGACAAAACATAGTTGTAAATGATAATTAGTCACATTATAGTCGCAAATTGGATGGTTGCATGTAATTCAAAATTTCCTCTAGTGTTTCAACCATTGACATAAAGTTGTAACATGCAAACAATTTATCCACTTCTCACTATCAATTGAATAGATCATATGTTAGCCTAAGCCTATGATACATATTAACCTTTATGTTGACATTTTAGGTTCATCCTTCATGGGCTAAAATGAATTCTTTATCCCAAAACTTTACATTTTGACCAACAATCTTGAAACATTTGAACCATCCATTCTAGCACTTCAATAGGTCACAAAATGGCCTTATCTTCATCATTCAACTAGAAATAGGTCAATTTTGAACATCCATTTAAAAATAAATCCCTAGCTTTCATTGTTGTTTTCCATCTTTCATCAATTATGTGTTTGTTACACTACCAAACTTTCGTTGTTATTCAATTCTACATTTTTTTGGTTATAATTTGCTGCAGTCTTTGTTGTGTGATATTTGAAAATTGGTTGAACTTTGGTTTTTCTCTATGTTGTGTATTGTGTATTGTTGGTTTTTTTTGCAAATTTTCCTCCCACTTCTTATTTCTTGTGAATGACGTGTGTGAATTCAATTAATTGTGCAATTCATAACCATTGGTGATTAACAAGTTTTTTTCATTTCTATAAGCTTGCCATTTTCAAACTTTTATTTTTTGCATTCCTTTTGTTTGCATAATTGTTATTTTTATTTTTTTGCTTTCCAAGTTCTACAGCTATTTCTAACAATTTTTTTGTGTTTGATTTATGTATCCACACATGAAGTATGGAATATTTCAAGTTTATGTGATTTGTGGCTTCCATTTCAATTTTTTTGGTTGTTACATTAATCATGTGGATTTGCAAATTGGTAGTGGTTTTTATGCCAACTAATGCCCTTGAAAGGATATTACTAAAGGATTTGATTGGGAATTTAATAATATAATAATTTCTTTAGGATCTATAACATTTGCAAGGATTTCAAGGATGACATTATGAATCACAAATGAAAGATCAAGGTTTTGCATGTTTATGGATTTGGTTGTTTTTGACATTGAACTAATTATATATTTTGTTGATTCACATTAAGCTTTAGCTAAAAGCAATTTTGGCCCATTGGCATTGGAAGGGCTATAAAGCTTTTAGAACATATTAGAGTTTGATGTAAAACATAGTGACATTGTAAGTTTAGGGTTCTAAAAGGAATTGAAATATTGGAAAGTGATAATAGATATGGTGATCAAGAGAGTTGAAACCAAGAAAATAACATTAAAGTTCAAACCAATGCCACAGTAAAATCAAACCAAAAGAAAAACATTGTTTAGACCCTTGTTTTGATCATTTCAATTCCTACACCAAAAGAAAAACAAAACTTAAAATAATTCAAGCAAGTGATTGTTATTTTTAAATTGAGATTGGAATTTGGTACTAGAGTTCAAATTTAAGAAAACAATAGCCAAGAAGATTGTGGAGGAGGTTGAAGCTCTATTAAACCTTAATGAAAGTCTTACTATAAAAAAAAGGTGCAAAATGTGACTAACAAACTCACTTCTTGCAAATTTGATCAAAACCCCAATCCATAATTGTTGAGATTCAACCTTTTACCTTCATTCAAAAATGAAACTACCACTCCCAATACTTTGCACAATCCATTAAAACATAGATTATAAATTATAATACAACATTCAACTCCACAATTATATAAAAAAACTAAATAAAACTTATAAAATTTAACATGAATATATTTGAATGGGATGGGATTTGGGAGTGATGATTTCAACTTTCAAGCATAACAAATAAATGTTTACACATACCATTGCATAGTACATAACCAACACTAATTACTAATGAAAAATTAGATTCAATTGATACTAAACTATATTAGAAGGAGTAGATCCTTGCAATTTGCACAACAATAACTTGATGGTAATTTAACAAAAGAGTTGCATTTTGGGGCATTGAAATTGGTAATGGTGATAGTTGTGTGAGAGCAAATTGGCTCTTTTCATTCTTGTTCATAGTCGCTAAGGGTGATTAGGGTTAAAGTTATAGGAATGACAAAAATGACAAGCTTGTAGCCTCATTGATTACGAAATAAGGGTTTTTTGGCAATCTAGGTGCATCCAATCAATGTAAACTAACAATCTATGATCTCAATGCATCCAATTGATGTAAACTAACAACCTAAGATTCATGACAATTTACATCATAGAACCCCTTTTAGTCCCATTGCATAACACTAGCAAAACTTGAAATTTAACCATGGATCACCATAAAATAAAGGTCAATTTGCAGGTTAAAGTTGGATCCATTTAGGAAGAACTAAAAATTGAAAGTTTAGAACTATGAAAAATCAGGATAGCTTTCATCAAACTTTAAAAATTAGCATGCATTAACTAAAGGTTTTTTCAAAATGTAAAAAAACCTAGAAAAAAGGACTAGAGGTTCTTTTCAAAAATTGTATTTGGACAACAATGACACACACCATGAAGATGGTGGCCTCCTAGTAATGCACGTAACATGAAATTTTTTATGATCTAATGAATACCATTCATGAAAAAATTAAAGATATTATTTCATTATTTTAGTGAAAGATATTTGGGAAAACACCACATGGATGATGAATTATAATGATTTTGGTTTGAAGTTGAACGCCTAAAAATGACAATTAAAGGAGGCTTGAAATTTGCAACATAGTAAGGAATTATATTTACATCTATCAATATTTATTCCTCCAACAACAAGATTATGTCCAATGGGGTTTTTATTGGCGAATTTTCACAACACAAAGAGAAAAAAGAGAGGGTGCAAAAGGTACAAATATGTTATTTTGGACAAAATGCACTTAAAAGTTTTCACATTATGAAGAAAAAAAATCCTAAAATTGCCACATTTAGAGGATAAATTATGACAAGTCACCAAATTATAGTTGGAATCCTAAATTTTCTCCTTCCCCTCTAACTTCTTGCTAAATTTGGCTAAGTCCTCTTGTGCATGATCACCAATTTGAAAAAGAAACACTAATTATGTTAGCTTGGAGGGTTTTTTTTTGTTGTTGCAAGGTGCATTTTAATGTCATGACTATATGACCATTGTCAATAAAATATTGAAATCTATACATTGTGTTCACATATCCAACAATGTAATCAAGATACATTCTGTGTATGTTAAGTGCTTAGAGAAATTTCCCAAGCATATTTGGAAAGCACCTTATGTCCATGAATATCTGTCTCATAAAAGAGGAGGGATCTTATGCCTACTCTTGAAGAGTGGAAGGGAGATTATTACTATTTTGGGGCATGAGATCCTTTCAACTCTTAAAGAGGAATTGTAAGAACCTTCCCCCTCCTATGCCTTGTGATCTATGTATGTTTAAGTTCATGATAATCCTCGCATTGTGCTTTCCAATGGGTAAAGCTCACCAATGGGGGATGTTCCCAAAATGTGACGCTGGACTCAGACTCAACTAGCTCATCCCATGCCCACCATACTTTGGGGGCATGCACCCAAAGTCAGGCTTTACCTTACACAAATTAAATACATAACACAATTGCCTTTGATGTAAGAAGTTTTTCACATCCAAAGAAACCTACATCACATGTCTAAAACTGCTGACAAGAATAGAAGGGCTAGAGCCATGTGAAACACCAGAGGATATAGTCTCATCAATGTGATGGGTGTTGAAGTCATGGTCATGGCAAGGGCTGTGAATAGACTAAAATCAAGGATGGCAGCAATAGATTTGAAGTGGAAAACCAATGATATCACACAAAACACCAGCATGATAAGTCAACCCTTTGCAGGATGCAATAAGTTTAGGCCTTGTAGCAAGTTGTAGGAGCTGAAGCAATCTTACATGCAGTGCTAGAGATCAGATCGTGGATCTAAAATGAAGGTTTGAGGATTGGAAATGATAGATTCAAAAGTGGAAAATCTGTCATTTCACTTGAACAGGAGCGCTGTTCATCAACCCCTTTGCAACATACAGTAAATGTAGGTCTTGTAGCACATTATACAAGCATGTTACACAATCAGCACAACAGTCTCTCTCTAATCATGCATGCAAGTTTAGAATAGAAGTTGAGCCCATGGAGTTTATGCAAACTAATTGTTTGCTAAGTTACACAAAGTTTTGCAAAATCCTGCAGCTTAATCAAAAGCCATA
>Ga0209208_10013412_pt1 | contig 10242 bp, 7 predicted proteins | sample S1TSphfallax_3_FD_187694 | JGI IMG/M metagenome (GOLD analysis project Ga0209208, IMG submission 187694) | Host-associated microbial communities from peat moss isolated from Minnesota, USA - S1T2_Fd - Sphagnum fallax MG (SPAdes) (version 2) | ecosystem: Host-associated > Plants > Peat moss >... | reverse complement strand
ATATATATATATATGGTATTGAAATCGGATGAAAGAAAAATAAATAAAAATATAGGGTGGTTAGAATATGTGCATATTAACAAATTAGATAATAATAGGGTGGGGGATACTACAAATCCAAATACAGCCCCCCCCCAATAGTCATTCAATGCGTGTAGGTCACAAAAATAACATGAATTGCCCCCTCCCAAGGGTTAGGCAAGTTAACATTAATTTAGAAATCATGTTTTGAAATTAATAAGTATTATGGCTATGCCATAATTTTAGGTGATTGTTAGCTCAACTTGAATATTTAAATAAGGTTAGTCATTAATTGTTTTAAAGATTATGTTCACCTTTTAAGCAAGTAATTTCCATGTTTCATTTAGGGAATATTATGACTTAATCATTACTTTGAAATTTTATTATGTGCTACAATATTTGTGCCTACACCTGTTGATGTTCACAATCACAAACTAAATACCAATGAACACCTCATAAAAGACACATCACATAATATAACCAAAATATAACTCACCTAATAAACCTACATGTCAAATGTGTTATTTTAGTTGCCCAATTAAGCTTTGATAATGTTAGTTTTACTATGTGTTAGTGTAACTAATTATGTTTAAGCTTGGAACCAATTTAATCGTGAATTGGGTTTGAGATATTTCATGTTTAGAGATATAATCCCAAGTTGCATGTGAAACAATGATAGTTGTAAGCAAATCACTTTTAGTGATCTGAGATTCCAAAACACACATTGACACTTGTTTTGTAGTTTTTTTGTGTTATGCAAGTTTTCTTTTGCACATGTTCTTGTGTGTTGTTTTTTTGTTTCATTTTGGGCTTGGATTCATGTTTATGTGCATCATATTTTGAATCACCAAATGTGTAAATGTGATGCATCATTCAAGGTAGTTCCTTGTTAATTGTATTATGTGGGTGGACAATGATAGTTGTAAGCACAGACATGGCAACACATGCCATATACAATTTAAAACCCAATACACAAAACAAGTTTTCCATGAAATGACAGAAGAGATGTTCTTCATCTATGATAAAAAGACATTCCTAATTGAAGGTCAATTTGCCACCCATGGATGCCAATTTGTTTGTTGTTGAAGAAAAACATGCTAATAGTGGAAGAAGTTTGACCTTTGGGTTGTTGTCAATTTAAACCCCCTAAATTGTGTACTTGTTTGCCAACTTATTGTAAGCCTTTTTGAGCCATTCCTATCATGTACAAAATATAAAATCACGTTAACCATATCAATTCTTGGTCAAGTAAGTTTTGTGCCATCAATTAAAACATGGCCCCAAAAATTGGCACTTGAATCCACTATATTTTTTTCAACAACCAACATCAAACTTGTCATTGGTTCAACCTTCATTCAAGAACAAAGTACAACAATATTTTCTCATGATCGTCTTTTGTATTCCACATATTGAAAACCTATCCAACTTGGATTCAAATTGGGCCTTACAAACTTGATAAATGACTTCAGATTCATTGTTGGTTTCTCTTTCTTATAGGAACGCAAATATACCTTTTACACAAGCTAAAGGTGATACTTGGGAATGTCAATTGTCAAAAAATTTAATATTTTGTTAGAATATTTATTGTTGATCACCAACAATGTTTGTGTATTAGGATCAATTCATTAATATTATCTGCGCAAAGAACAATAGTTTTTTATAAAAAATCACATGATAAAAAATGCCATGATTTTGCACACAATTCGAAAAATTAATAAGTGGTTTTGGTGATACTCTTTCACAATTTTTTTTTTCCCATGTCAAAGAGATCCAACAATGCAACAACCAAAAACAAAACAAAACAAAAAAACCAAAAGGAATAAGCATTTTTTTTGACGTGTGTGATACAATCCAATGTGTAAAAATAATATTTGTTAACCCTATAATAAACCTTACGCATGAGCTCACCTTGAAGAGTGTAGCAAAGTTTATGTTCATAACACACTCTATTTGACCTCACAATTTGTTTAGGTCTAATGTAGTCCCCATACTCCTCCACACAAATCATTGCAATATTTTAAATTTCCATAATAATGTGTGCGATTGTGTTGCACTCAACAATTGTTCATGAACTTTGCACAAATAATAGAAAAAAACATTCAAATTCAAGTACATACAAAAGATAGAACTTAGCAATCCAAACCATTCACACTTAAAAATGAGAAATCAAATCAAGCCCTTATTTTGTGGCTCAAAGGACAAAACTAGGCATCACACAAAATTGTGAGCAAATTTGTCATGGGACCAAATCAAACTCAAAGCTTTGGACATGATGCATCCAAACTATGAGCTTATGAATGCCATCCCAACAAAAAAAACTCTTATTCTTGAAAGTTCCCCTCAAAAAACCATGTGACCTAACCATTAGAGTTAGATAGAAGGTTCAACCTATGATCAAACTCATCACTCTTTGATAACCAAACCGGCAAAAGGGTGTTTCTTTTCAGTAGTCTTTCATGGCTTTCAACATCACAAAGGCAAACACAGAATGGCATTTGATTAACATGATTCCAAGTATAGCATTTGTACATCATCTGTGCATCCTTTTTCATCACATACTTGGAGCATTTCCCGATCATTTGTCTGCACAAGAGAATAGAACTTTTGCAAAGTTCCAAATGCTTGAGTCAACCATCAACATCTTTGGATCTTGCTTCATGCTCCTCATACTGTTGAATTGCATGCAGCTCAATATTGTAGACAGGAGGTAGATTTTGAGATATCAACCAATCCAATTCCATTCCTTCGGGCAAGGTCTTGAGTCAGTAATAATCGAGAGTGTGCTTGAGAAGAAAGAAGAGTATACTTGTTTTGAAGAGAGTATTTTAGGTTGCTGCTGAAATGCAGCAGGAGCAATCTCTCCTGATGAAAATAATTGCTGATGATGATCACTGATCCAAATTGCACTCTGGATTACAATTATTACAAATTTGCAGCTATCAAGATTTTGAAGAAGCTCACAAGATCTGCTGATGATTTGAGCCACTGAGCAAGCAGCACTGTACAGCTTGCATTCTTCATGGCAGATCGTCATGCAAAATTGGCAGAGAAGGTTTGAAAACTGAGATTCTCCAGACTTTGAAGTAGCTTTGACAATTATTTTATCACTACATGATTCTTTTGAATGATGATTCAGCAGGACAAGCATTTTCAGATACAGCATATACAATGCTGAACAGAATGAAGTGATCATGAATAATGAAACCACAACTCCCACATTCAATACAATTGAGGATGATTGCTACATCTTCCACCAATACCTACCTTCAATGCGAGAGAGAGAGAGTACCATATTACATGAGAACTCAAAAAGAGTCTTAATGGATTTCAGTTTTCTCTCTGCATGGATACTCTCATTTTGAGGAAGCATGTGGACACTTGAAGTAAAATCTTGTACACACTATTGCAAGCATCATAGTTAAATTAAAGAAAAGTTCAATTAACCTCGCCAGTTTGGCGACCCAATCAACACAAGGCAAGATGATGTTGGGAAAAAAATTTACAGTAATCTAGAATCCAGCACCTGCAACTTTCAACCTCTTAACCTTCAACTGTATTCATCTGTACAGCATATGTTTTCCAAAGACTATCCTCTGAGGTAAGCCTGTGTGTAAGCCTTGAGCTCTTCATAGGACAGAAACACAGCAGATCTTCTTTTCTCTTCAAGTCAGAAGACACAACAAAAGAATCTTGCATGTCATTTCAAAAATTGATAAATGTCAGTCAGGAAAGCCTCGATTAGCAACTGCAGCCTCAAACCTCTGACAGGAGACAGTGCGCATCTCTGTACTGGTTTCGCATTCTGGTGCTGGGTAGTAGTCCCCTCGCAGCTGCACATCTCGTAGATTTTCACATCGCACAAGCATCATGAGGAAGTGTTCATGAGCTGTTCCATGGACAAACAACTTGCGTAGTGTAGAGCACTGGGATAGTAGCCCAGCTGCTGGGAGAGAGAGTCCCCTCCTGTTCACTTCTTTGTCTGATGGGGGCCAGTAGTCAAGCTCTGTTAGCTGGTGCAATGCCTGCACACCCCCTAAAAAGTGTCGTTCCCACAAACTCAGATCCATGAACCCTTCTGGAGCGCTCAATGAATATCCTGTTACCTCACCCAAATCCAGCTCCAATTTGGCCAACATGGTGTATCGTTGAAAGGCTGAGATACCCCACATGTGTACATTGGGTTTGGGACGACCCCTGCAGTCTCCCTCTACTCTGATCTTCACTTCTTGCAAAATCGGGCAACACCCAAGCCCCATGGAAGGTAGTGAGGATATGCGCTTGTCCACAGCAATCCACAAAGAAAGAAACTGCAACGACTTCCAACTCTTTTCCAGCAAGGGATCTGATACATGTCGACCAAGTGATCCAACCTGGTGGAGTTCAGGACTATGGATTATGTCTCTCTCTGGTCCCTGCCCATGCTTACCGTTACTCATAATAACTTCAGTTCCTCCCTTCCCTCCATCTCTAGAAAAACCTGTGTGAAGCTGACTTGACCTTGGCACAGCTCCCAAAATCCTGGCTTGTACTGAACCATTAGATTCTGCATGAAGTCCTTGAGATTCTCTTCCATTCTCAGCCACCCCCAGTCTTCTTCTCTGGGAATCTAACCGGTGTGGTGCAAGGCTCTCTCTCTTCCTACGAGTCATCTCTCCCAGCCTATTTCCAGCTCCACACACTCCAAAATTGATGTCCTGCCAACCACTCATTCCCTCCCCCAGCCTGCTAGTTCCAGCATCTGCAGTGCAAAACCCTATTAGCTCCTGACTCCTAAGTTCACTTACACTTGCTGGGGAAGGCACACCCTCAACGGGGTTGGCCTCATCCCAGACACAATCCATGTGAAGACGAGTGATGGACTTTTGAATTGGCTGTAGTGCTCGCAAAGTAGCAGAAGTAGGTAGCAGCCTACAGAAGGCAACTTCCACATCCTTCAAACTGTATGCTAGACTGTCCACACAATTTCGTAGTCCATCCTCGCTAATCCATTTGCAACCACATAGTCCAAGTTTTGAAAGTTTTTTGCACCCAGTTGCAATTGCCTCCAGGCCTGAATCCATCAGATCTGCACAATCCTTGATGGAAAGATCCAGAAGGCCAGAACACAGCGCTATTCCATCTGGCTGGGGTCCCCGACAGACCCCATGAAAATTGCTGAGCTTCAAAGACCGCATCCTCTTACAATGTGTTGCAAACACTTCAAATGCAGGACCTGAATCTCTCACATTCTGTGAAAGAAGAAAGGTGAGCTCCTCCAAGTGCGGCAAAGCTTTGAACATGGCCTCAAGGCCCTGTCGTGATATATTCGAGTCCTCCCTAGCATACCCATGATCATCAGCATTCCCATGTGAAACAGTGAATTCATTCGTGTCCACAAGATGAAGCACTTTCAGGTGCCTGCAACTGTTTGCAATCACAAGCAATGCCTCATCACCCACTGAATCCAAAAACCTATGATCAAACTCACACAGAATGTAGAATTCTTCCAGATTAGGGCATGCAGCAGTGATGGCTCCCACCTCCTGTGATTTGAAACCTTCTGGTGATAGTTTCAAGAGGTTGAGGCTGCGCAGATTTGCAGCTACAGCACTCCCAGCCTGCAGAGCTGGGGGTATATCCTCTGTCCAACAATAGAATTTTGAAAGATCCAGCACCTTTAACTTGCCACACATTCTCAGCAGCCCTTCAATTTCAAGACCCAAGGCTATGGATGCTTCGTTATCCATAGCACGCTGGTGCCAGCGCACAAGGTGCACAATCTCAAGTTCTGGCCAAAGCCAGGCCACCATTTGAATGTCCAGTGCATCCCTCACATAAACTGTCAATTCTGTTACATTTGGAAATGCTGCCTTGAGCACATTCCCAATCTCCTCACCATTAGGAGTAGACTGGAACAGAGAGTAGCCCCATGGAGAACAAAGAGAGACATCCAAACTGCAGACCTGTTTGTAGCACATTGGCAGCTCTTGCAGGCTGCAGATGTTGCCCCTGAGAGACAAACTTGTGTGAGATTGCCTCTCCAAGGAGTACCAATCCCAACAGGTGAGCGCCATTGAGTTCCGTGATCGAGGATCAGAAATGAGACTGAAAATGTCAGTCAAGATTGCATGGGGCATGTCACTGACATGTGTCTCTCTGTTGCAGTCCCCCCAAACTATCATCTTTTCCTCAGGTTCAGCCTCAAGCACAGGAAATGCTTTGAACTCTTCCAACTCCGACTGCATGTTGAATGGCCACACCTGCAGATCCCTGGTTGATACCCTCTCTCTGTCCACACTGGGGATAAGCTCCTCCCTTTGTGCTTCCAATGGCTCCAGTGTTGCAGAGAAAGGAGAAGAGCCCACCAGATTGATCATTGGTAGCTCACTATGGCTCACAAATATTCCATACCACACTAGCTCCAGAGAATCCTTTTAGGCTGATTGCACAGCTCTCACAACTGGATCATCTGCCAGTTTAAAAATCAACAGTGCAAGACTCAAGTTGTGTCATTAAAACAGAATTTGTTGTCTGCACCTCCATGATGAATGCCTTTGTGTTCCAGACTTATAAAATGCTAGTGATAGCAAGTTTTTAGCCAGCAGTAGAAAAAGGGACGTCAAAATGCAGAAAAGAGATATCCTACAAAACTGAAAATCAAAATAAAATCTCAATAAGTATTGGGGATTCATCAAGACTTATGATTTAAGGCAATGTGAAAAGAATTGAGAGACAACCTGATAACTGGGTTATGGATGATTTCAGAAACCAATCAGCAAGCATGAAAGAGAGGATACCCAACCCTAAAGAAAAGAGAAAACAAGACCACAAAACAAAATTTAGGACTGACAGCCACTCACACAATCTGGGACCTTCAACAGCAACATGAAGAGTATTGAAAGCCATCCTGCTGACTTTTACCAGTTCCACACAACAGGTGGAGGTTAACTGACTTTTCTGTCACAAGACCAGAAGCAACAAGAAAACTGAATCATGATGCTGGCAAGCTAAACAGAACCTAAACTAGAAAGAGAAGACCAAAAAGCCTCAAGAAGAAAGAGGAACACAGAAACAAAGAGCAAGAGACAGGTAAAAAGGCAAGATAAACCTAAAAAGGAGAGGAAAAAAACAGAGAGAAGGAAGAGAGCGAACATTGAGAGCAAGGACTTAAGAGAAAATCAAAAGAAAACCAATGAGAAAAAGACAGGTGTGGAACAATACTGGAAACCCTAATCTCCCATCACCAAGCCAAAACATCAGAGCACTTGACATACAACAATGTCATAGAGAAGGAAAGACTAGTGAACACAAGGACTAGGGAAGAGGTTGCTCCATATGGTCCACACACATTTGCACACATGCACTGAAGTGCTACTGAAACAGGTTTTGGTGGAAGCCCTAATCACAAACAAGACCCGGCCATTCTACAAAAAGTCGTGTCAGAAGATGCAACAGGCAAAACAGACTCCTCCATTAGTATCACATGATAAGGGGCAGTTCTGATTTCACCATCCAGTTCTCCTTTGGTACATGTTGAAATGTGTATGATATTCATCAGCTGTTCAGTGGCATTGCAGAGAAACTATAGAAGCTTAGGGCCATAACAGATAAAATGGTTTGCATTCTGAGACTGATGGTTTCAGGTGGGGAAAAAACTAATTTGGACAGCTTAACGGTTCAATGAAATTCAGGGTTCTGGACTCACCTTCTCAATCTGAATTAGCTTGCCATGCTGGCAAAACGAACAAACATACATTCCTCGACAATGGCGGCCTAAAACCTGCTTCAAACCCCAGTTTGATGAGCCTGCAGATTGTATACCACATTGTCAGACTTGTTGCAGCAATACAACATGGAATTTCCCTAACTAATCTAGTGAAACTCTCGACTGTGTATTTATCATGTTCACCTACCTTACAAGACACGTTCCATTTCCATTTCAGATTCTCTCAGATTCCCATCCCCTCCAGACCCCTCATCCTTCGTCTTCCTACGAACAAAGTGGGCAGATCTATCTTCTGCTGAGACGAAAACAACCAAGAAAAACAGCAGGTTCCGGCAGCCAAACCTCGTCTAGAAGTTGCAGATACCATTCCAGCCAGACGTGTCTGTCATGAAGTCCGCTTCCAGAAATCCAAGCTGAAAAAAACAAAGAACGCAAATTCCCCCCACACTCTATCTATCTCTCTCCCAACAAAGAAAGAATTGAAAGCTCCCTGACAAATAAAGAAGAACCGATTCTCTCAACCCAACACATTTTTGTATTTGCTGGTGTCACCTGACTACAAGTATTACTAGCGCTCCTTCAAACCTCTGGAACTAATACAAGCTACTTGCTTACTTACTACTCCCGATTCTTCTTCCTTCGAGGGGCAGTAGACGACATCTTCTTCTTCTTCTTTGCCATGAGCTCCACCATTTTTTTTCTTCCGTGCGAAAAAATCTTCTGGCAGAAGAATGAATTCTCCTCCTTCATATCAGGAATCACACACACAAAAATCTATATCAGAAATCTGCAACACTACGCGAGCAAGAGAGGGAGAAGAGAGATTCAAGAGAGAGAGAGAGAGAGAGAGAGAGAGAGTTGTTGCAGGAAACAACGTGCGTGTCAGAAACACAACAATCGTAGCGTTGGTGATATGCTCTTTAAACCCTAGAACCTGGAACAATCTCAACCGTCCACATGTCTGGAACATGAATCCTGACCATTCATCGTCCTGTGGAAGCAAGGGCCGGCAGTTCTTTATAGGTAGGTAGGTAGGTTGGTAGGTAGCTACCTAGAGTGGCTAATTATAGTTACCTATTAGGTAGGTAGTAGGTGAGATCCAGCCCTCTTTTCGGCTGGCTATACAATAATAGCCAAAAAGAACTATTAAAACTTAAGAGCGCTAAAATCAAGTGCTTTCTGGGCTATTCAATAGCCAGAATTCGACCAAAATTTAGGGGAAAAATCACCAGATTTCTACAGATGGTTTCAAGTAGAGTAGCAAAAAAAATGTATAGAAGGGTTTTTTTTAAAAAATTAAAAATTTAAATTAATTTTATAAAAAATTAAAAATTTAAATTAATTTTATAAAAAATTAAAAATTTAAATTTAAATTTAAATTACCTCCGTATTTAAACTTATAGCCAAATTTGGCTAAATCTTTCATGTGGATCATGTCCACTTTGGCTACATCAAAAATTTGACAAATTAAAAACAATGGGGGAGTTCTAACATGGGCCCTACTAGTGGTGAATCCAACCCCAAAGCAGTTGCAAAGGTCACACTAGGGGGTCCTACAATTTGGATCTAGGATAAAAAGCCCCAGGGTTGGGGACTATTCCCCCAAATAAAGGGTCTATGAGGAGACGGTGATAGGCCTCCTTGTAAGGTGCATTCCCCAAAATAAAGGACCTAGGACAAGCCAAGTCCGGCCTCACATTTTCGGGTAAAGGCCTAGGGTGATGATCCTATAGGGCCTATAACAAGCTATATTGCACAAATGTAGTTAGTGCCATAACTATACATTTATTATGTTGAATTTATTATGGTATTTTTTTTTAAAAGTTAAAAAAATGCCAACATTAACCATTATTGTCTTTTTCATGATTTGTCCAAATGAACAAATTTAAACGTCATCTTTAAAAAAAATTCAAGATGTACACATTTATAATTGCTTGAAAAATAAAATATCTATTAATTTGATTGAAAACATAATTGAAAATTTCTATTTTAATACATTTGAACCATGAGGTTTTGGAGAACTTTTTTTTATTACATGATTTTTTAATAAGCCTATTGAAAATCAGCATTTATTTTTTGAAATGGGTATTATATCTCCCCATATTTAAAACATATGTCTAATCAATACATTTTTTAATAATTTTTTAAAAAAATTATTTAAACATATAATATATAATATATTAGAATATATTATTATGTACACAAATTTTAACATTGTATAAAATATTGATGTGGTATCAATGTTATAAATTATTTGAAAATAATCATTTCTTTTCAAGTTGGCATTCTTACTTATTATCCACATAATTGGTGAATGTAATCATTTAAAGCTTTTCTTTGAATACTCTATACATGGTTTAGGGTTACAATAAGGAAACATGAAATATGTTGTAATTCATGATCATGCAAACTTATGATCATGACAATTATAATAGAATATGGGTTTGATCAATATGAAAATTTACCAAATATAACTTTCAAAATAATTCCACTCATAAACATGAAATAAACATCAA
>Ga0209208_10013411_pt1 | contig 10242 bp, 9 predicted proteins | sample S1TSphfallax_3_FD_187694 | JGI IMG/M metagenome (GOLD analysis project Ga0209208, IMG submission 187694) | Host-associated microbial communities from peat moss isolated from Minnesota, USA - S1T2_Fd - Sphagnum fallax MG (SPAdes) (version 2) | ecosystem: Host-associated > Plants > Peat moss >... | reverse complement strand
TATAGTTAGTGGACAATTTGCACAAAAAACATCTTGCACTTTGGATCATCAACATTTGGATGCAAATGATTATAATCACCTCTAGCTAATCACCCATGACAATGCAAAAAATGATAACACAATCAAAATAAAAATTTTAATCCTACTACACAATATTTAAAATATTAATTACACCAAATAAGAAATAAGGATAACTTGAACTTTTTTATAAAAAATTGATGCTATCAAAAGCCCTTCAAAATGACTTAGTTATTTAGAACCATAATACTTGGTGTTCAATGTCAATAATTGAAGAAGGCTTTGAAAGAAGAAGTTGGGTTATTTGCAATATTCAGTGAATCCCATGTTTTTATTGAATGATTTGTATCTTCTTCTTTGTGCATGAACTAACTTGAACCTTAGGGAATTGTTGTTAGTGCTATAGAAGCTTTAGGGTTTCATTTCATGCATCCACATGTATGGTATCCATCACCCAACATAATTGCTTCTATCGAATGATTTACATTGATCCTACAAATTATTAAATGGGTTGATATGCATAATTTGTGTTTATTGTCCTTATTTAACACATTGCTCATGCTTCATTATAGCTTAGGCATTGTTGCTACAGACTACTTTAAATGTTCAATGATATTCTTATTGTATTATAATGTAAGCACATTAAGTGCTTATTTTATTTTTCGGATTCAGATCTTTCAAATAATGTATCCAATATTTATGAATGTTGATTCTTAGGATGTTATTATTATTGACTCCTTGAAAATAATGGTCCTACATTTACTGCATTATAAGTTGTACATTAAATGTTTATTATCCTTCACATAACACATTCAATTATTTTGAGTGCTTGACTCTAAGCACAGTATAGGTATTGTACAAGTATTGACTCCTTGGGAGTAGTGATAGATTGTTAAAACTATGCTTAAATTGTCTTACAATAAACACATTGAATGTTTGACTTTTAGAAATTTACTAATATTGAATGTTAGGGATTAGTGATACAATGTTAACTCCATTAATCTTCAAATATTTTCCAATTGGGCACATGTTCATTTGACTTTGTTAAGTTGATTAATGTGCTCCCAAACTCCTTGCTAGACTCAAATATGAGTCTAAGGTAGAAAATAATGGAAAGGTTACAAGTTCAAGGCATGCTCCCTGGTTCTTAGCACTTTAAGGGGGTAGAAGGACGTGTTGGAGCTTCGGGATGGGACTAGGAAAAGTGACAAGCAATTTATTCACTCACACGAATCTGCATCCAACCAACCACAAGTTGGTTAGTATAATGTTAGGGCACCTTTGGTGCGAAGACAAGCCACGGGCAATTTCGAACTCATAAGACTCACCATGGCCCGGACTCAAGGGAAGCCACCACCTTCCCCCATATAGTATACTTTGCACCTTTCTACGAGGCCCACATCCAAATGGCTTTTTGTCTTGAGACTCCCAAGTGGGAGTCCTGAAACTGCCAAGGTTGGAACTTTCACAACTTTGCGGGGCTATAATTTCGTGCTCAAACCTCCGATCGAGATGAAGTTTGAAGTAAAGTTGCAGTTTTTGTGGAGATCTTTCCAATGGCATGTCGCACACCACCTGCACACAAGGAAGTCAGGTTGATTCCCGACTTTTTGTGGTCGGGACTCAAATTGCCAATTTGACTTCTAGCCTTTCTTTTCACCATAACTTGTGTTGCGGATGTCCAAATGGGTCATGCAAGCCCATTTTAGACATCTACATTTCAATAGCTTTCTGATGATATAAAGAACTATTTTATGCAAGGTGTTTTGGCTTTTGTAATCGTTCTTTGAATGTTTGGGAGTCCACCGGGACTCCAACTCCCAAAATGGGAGCTCACTTAGGAATGTGAGTCCTCATTCTCACACTCCTCTTGGCCCGCACCTTTGCAAACCTTTGCCTTGGTCACGAGCCCAAGGCTAGGTTTGTGACATTGATGGAAAAGGTAGTGATTGAAAAACATTATAATTATTTTTTCATCAAAAGGAAATTGTAGAGAAAGAACTTGAAACCTCCCAAACCTTACTTATTGGAAAATTGACAAGGGTAATCAAGGGAGAGGATTTATTTTAGGATACAAAGGGTGACCATTGGAAAGTAGAATTTGACATTGCTAGGATGAAACAAGAATTAGTGGATGTACAAAGGCAACGACTTGTTGTGGCAAAACAGTTAGGAAACATAAAAAGGGGAGGAGGGACATCTTTTTGGCCAAAGCCAATGTAACATCCATCTTTCCCTATGGAATTTGATTCCACCCCTTTCATTGTGCTCAAGGCAAGCGGGTTTTGCAAAATTAAGTACAACTATTACAATATTTCAATAACCTCATGTAAGCACACATACCATCTTTTTTGTTTGGGTAAAATGTTGAAGATTGGAAACAAATGTCTTGTTTGTGGGGGAGTTGCTACACCTTAAATGAGTTTAGTTTGAGAAGCCTTTCAAGTTGATTTATGCATTCTAATTCTAGACACAAACATAAATAAACATTCAATAAAAGGAACAAAAAGTTATGTTCTTGTATAAATGAAATGAAACAAAGAGAACTTTGACAAAAAAAGAAAAAAAGACTAGTAAAGTTCCATTCCTACACAAGGAAATAACATTCACAACAAACAAAAAACCAACAAGAAGTTTAAAGTTAGAAAGGCAAAGTTTGGTGGTCTTAAAAGCCCTTTAGGAAACACATGTTATAATTATGCACAAAGACAAAAAAACACTCACAATACAAATAACATAAATAACTTTGACAACTTATGAAAAAAATGAAAACTTTGTTCTTGAACAAACAAAACACAAAGAAAGTTTTTTTTTTTAAAAACAAAGCTTTGTGGTCTTAGAAGCCTTTCAAGATGACATGTGCTCCACTTTTGTGCAAAGACAAACAAATGTCATGCAAAAAGAATAGAAGGAACTTTGAAACAATGCAAAACACAAAGTTCAAGCAAATCAATCAACTTGCAAAGCCATTATTCGAAGCGAAGGAATGTTTCAATGAGTAAATAATTGTGTAAAATGGTGTGAAGGTACACATTACAAAATATGTAAGGTCCTATGCAATGTAGCAAAGCCTTTAGAAAAATTTATGACTTTTAGGTTATTTTCTATAATATAATCAACCTCCATACTTTGGCAAAATTTGATGAAAACTCTTGAAAATCTTAATGAAAAAGATGGATTTTTCTACAATATAACCTATGTTGGGTGGGTATGTATTTTTTTGATGACTTTCAATTTCAAGTTATCTGACTTTTTTGAAAAAAATTAAAATCACCATTATATATAATAACCAAATATTTGATTATTTTGGTATTTGTAATTCTATATCAGAACCAAATATTTGAATTAAAAAAAATTCATAGTTATCAATTTTGATACTTGATGTGTATTTGATGCAATTTTTAATACTCACCAAACATTGAATATAACCATCATCTTCAATTTACACTACAAAAAATTTGATTGGTTTTTCCTATGTAAGGCGAAGCCCTAGGATGTGGGAACATTCTTGAAACAAGGGACCTATTGAGCTCCACATTTTGAGTACAACCTTCATTTGCTAGCATTACTTGTTGTAAAGTAAAACATGAAGCAAATATTATCATGAATTTAAACATACCTAGATCATTAGGAGTATCAGGTTCTTATGTATACTCTTTATGAGTGTACATATTCTTTATGAGTGAGAGGGATCTTGTGGCTACTTAATGCAAGATGTCTCCCACTCTTAAGGACTAACTTAAAATCATCCATGTTTTCAAAAATGGGTATTCATGGATAAAAGTTGGCTTTTAAATAAGCCAACAATTTTTTGAAGTGCTTTAGGGACATGGGAGCTCCTATTTCTAACCATAAATTATGATTTTAAAAAAATCCAAAATTTAAAATGTCCAAAACAAAAAAAGAAAAAGATGTTTTGTTGCCCCACCTAGTACACCTTAGCATGTAGGGAGCTTTTAATTATTGTCACCGAAAAGGAAGGAAACACTTTCTTTCTATCTTCAAGGTTTGATCAATAGAAAATGAGAAACATAATCCTAAAAAACAATGAAAATGCTTAGACCAAGAGGTTATAAGGACATTAAATGTAAGTGGAGGTCACTACCTAACTTTGTCAACACAAGAAATAGAGACCATAGGCCTTGAGGAATCAACAATATCTTATTTTGTTCTTATGAGCCAACTGGTCATCTTTATTAAAAATCCCAACAATTGCACAACGTCCTAACTTCACATTGAATTGCTTCCCAAAACAAGTAAAATAAACAAAACCTCGTCACCCAATTTGCTCACAAAGAATAAGGTCCCGAATCTATTGTCAACAAAAAAATTCAACCCATAAAGAGACATTTATTCAAAACCTAATTTTCTCCCTCAAAGTTCCCACAAATTTTATTTTTAAAATTTAAACTTATAACACCAAAATTTTAAACCTATATTACCAAAATTTCAATTTTTTATGGCCACCTTCGTTCTTGATCACTTTTGGCCTAGGTTAATGGCTAAGGCAAGAACTATGGGACTAAACAAAAACAGTGGGCACCTATTTGTTGCTTCTATTAATCAATTAATGGGTACTCCCAAAGTTTTTGTTTTGTTATTTTTTAAAGGAACCACATTGATCGGTCCATTAATGATCAATAATTTTTCTTGAACATTGGGCACTCCCCCAACATATATATGCTTCCCCTACCCAAAATAAAAACATAGATATGCTTCACTTCGACACTTTCTTTACATTTTATATACAAGTTGAATTATGGTGAAACAATAAAGTTATTTGTGTAATCTTCAAACTTAGGGTTCTAGTCTAGGGTTTGGGCAAAAGTGATGGTGAACATGAAAAGGCATGATGAATAATTTCCCGAACATAAAAAAATGAAGAAATTAGAAATTGTTCTTATATCAAGATTAAAGGAGTTTCCTATTGTGTCTTGAGTTTTTGTACTTTGTGAGATAGGTAAAGATCTCGGCTAAAGCTTGGCATCCACGAAGAGCTTTGATGGGTTATATCGTAATTGAATGTGATCTTTGACAAAGAGATTGTATTTTGATAGTAGATGTGTGTTTTTTGTTTGAATTATCAAAGGTGGTATTGAACTTTTCAAGAAGTGTTTCAAAGTCATTGAACAAAGATGATTGATGTTTCAATAAACATGTGAACCATGCAAGGGTTGTGCCTAACAACAAGGTGCCAATGAATTCAACTTTATTTAACTAGTTGGATTTTGATGAAGATGAAGTCGAATGATCAAATGCATTTGGTTGACAAAATCTCGAAACTTTGAACATGTGCCATTGAACTAGTTAGATATGTTGATCCATGGTTCCTTTGGTTAGGGTTCTGGTGTTGAAACGCATCCCAAAGAGGTCAAAGCTTGATTGGTTTGCAAATGAACCATAAATTCATGAAGTGCTTGATTTTTCTATTCAATATTTTTAAGGATAACAAGGATTTCTTCCATAAATGTAAACATGATTATGAACACCATGAAAAATGACACCAACAAGAGATGGATAATCCACAACCTTAATTAGTAATAAGTGGATAATTTATAACTTCTTGAAAAAGATTCCTTTGAAAAAGAAGGGTAATCCACACTCAACTTTAAAAGGAATCTAACTCCTATATGATTTATAAACATAAAAATAAACATAAACTTGATGGAGTCTATTCAAACTATCAAGGACATGAAAAACCACAAGAACAAAAAATAAAAGAAAAGTTTAACTTTAACTTTCAAACAAGGAACATGATAAGATTATGTGATTAAAAAACAAGAACATAAAAACAAAAAATAAGAACATGAGATGTGTAAGAAAAACGTGAAAATGAATATCTATTTTGCTAACATATGCAAACATGAACATTGAAACAACATGATAAGGCTATGGTGTAAGATCATGCTTAAAACTGGTGTTGAATAGATTGAAAGAAATGAAAGGTCCTACATCTATTTATACTCAAAGACCTAGCTCAAAGAAGCTTTCAGAGAGGTTTCTATGTGTGTATCAAATAATTTAAAAAAAAAGAAAACCTTGCTAACTAAGAATCAACTATGAATCAACTGAAATTTAACTAAAAGTCAACTAGAATCAACTAGGAATGAACTAGGAATTAATAAAGATTTAATTAATAGTTAATTAAAAATTAACTAGGGCTTAATTAAGAGTCACTTAAAATTAAATTAAGAATTAATTTTGAATTAATTAGGATTTAACTTGAACTTAACTCAAAGTTGACTAGGAATTAATTGGGAGTTAACTTAAATTTAATTCAAATTTAATTGGGATTTAATTTAGAGTAAATTAAATGTAATTGAAAGTGAATTAAGAGTGAATTCAAAGTTAATTAAAAATGAACTAAAAGTGAATTATAACTTAACTAGAAGTTAAATAAAAATGAACTGACACAAAAATACGAGTTAGGTGTAAGTTCACTATAAGTCATGGATGAACATTTAAATGAATGAACCCCATGACATCGCCATTTGTGATTGTAATCCACCTAATCAATTATGAGATTTTTAGGAAAGGATTAGGATAAGGACCCTATTTTCATGGGCTCAATATGAGCCTTGTGTTTATGAAGAAGGAAGATTAAAGGAACATTTAGAAATAATTCTATGGCATTTCATGAGTTTGGAGTTAGATTGGAAACCTTTTTTTTACAAATGTGTGGTGTAATAGTAAAAATGAAGGAATAGTTTGGAAATGTATTTGTACTTGTGTGTTATTTCAATGAAAAATGGTTGAAGAACCATCATGTGTTTTGTGCGAGTTTATTCTATTAAAATATGAAGAAAGGTAATATAGTTCAAGCATACAATGTGTTGTTACATTTTATATTGTAGTTATGTATTTCCTCTACAAAAAGTGGTAAAAATGTATGTTAAGTTTTAGTCTCTAGAGTAGTAAATCATTTGTTGCCACAAGGAGGTTGTAGCCCATACATGGTAGTAGGAAAGGAAAATATTTGAAAGATGAAATTTATGGGATAAATGGGGTTGTTGCAAATAGTGGGTAACAACCATGCAAGGTTGTATTGACTACATATGGTAAGTTGCACCCTTAGAAGGTCTATATGCATTATAAGGGTGACACAACAATTGTGGAAGGCCTTTAGACCCATTAGGGCAACATTCAGATGCATTGTTTAGACTTGGAGGGTACTTATTTCCTAGTCCTTTTCATTTTGTTTGCTTATTTTTTATACTTTTTTTTCAAGCACTACATTACTACCATCATTCACCACAAAAAAATGCTATGGGAAAAACAACCTATAGTGAAGGACCCATGTTTTTTTATTTGCAATGAGTTGAGGCTTCAAAACTTCCCATGTAATTTCTATTTCTTCATCCAAGTCATTGAGCATTGTAATGCTTTTAAATGCACATGGTTGACTTGCCATCAAAATTGAACTAATTATTAGCATAGAATCTTCAACTAAATTCCCTAATTGCACATGAACATCATCACAATCAAAACTGTCATGCATATGCACATTCAAGCCAAATGTTTCAATTTAATCTACCATTTGAATTTTGATTTATAATGGAAAAAAACAAAAAAGATTATAGACTGGTTTACAAAGTGACACTCATAAATTATAATTTTTTTCTTTTGATGAATTTTAGAATTCACAACTTCAAATTAAAAACCCAAAACAAGTCATGTGAATTTGTTTTTGAATTGCAACATCAATGATACACAACTAGTCCCATACACTTGAAGAACGACATTAAACGAGACAAAGACAAAAAACAATTCCAACAATAATGAACATAAGCAAAACACAAGAGAGGGAGAAAATTATTTACTTATGGGTTAGTCAATTCGATTGTTACAAGTTGAAAGGAAAATTTGTCATCTTGGACCCTCAACAACACCTCAATATTCATCCTTAACATTTGTAATGGTTATTTGTGAAATCCTTGCAGCCAAACACAATGATTTGTCCCAAGAGCAAGTAGAAAAGCATTGTTGAATGTAAAGCTAAGAACGACACATGAGAGAGGGACTTGTGGATTAGGGTTTTAGGTATAAACTAGTTGGTCCCTTCTGGGACCTGGAGTGGCGGCCGTCTTTTATTGATTACATCCGTCTCTCTCTCAAGTAGAGTAGTATTAATCCTGCAGCAGTAACCTAAACGTTGTCAGCTTGGGTCATTAGAGAGAGTAGTACTAATCCTGCAGCAGTAACCTTAACGTTGTCAGCTTGGCTCATTAGAGAGAGCGGATGATGAAAGTACACTCTGCAAGCAATTGTTAACAAAGCAACAGTGCCCAGTCCACAACTAAAATGATCCCACGTGGCCTACGAAAATCTAAGATTGCGTTTTCACACCTCGGGCCTACCTCCACTAAAAAACACGCCACACCTTAAATGGATGAAGGTGCTTGGATAAAGAAAATAAAATGAATGAAATAATTGGATGAAACAAACCGACCCATGTAGGAATGATAGGTCCTCATTAGGGTATCAATATGGTATTTCTTTTTCAAAAACTAATACCTTGCCAATAAGGTATTTACAAGGTATCTAAATTCTGAATACCAGGCCAGTTAGGTTCTTGGTTGGGTATGTCTTGGAAATGGAACCGGCAGGCAGGTTACATAATACCCGGACCCACAACCTGGATGATAATCGGGTCGTTTTTCAATAACCGGCCAACACTGGCCAACACGCGCGAAGGCCTTCTTCGTTCGTCCGTCCGCTCTGTCCTTCATCCATTGATGTATGGCCGTCGGTACACGGAAAACCTTTGTGTGTATCGCGGCGAAGGTTCCGATCTGCGTTCCCAGGAGACGATTCCTCTCCAAGCCTGTAGCCAGCCTGTTTTTAGGCTGGCCATATATAGCCAAAATTCTCTATTAAAAAATGAAACCTGCTAGAATAGAGAGCTTTTATAGATTTTCAGTTGCCATAATTTGATCAAAATTTAAGAAAAATCAAAGTAGCTAGCCAAAAATATAGAAGGATATTTAGACATTTTACGTTAACAATTCACTTATAGCCAGTTCTGGCTAAACATTCCTGTGGATTATCGCTACTCAAACTAAAGTTTGAAGGTTATTCCGAAGTTAGAGTGGCGATAATCCCCCCGAGCACAACAACCAGCTCCATCGTTGCATCTGCCATTTACACTCGTCATTTGAGTTTCTTTGAGCGTGGAAATCCATCTCCTTCTTGGTTCCTTTTGGAATCCATCTGTTTCTTAAATTTTTCTCTTAGTCGTGTTTCTGTTTTTGTGCATCTCGGGTTTTTTTTTTCTGGTCAACCGGAGCAATAGGATCATCGCTGATTTCCGGTCTCCACACTGCGGCAGAATCGTTTGTGTCGGTTTCGAAATAAGGTTTTCGTTTCTTCATCGCGGTGCAGAGCGAACAAAATTTATGTTTTTAGGTAGGTACTTAATTTGAAGCCACTATAGTCGATCCTCTGTAACGAAAAAGCTCGGAGATGCCACGGCGTCGGCCCCTTGAATCGGACAGGGAAAGCCTTTGATCTCCGCTCTCAACTTCACAACTGTACCTGACCTTGCAGTGAACCTCCTCTGTCAGGTAAAACATCCTGAACCCTCTGTTTGCTTGCACAGGCGCTTATTTGTTCCTACAAATCGGTTCTATGGCCACGAAATGGCCGTTGGATGATTTGATTTGGCGACTTACCAGTTGGTCATAACTTTCGCTCTTGCATTTCACGCACGTCCTCAAGCTGTTCAAACGTTAGAGTTTGCTGTAGGGAAAGTTTCATGCAAATACCCGAAACCACACAGAGATGCATGCACAACTGATTTCTTGGTTTGGCAGGGTTCCAGATTCTTGTTGACCAAACTCTAGAGAAGGTGATGTCAGAGAGATGAATATCCGGTTGTTTGAGGGTGACTGTAGAGTTCAAAAGCACAGCCTAAGCATGGCAGTGCAACTGAAATAGTTGAGAGACTGTTTTGGTGAATCACCCTTCCAATACAATTCCCAGGGTACTGCTGAAACCCGGGAAGAGGAAGTTAGTGGAAAAAACAGGGAGTTTCTTTTGGGGGTGGTGGGTTAGTGGGGTGGGATGAGCAGGGTAATAGTACATGGATACCTTCACAAGACTTGGACTTAGGATCCAGACAACCACACAGCTTTCTCTGAGATGTATTTAATGTCATACAGTGCAGGAACGCCTGGGACATGTACATATGCTGACAAACTGACGTACTGCAGGAGAGGAGCGAAT
>Ga0209208_10013408_pt1 | contig 10243 bp, 5 predicted proteins | sample S1TSphfallax_3_FD_187694 | JGI IMG/M metagenome (GOLD analysis project Ga0209208, IMG submission 187694) | Host-associated microbial communities from peat moss isolated from Minnesota, USA - S1T2_Fd - Sphagnum fallax MG (SPAdes) (version 2) | ecosystem: Host-associated > Plants > Peat moss >... | reverse complement strand
CTTCTGACAGAGAGTATATTCTGCTGCAGCTTGTTGGTATTTGTGCACCACTGGATACATCTTCAACATGCCAACCGCAGGGCAACCTGTGATGCGGTGGAAGTTAAGCCTAAGTACACATTTGAAGACCTTGCGGCAATGTTGGCATTGCCATTCATGACGCTTCTGGCCCTCTTTCTTGGGTAGTCGGCATTCCTCATAAAGCTCCTGCAAATAATTATCATACTCGTCATCTTCAAATGGCATAGTCCATGTCTTCCTGGCATACTTCATGGTGCTCTCCTTCATGATGGCAACTGAACAGCAATGACATTGCAACCACCACAATATTGGCAATAAAATTGAACATGATCTTAAGTTGCTTGTTACTCTGTGTCTAAGAACTCACATACAAGTCTGGGAAAATTTTGTTGGCAAAACAGATGCAAAATTTGTGTAGGCTACATCTTAGGCATGTTCCCATTACTTGTGGCATAGGTGAAATAAGTTAAATTTTTGGTTTAACTGGCATATATCAATGAGATTGCAAATGAAACTCAACAAAAACATTTTGAGGTAACCATTGTGTCAATTCCAGCAAACCCAAAACAAACATGATAAGAATGAGTGTGGCCATGAGCTTAAGAGTGTTCCCAAAGACTATCAGACCATCACTTTATCATGAATGGCAGTGACTACCTGCCATTCTTCTCCCACCAACTTCATCAGCTCCCCAGGATAGGTTTAGGTACATACATTTTAATCTGTTCCAAATTTCAGCAAATGTACTCCAAATCTGTGTCCTGAGTTTCTGTTGTATTTCTGGAAGTAACAGGAAAAATCAGTCATGGTGTCAGCTGGCATTCAAGAGACAGCATAAACAAAAACGTCCCTAGTATTCCCATTCATGTTGCAACAAGTTTGTGAGTGTAAACTTCATGTCACTTTACCATGCAATCTTCGAGTGCAGAACCCTTTATAGATGGGTTGGCTAGCATTCCAGACTGACAAAATTTCTACCCATAAAGTATAACAACACATAGGGCTTTGGAAACATGTATGGAGGTCAAGACACTCCAAACAACCACTTCAATGAGCATCCTATCACTCTCCAAGCAGCCTCTTGTAGGCTGTCACATCAGAAATAGGTATTGATGCATGCCTAGAACTTCAATGACATTGGCAAATCATGACCTGTGGTGTTTGAACACACAACATGCCTGGCCCTATGAGTGCTGCCATATCAGCACACAGTTGAAATCCCCTCGAAAAGTGATGAGGCTCAGTTCCATCTCATCTGTATGGATGGTTTGAGGAGGGAATGCTACTGCCTTCTGCCCCTGCACCCCACATTCCAAAAGTTCCAAAAAGGTTCCATTCTCAACAGTCACATAAATTGTTCATGTCCTGTTGAAGACCCTGCAAGCATCCTCTATGCCTCCCACATTCGCAAGGCATGTCCAGAAGGTAGTTTGCTACTTATCTGGCATAATGATCATACAGTTCATAGTGGTTGAAAACAATGGTGGTCAAGAGGTTTGTATAACAGCCTGGCAGTTCTCAGCATTCAACCTCTCCCTAAATAGGTGTCCACACTCTGAGCTATCATATTCCACTAATTATTCAAGCTCTGGGACGCAGCTGGTTATCTGCCATTTTCTTTACAATTCACACTTTGCCCACTTACATTATCGTTTATTTTAGCCATTGATGATGCTTATCTGAGTGAAGAGGCTTTGACTTCATTGTGGAGAGAATTCGAAAGTGGGACTCATGATCCTCCACTCACTTGTGTCAATAATAGTACCTTTCTAACAACAGTGTAATGAGCATTCATCACCAAGAACCAGAGGAGATTGAACATCCAAAAATGCCTGGTCTATGCAGCACATCATATTCTAACACCTATACAAGAAAATTGGCTTAATAGACCTGGACTTACAATCATCCTGTGTTAAGCAGTCCAAGAATCATGTGAGTGCTAGGTGTGCCATGTCTATTATGCATGCATCAAGTCGTTTAATGTGAACTTCGCACTCTTGAAAGATAGCTAAGGAATGTGTGACACAGTGACAAGAGTTGCACACCATGTGAAAGTTTTGACCATGCACATATTTGCCTTTCGAATCCAGCAGTTTTGCTGTCCCAGTTATTTTTCAGCTCCCCAAATCTGACTTCAAAACTGCCGTGACAATGTGAGCAGCTCCTTAACTGCAGCTTTCAAGTGAGAACCTGCCCACTGAGATAACACCACACCCCAATATGCCTGACTGCAAAATCAGCAGCAAGATTGTTACCAGCTGTGGAACATTTGACTGGACTGAAAGGAGTGTACAAAAACAGACTTAGCATTCCTTGGTCAAACAATTGAGCAAATATATCTTAGTAATGTCTAAGAACCACAGGGGTGTGAAATTACATCAAGGTTGATATTACACACCTTACAATTCATACATATGGCTGTAGTAATTGGAGCCCAAGAAGATCCTGGAGACCCTGTGCAAAGCTTGGAGGCTTCCACTACCTCTTCAAATGCCTCTAATGTTCCAATACCTGTCAATATCTGTACTGTTACATCAGTTTCTGCAAAGTGCTGATGGATGCCTGCAACAACCCTATCAATTATCTGAGGTTCAATACTCACCCAGCTACTACTTCCTATGCTCATGAAATTCTCCGAGCTCCAGTGCTACAACATGTGATTCCTAACTGGGTCATAACCTCCTCGCTACCTACAGGATGAGTCCTAGGAGAATGAAATCCTAGTACCGCAAGGAGTGATATCACGAAACTCTTACGAGTTCCCACAGTCTACTCATCTAGCACAAATCTCAAGTGCTTACAGTGGCGTATTCTGGAAAGATACTCACAGTTATTTGGTCGAGACGCGGTTGATGCAGCTATCCTTTCAGTCCTCAACAGCTCCTGACGGTTTCACAAGCGGCGAAACAAACACTGGACAATATCGGCGCTGCCCCAATCTTCACATTCCTGACCTAGTGTAAATACCCTGCTATTTGTTATTTCGCCAGCTCTTCGCTGCTGAATACCCCATGATCCGTTGCTGCTTCTCCTGGAACGAAGACCAAAGCATCAAAAGCTGCAGCTCGAAAGGCTAAAGTCTCGACCAACGTATCAGAGCCAAAGCACCACAATTTACTATGGAACGATTTCTTCATCACAAACTGCGATTCATTCGGAACCTGATGTCCGAAATTCAGTAGGAAAAAGATACATACCTGGGAGTTTTTTTTAGCAAACAGAAGATACAAAATACCTTCAGTTAGGTAAAGAGTTCCAATGAGGTACCAGCTCAGTCCTGTGGTTTTCTTCGGATGTTGTAAGCAATATGTATCACGCTATGTGTACTCTCTAGATTATCCTTCGCTAAATGATGGATTCTCAGGACTGGAAGCCTAGAAACAATAATATTGCATATCTATGAAGTAAAATTCCAAAATCTAGGTGAATCTTGGGGCGAGGTGAAGGGAGCACGCTCACCGAGTCAAGCGAGCGAGCAGGTGGATTTGCTGTGAACAAATAGACAATCACAAACAAGAGGGAGCAGAGAGAAAAAAAGCTGTTGAAATAAGAGACCTTGCACTCGTTGCCCGACAGTTGGGTGTTGCGTACAAATACTGGACATTACTCTGTGGTGCGATTTACCAAGCTTAACAAGCTTGACCTACTGGCTTAACAAGATCTATGTGCATAACAAGTCTAACAAGCTTAGGCTAACACGCTCAACAAGCTTTATTTGCATAGCAAGTCTAACGAGCTTAACATGTGATCACTGCGTCGAATCTGTCAGACACATATGTGAGGGTATTCAAAGACGCTTTTTGAATCTACGCGTGTCTCTTGTGGCTGCTCTTGCCAGCAGGTGTGCTTCCCTCTAGGACGCGGTTTTCTTGTAGGAGGGGCAAGGGCCCTAGAATGAGGGCATTACCAGACTAACCTCTGGTTTGGAGTTTCAATTTTAACTTCTAAAATTTTCTAAACTCTTTCAATTTATTTTTAGAAAAAATCTAAGATCCAAGGATTTAAAATTTTTTGATAGAATCTCCTGTCCAGTTCTGGACCCAATTCTTCACATTTCAAAACTCTTGGTTCTCAGTTCTTCTTTATAAAATTAATTAATTAATTAAATTAAAGTTTTTAAAAAAAACCTCCTTGGTGGGTCGAGGTGCAAACCAAATCTGGTACATACAGCCCAAAGCTAAATGACCACCTATATCAACTACATGCATAAGGTCACCCCCCACCCTCACCCAAACCCCAAATTTATTATTGAAAAAACTGTATACCTGAATTTTTTTCTTCTTTGAAACATGTCTAACATTGTTCTAAAGAACTAATTAATTAATTTTTGAGAAAATGAAAAACAAAAAGTGTAACTTGAGTTTTAGGGCCAATTCCAGTTTTGGGTATGGTTCTAGCCGAAGGCCGAAGGCCGATTCCCATTTGGAGACCAATCCCAATTCCAATTCCAATTTTGAATTTTTTTTAAAACAGACAATAAGTCCGTTTTTAAAAAGTAAAATTGTGAGACAACTAAGACTGAGTAGGGTAAGTAGGTTGGTGTCCAAACACTTAAGGTAGGGTTTGCTCGCTGTTTCTATAGGAGGGTCCCATTGTTTATGATGTCCAAAGAGTAGATGGAGCCCTCCTCTTGGTGCATCTGTCACACTAAAATCGACAAAAATGGACTAAAGGCAAGAAAATTACAACCCCCAAAATAAGGAGGATCATTTTTACAAAAAATTCTGGATCGAACAATTCTGACCTATTTCTGGACCCCTCAAAAAATCCTTAAATATTACTCTGTTGCCTTTAGGATTGCAAGATGATTTGTAGAGCTTAAGATGGTGATTTCAGAGCAGTTTAAATCGCTCAATTTGAACAAAAAATGAGAAAGTTATGCACTGATGAAATAGGAGGAGTCAAAATGAAAGAAAAAGACGTACAAGTTTAACTTCTGTCAGCCACTGATTCTACATCTGTCTTGTTTGATCTTGTTCCAGAGTTTGGTCCACACTCAGCTATATCTCCTTGCAAAGCTTTACACTGGTACTGCCTCGGCCATACTGCTACATAAAAACCATGTCCTAAGTGGGAAACACCCCTCCTAGCTAGAAAGGCAACCAGACACACGCGGAGAAGCTAAGAATACGATAATTGCTTCCTGGACAATTGGCTTTCCAGAAAGTATATTCATAATACATTTAAAATATGTGTCTAACAAATTCAACGCACCTAATCACATGTTGGGCTTGTTAGACTTGTTTTGCAAGTATACCTTGTTAAGAAGGTTAAGCGTGTTAAGCGTGTTAGACTTATTACGCACAGATATCTTATTGAGCTAACAAGTCAGGCTTGTTAAGCTTATTAATCGCACCACAGAGCAATGTCCAGCATTTATACGCAACACCCCACTGTCGGGCAACGAGTGCAAGGTCTCTTGTTTCAACAGCTTTTTTTCTCTCTGCTCTCTCTTTTTTGTGATTGTCAGTTCGTTCACAGCAAACCCACCTGTTTACTTGACACCGTGAGCGTGCTCCCTACACCTCGTCCCAAGATTCACCTAGATTTTGGAATTTTACTTCATCGATGTGCAGTATTATTATTTTTAGACTTCCAGTCCTGAGAATCCATCATTAAGCCAAGGATGATCTAGAGAGCACACATGGCGTGATACATATTGCTTACAACATCCGAAGTAAACGTCAGGACTCATTTGGTACCTCATTTGAACTCTTTACCTAAGTGAAGGTATTTTGTATCTCCTGTTTGCTAACAAAAACTCCCAGGTATGTATCTTTTTCCTACTGAATTTCGGACATCAGGTTCCGAATGAATCGCAGTTTGTGATGAAGAAATCGTTCCATGGTAAATTGTGGTGCTTTGGCTCTGTTACGTTGGTTGAGACTTTAGCCTTTCGAGCTGCAGCTTTTAATGCTTTGGTCTTCGTTCCAGGAGAGGCAGCAACGGATCATGGGGTATTCAGCAGCGAAGAGCTGGCGAAATAACAAATAGCAGGGTATTTGCACTAGTTCAGGAATGTGAAGAGTGGGGCAGCGCCGATATTGTCGAGTGTTGTTTGTTTCTCCGCTTGTGAAACCCGTCAGGAGCTGTCGAGGACTTAAAGCATACTTGCATCAACCGCGTCTCGACCAAAGTAGTGTGAGTATCTTTCCAGACTACGGCACCTCAAGCACTTGAGATCTGTGCTAGACGAGTAGACTGTGGGAACTCTTAAGAGTTTCTTCATATCACTCCTTGCAGCACTAGGATTTGATTCTCGTACAGAAGAATCCTGTAGGTAGTGAGGAGGTCATGACTTATGACACAGTTAGGAATCACATGTTGTACCACTAGAGCTTGGAGATTTCATGAGCATAAGAAGTAGTAGCTGGGTGAGTTTTGAAACTCAGATATGTTGCACAGAAGTAGGGTTGTATTGAGCACAGTGCAGAAATTGGTGCAACAGTAGATTTTATAGATGCCGGTCTGCTTTCTGGATTCCAACACACCCTGAACGTCTCGGAAGCCTTTGAGGATGCCAACTTCAGGAAGGCCTTTCTACAATCCTGTGAATCCACCCTCATTGAAGCATTGGGCTTCCAGTCTGATGAATATCAGTTTCATCTTGCGAATATTGGTCCTTATGTCAGGCTGGGCTAAAGATCATAATTGATCTTCCATCAGCTCTATTTTCTCAGATGTCACCCTTCGCATGTGGGCTATTTATGGTTGTCTTTGCGATATCAGTCCAATAGTTGCAATGTGACAAGGATCATTTCACATCTAGGCTAGTTGCAAGCAATGAATTTCAGAAGTGGTTCCCATTTCCACAGTTGTTCAGGAGGTGAGAGCAAGTCATGTTCAGATAGGATCTTCTGATGCCTAATGTATGTGACTCATGTCTTCAAAATGCTCAGATTTGGTTCTCTTGGGATTGGGGATGTAGGAGGTGAGCCTGAATGAGTTTGAGCCTGCAAAGATTTGTTATCTGCTGGAGACATTGGAACAGTTAGTGGAGGATTTGAAGCTCTCGACAGGGTCTCCACGATCCTCTTGGGGCTGAAATTACTGCAAGCATATGCCTGAATTGTAAGGTGTCTATGAACCTTTGATGTAATTTCAACCCCTGTGGCTCTTAGACATTACTGTGCATGTTACATGCAGATTGTATTTTTGTTGTTATGGAACTGATTACAGATTATGTGAGAGAAGCTCATCAGATCCAACTGAATAGGGTTAGACCTAGAACCAATCATTGTATTTTGACCAGCCTCCCTGCTGTTTTGGTTTCCCACCTCGGTGACAGCTGGGTGGCAGCACTTAAGAAATATTACAGGGCAGTGTGTTTGTTAAAAGGTCATGATTTGTACCTGTGATTGATGTTCTAGGTATGTATTGATACCTATTTCTAATGTGGCATCAAACAAGAGGCTGCTTGCAGAGTGATTAGGATGCTCAATGAAGTGGTTGCTTGGAGTGTCTTGACTTCCATACATGTATCGTAAGCCTCATGTGTTGTTACAACTTTTGGGTAGAAATTCTGTCATTCTGATCTAACCAATCTATACAGGATTCTGCCCTTGAAAAAGCAGACTAACGTGAAACGAAGCTTACACTCACAAGCTTGTTGTATCATGAATGAGAATACTAGTTATGTTTTCGATTGAGGGGGAGCTAGTCATGGCCATTCATGAGAAAGGTGATGGTCTGCTATCTTTTGAGTGGCACTCAGAAGGTTATCACCTCACTCATTCTTGTTGTTATTGAACTTGTGAGCAACACATTATGCACAACCTTCATGATTGTATGCTTAGGCGTTGGGTTTCAAGTTAAGGGTTACTGTTGAGTTAAATTGTTGAATTTTTTGTTTTGATTCCTCATGAGGCTTGATGTAATATTGGATAGCAGGTGCAATTCACAGAAGATTGGTTTGTGTATGATGATGCTATTGCAATGTGGACATCACTTGAGGAGGTCATCTGGACTGATTTGCCATCCAGCAGTGAGACAGATCATATGCATACCCATAAGGGTGTTCAAGAAGGGACCAAAACTCCTAATACAGATGGCTCTACTGCAGGGTCCAAGAACCAGAAGCGAATGGAGATGGAGGGTCATAGGGCCTTCATACAAGAGTGTTCTGTAGAAGATGAGGAGTGGAAATGGTCTCCTGTCTATCTCCTGCTCAGAGATTTTTCTGACCTTGCTGGGCATTTGCCTCGTCCCTGGAAGCACACAGCTGAAGAATGGAGTCAGATTCAGAAGTTCATTCAACATGAATTCTCTCTGTTTGACTGTGATTTTGAACCTAGTAGTATTGTGGTAGCCTTACAGTTGACATGGAAATTACATTTTTGTGAAAATATAACAGATGTGGATTTGAATGCATTGTCACAGCAATTGGAACATGTGAGCCAAGAAAAAGAGTTTCGTAATAACCTATCACGAGTTGGAAAACTCATGAGGAATCAGTGGCAAAACATCAGATGGGATGGTGAACTGGAGCTGGAACTGTGGAATGACCTGTGGGAGAACGTGTGTCAACCATCTGTCAGGACAAGTCAAGGGCAGCAGATACTTGCAAATGATATTGCCTTCTTCAAAGCTCCTTTAGAAACTCCTGGACACCAAGAAGTGATGAAGAGGATATGCAACCACCTTGTTGACATTGCCAGGCATGCCATGTCAGTGAAGGATTGTCGTGAATTCTTGAAGGATATGTGGATTGGAGGCTGCTCTAAAAATGAACAAGAAATGTTGATTCAAAAATGGAAGGGAATTGTGTCTGAGTCTTACTATACTGTTTATGGCAACGTCTGGGTACTTCTATGCTAAGGCTCAAATTATTGATAGGGTGGTTAAGAGTACAAGAACATAAGGTGTCCAGTTGATGTATGCTTGATTGCGCCTCTAGATTGGTCTTTGCATTAGGATCTTTTGTGTTGGGAACTTTATGCCTGACATGGAGTTGGTAATTGACTAGTCCAGGATGAGACTTGGATTATGTCTGTACAACTAAAAGGAGCTTGATGTTCTTTTATGTGTGCAATCTGTCTTTAACACTTTCATAAGTATTGTCTTTGATGTAAGAGTAAGATTTTTAGACCAACCTAGTTAAGATATGATTATTTTTCAATTGATTCTCTGTAATTGTGTGTAGGTAATTAGCAGTGGAAAACTTCTAGGGGACTCAGAAAATTGAGATTATATGTGAAGCACTGTTTGAGTATTATGAACTGGTGTCCTTTTGGGGGAATGACTACAGGTTCAAAATACTCAGGAATTTCAAATTCTGATTGAGGCTACTATGGAGTGTAATTTTAGGCTTTAAATATACTACGATCTTTGATGGATTTTACCAGATGGAGTTCTTGTTGAAAGTGAGCTTAGTATCTCAAGTTCCAGTGTGCATTCTGTATGTGGATGCCCAGCCATTTTGATTTCCTTTTCGATTTTTTGGTCGCCAGATTGTTATGCTATTTAATTTACTTCTTTGTTAACCATATTTGAATCTCCACGATGAGACTCTTGATGTTTTGCCTTGTTTCATAGAAGCATCTCTTTGGGATCAAGCTACACAACCTTTTGTTAATAAAAGATGTCCTACTTTTTCTTGTGTTCTTTACTATGAAACCATTGGGAAATCTCAAAATTGAGACACCTTTTTGAATTTCAAATCTTATTCAAATGAAGCAAATCAAAGCATAATGTTAAAATTTATTCAAAGATCTCTTCAATAAAATTGATATAATTTATAAAAGTTCCAAAAAAAAAGTTTTTGAAAATATAAGTCAACGACAAATTCAAACATGTTGAATTATGATTTTTCTTATTCAAATTTCATTCATTGTGTGATTGAACAAAAGAAGGTAGATAGGTAGGTTAGGTAGGTCATGGGTAGTAGGTTGTAAGTAGGTAGGTTGTTAGGGTAGGTATTTAGGTAGTGTAAGGAAGGCTTAAGTAGGTAGATAGGTTGTTAGGTTAGGTATTTAAGTATGGTAGGTAGGGTAAGTAAATAGATTAGGTATGTATGTCTTAGCTAAAGTACATAGTGTAAAGTAGGTAAGTAGCATATCATGTGACAACATATAGTCTAGCAAAAACCAAATGCTTTCATGATAAACACATGTGGCTAAGTAATCACCATGTGACCACACATGAATTAATAACATACCATAATGATAATTCAACAAGGCCAATTTGATTGGGCCCTTGCCATTTTTATTGCCTTGGGGGGGGG
>Ga0209208_10013406_pt1 | contig 10244 bp, 18 predicted proteins | sample S1TSphfallax_3_FD_187694 | JGI IMG/M metagenome (GOLD analysis project Ga0209208, IMG submission 187694) | Host-associated microbial communities from peat moss isolated from Minnesota, USA - S1T2_Fd - Sphagnum fallax MG (SPAdes) (version 2) | ecosystem: Host-associated > Plants > Peat moss >... | reverse complement strand
AATTCACAACATTGAGACCAAGTGAATGCAGGCACAGTGTTGGCAGGTACCAAGCATTTCCTCTCACCATTTTAGACATATCCTCTGGATACCAATAAAGCATATATATATATATATATATATATAAGGAAGGATATGTATTGGAAAAAAAAATTCAAGTGATTAGACCAGCTGGTTACACATTCATTTGAAAGAAAAACCTTTTGTTAGTTATGAATAGGGATTCGCTTTTTAATTTTAAAAGTACGATGAATACACACAAAGGTTATACATATCAAATTTACAATTATGGTTGCTTAAAGAAGAAATTACAAGAGTACAATGTAGCTCCACGAACAAAACCTACAAGAACAAAATGCAACACAAAGTAATGTTTGGGAAAATTGAACCCTAGTTCTATGAAGAATTTTGTTTAAATATAGCACAAGTTTTTTGCCCCAACCGCAGCCCACACAACCACCCAACCCAACATACAACATCAAATCATGCCCAACCACACCCAATATAAAAGCACCCAACCTCACATACAACACCAAACCATCAACCTTAATCATCATCAAGATGTAAACCCTTGAAATGTTCAACTTCTTCAATCAAGTCATAGTCATCCACCAAAAAAGGCATCTGTTTTCATGTATTTTTTCAGATCCACTATCTTTTTGCAATTAAAGTGTGGATCATTAGGCCAATTTTTTATCATAGTGATGATCCACTTAAGCTTCTTTGTTTGTAAGCAACAACATTCCAAATGTTGACACCCTACAAAGATAAAATACTCTATCTATTTCAATTTGTGACCTTGGAATGCAAAGAATTTGTTTGGCCGTGAATGTAACATTTGTTTAAAAATTGTCCCTCACCACATGTAGTTGTGAATATGGGTGCAATCTTTTGAACAAAGACAATTTTCCAATAGCATGTGTAGACTTTTCAATAGATGCTCAAACATCAAATATGTTATTGTCATCCTTATTGAGTTCTTCACTAGGTCCATTAGCTTTGCATTCTTGAACAATAGGGTTTAGTCAATGAAAGCACATCATAAGAATGGGAACAATTGCCTTCACGTCATATACAAAAACAAGATGAATTATATTCCCATGACCCACATAATTCTCCACAACATGCAAATGATTGTTTCAAAGATCCAACATGTTATGAGTTTGATTTGCATCATAACCTTTCAATGTCTTTTAAAACATTATCATTTTATTGGCAATTATGGTTTTCACTAAAAGTTTCAATTTCTAATGTTCATCCCACTTTCAACACCTGCCTTCTCCACTTTTGCCTCCCCTTTTTTAATTTATTTTTGTCCATGTGATTGTTTTTTGCAAACTGATTTGGGGATTTTTCACAATTACATATTTCAAATCTCCAATAACCTTGTCATCATTTGTAGCATTTATAACAAAAACCTTCATAAACTTGTTGAAGTTTCAAAGGATGACAATTTAAAATAAAATGTAGTGTTGTTGCCATAGATGTCAAGTTGCTACTTTTATCTTTCACAAAGGCAAACACACAATGCATTGCTTCAAACTTTTCAAATGAAGCTTCTAATTGTCTAACCATGGCCCATGGAAAGCCTTGTTGTGTCAAGCACCTCAAACAAACTAACAATAACATGCATAGGGGTCCAAGATTCATTTAAATAGTTGATTGCCAAAGCAAATGTATCCACTTTATTTCTAAACATCAAGACATCAAAACTTGCAAATATAATTGTTGTAGATGTAAGATTAAGTAACACATATAAGTCCATAGTTTTTTTTATCATTATAGAGTAGTTTTTTCCACCAAGATGGAGCATAAAGGCAACACAACATGGGGGCATTGCTATAATATTAACCTCCATAACCAAATACTTTTGCAAGTGGAAAGTGGCTTGTAACTTTTGCATATATAAAACACTAGATCTTAAGCAATATTTTATTGTGCTACATCATTTTTTATTGTAAGGACTTGTGACCCCAAAAATTGGGATGATCAACTTCAAGATCAATAATTTTAAGAGCTTTTAGATGCACATTTGACACATTTGACACATTGTCTTGTACATGATTAGAAATCACTAAAGTCCTTGTAGTGTATATATATTTGAAACCCCACAAAAAATTCAATGATGAAAACATCTATTTCATCCATTGCAAAATAAATAACCTACATATTTAATGTAACAACACATTTGATATAACAAAAGACCAAGTACATAAGTTTTAGAAATAGAAGACCAATAACAAAAGATCAAAAATAAAAAACTAAGAACAAATGATTTGGAAACAAGTCGTTAAATGAAACGTGGGCCCTGCCGATAGAAAGATTCAACTTAATGGAAAAGGATAAATTTTGGCAAACTTTTTTATGAAAATCAATTTAACAATGGATAGAAAAATAAATTGGGGAATTTGATTATGTATTTTTTGATTTGATGACAAGCCAAAAAAAAATTCAATGGGATTTTGAATCTTTATAAAGAGTAAATGAGATAAAAGAAAAAAATGTAATATGTAAATCTTTTATTGATTTGGTGTTATAATGAAGGGAAAATAATATTAAAATAAGATGATATAAATGTTTTAGATGCAATTATAGGATGATAAATGGTGATGAATAGTTCTTTAATAAGTGATATTTATGTTGTAATAGTTTTTTGGTTTCCAATTTTATTTCATGTGTTAAGTTGACAATACATGCACATTTATATTTATATCATTGAAGTATTATAAGTCATAAAAAATTTGTTCAAAAAATAAAAAAGTTTTTGTAATTTAATTCGAAATGGAATTTATTTCTTGTTCGAAGTTAGTTCAGTAATGGATGGTATAATAAATTGAAAAATATGGTCAAGTAATTTGAATGCAAAGTATATAAAGTTATGATCTGTGCAATAAGCTTGTATTGATTTAGTACAACATTGTTGAGTTGGGGCATTAATCCATATATATGGTTGATTTGTGTATTATTAAGTGTCGTGCTTTCTATAAATGTAATATGGAAACCATGGGTGTTCATGTAGTTTTGTAATGTTATTGATTCAACATGTCAACATGTTTATGTTAAAATCTCCAATTATTATGGTTGGACAATTTGTAGGGATTTTTGTAATGATGTTTTCTAAAATGGAAACAAAAAAAATTGCCTTCATTTGTGGAGGTTTGTAAATTGCAATTATGTATAAAGCTTATCGTGTGTTTTCATTAAACAAAGCAATGAAAAATTCAACGCCTGAATTTGTTTTTGAAAATGTATTGCACATATTTGTATTGTAGAATATCACTGTACCATGTTGGTCATTACATGAAAGAATTTTGAATCTATTTAAAATAATGTTATAAATTTCTTGATGTACTTGAATATTTTGTATTTTTTGTTTCATTTAAACAAAGAATATGTGATGCGAGTAGATTTGGATCATTAAGAATGTCTTGAAAGTGTAATTTTAAAGAACGAGTATTTAAGGACTGTAGGATAATAAACTTTTTATGATAGGAATTTAAAGAAACAATTGTTATTTTGTATTGTGCAATTGTTTTAAAACAATGCATTTCTTCTTGTACTAAAATATCTACTTGGAAATTGTTGTTTGATAATGGAAAAAATATATATAATGTTATTTATAATGGACTCAAGATAATGCAATATATGTTAAACCATGTTTTGTTATGCCACTTGGATCAAATGCAAGACGATGAAAAGTGCTTGATGAATAGTGCGTGTTGTGGCTAATTGGATGGGAAATTGAATTCTTGTGATGATATGAGAAATATTACTACCAATTTGTATTTTTGCAATTTTTTATTCTCTTTGTGTCCATTTCTTGTCAATTGTAGTGATTTTTTTATAAAGATTTTTTTATTTGTGTATTAATTCCAATTTGTGGATTGTGAAAATGTATCCAAATGAATGGTTTTGAATTATTTTTTATATAATCTTGAAAGGTGCCATCTACACCATTGACAAGACCATTTAATGTTATGTAATTACCAACACACAATTCCACTACCATATTTTTCTTAAGCAACAATTCATGATGGAGCCCACTAGTGTGAGATGGTAACATTGACAATTTGAAATGAGAAGGACATGTTTCATAATGAATATCTTTTGCAAGAAACTTAAATGTTTTACTAGGTGTTTTTATCATATACAATTTTGTTATGGGTATTGGTTTTAAAGTTTATGTAGAATAAATGTGGTATTGGGTTATCCATTAGTGGTGGTCTTAAATAGAAATCATTCATAAAATGTATGTCTTCATTTGTTTGTGAAGTGGTTCGAATCGTATTTAAAATACTAATAAAATGAACATCATTTTGTTTCATAATTTTTTGCAATTTGTAACATTTGACATTTTCATGCCAAAAATCGATGCTAAAATATTGAATCCAATATTCTTGGATGAAAATATCCATGAAACGCAAATAAGTGGCGCTTGATAAAAATCATCTGTCATTATTGCATCAAGGCCAACCATAAATTGATTATGAACTTGTTTTATTATTTGTAATCTACGATCAATAAATGATAACACTTTATTGTCAATTAATGAGATTTCATTTATTATTAATAAATGTAATTGATCATAATGTTTTATTAAACTATCACATTTTTCATCACTTAATGCTTTCAGTTCATTGAATTTTTTGTTTAGAGGAATTACAAGTGCTAAATGAATGGTTGTAGCATGAATGTTAAGTGCAACTTTTCCAATGTATGTTAATTTCATGATCTTTGGTTTTAAACGATCAACATTTATATGTTTTTTTATAATATTTTGACATGTTTTATATGATACACATAAAAGTATAAGTTTTCCCTGTTCTTGCACCTCTTGTTAAAAAAATGTGTAAAGGTTTTGAAGGATATTTGTGTTTTTTTAATATAATATCATCAACAATGAATTTTTGTTCATCATTAAGTTTTGTCATATTTGTTGAGAATTCTTCATATGGAATGCATTCATCCACTTGTTGAAAAAAATCATGAAATAGTGTTTTTTTTTTTAATTTAAAAAAAAAATGTAAATGGACATTCGTATGTTAAATCGTATAGTTCAACTTTTTTGGTATTGTAAACATGTTTAATTTTGGCTTACTTGCATCAAGATTTATTTCATTCATAAAAACATTTTCCAATTCATTTACTTCATGTTTTTTTGGTTTATTCTTGTACTTGTGATTGTAATTTATCCCATTCATCATCATAGTCGCTTAAAATATTGAAATTATATACAAATTTTTTTCTTATTTTTTCCACATCATCTTTTTGGTTAAGATAAACATCTTTCCATGAAAGATGTTGACCTTTTAAATTATATTCGAATGTATGAAAAGGAAAAAATAAAAGTAATATTTTTTTGAATCTTATGAAGATTAAATGAAGCCCAACATATAATTTTATTATGTTTACGTTTTTTTGATGATTTAGTCTCAAAATTGGCTACAAATTTTGCTAAAGAAATATTGTATAGTGATTAATTTCATGTTTAGTATTTTTCAATTAATGATTTGCAATGGATGTATGTTGAATTTAGAAATAACTTGTTTAATATATTTTGTGGTAATAAAAGAAATGTTCTATCATTTTCTTCACAAATATTTATAAATTGAAATGATTTAATTAAATGATATAATGGGATGGATAAACATATATGTATTGCTTGTTGAATCAACATTTGTCGTGCATTAAAAAATGCATTTCCTAATTTTGTAATTCGCCTAGGTGTTTTAGTTTCTTCATTTTTTACATTTGTCTAATATGATTTGCATTTTTTATGTGACAAATTTATCTATTTTTGTTAAGTAAGAAATGCAATAAGCTAATGTTGCATATGGATCTAAAATGAATTATGCATTGGTATTTGCTTCCCACAAAGGTTTGTTTGCATATCAATTGGTTTACATTTAAAAAACAATGTTGGTTTTCATATTGTACATTGTAAAGCAAGTAGATAAGTTTGTTCATCTAAATGTAAATCTAATAAAATTTGATGAAATGAAATCTCTACGCCTAATCTCATATCAACAAGTTTTTGGAAAATTTGAAAAGTTGTCTCACAAAGATTTGAATTGTTATCCTTTTCATTTGAAGGTGATAATATTTTTGTACATTTCATTAGTGGTTTTGGATATTGGAATCAACAAATTGGTTGTTTTTTTTTTCCCCAACATGTTCATTTATGTTGATGTACTTGACTATTACAAATTTCTATGTTGAAAATACTTTGATCAATTGTTAAATATTTATTAACAAAAATTTCAATTTCTTCATTTGTAAAAATTTCAAATCTAGGAACATTTTTGGACCATAATAACCCATGATCATGAGCTAAACTTGTGGATTGGAAATCTTTTATAAAAAAAATCATTTATTTCACCAAATAAAAGATTATTATTTTAAAGAAGTTTTCAAAAGTTATTCATCCTATGTTCATAACAATGCACACAAGTGACAAGGTCATTGTTAATAAGATTTTTTATGTTTGGTAAATCTTTATTTTTTATATTAAAATTTTGAACATGTTCAATATGTAAATCTTTTAATGCTTTTACAAGAATAAGCCAATTATTTACACATGTTGTATATGTTATAAAACAATATGGAAGTCCTAGTTGTCTAACCATAACAAAAACATCTTTTTGAAGTTAATTTAAATAATCTATAGATGTTTTAATACAACCTAATTCTTTATAACCTAAATCAAATTTTAATATTTTGTTTAGATTTATATTTTTTGGAACATCGTTTGGTGTCAAGACGACCAAATAATTTTAGAATGCCTTTTTTTCTTAGTTCAAAGTTTTGTTGTAACAAAAAATATGATTACCCTTCAATTCACCAAAAATAATATCCTACATAGTTTTGTCACACAAATGTTTATTGATTTGGTTGTACTTGTGAGCAAATTTAAAAAAAAAGAAAAGAAAACTAGAAATAAATTGGGAAGCAAAAAAAGACAAAAATTAAAATAAATTATAGAATTAAAAAATGCAAGAAAAAAAAAGGTTAAAAAATCATTTCCCATATGAAATTAGGTCCTAATGACCCATAATTCCATATCATATGCTTTATGAACAACAATTTCTTCCATACAAGTGATTCCAAACCCTCTTCAAATATTGTTGGTCAACATTTTTTCTTTAAAGGAAGGAAAATCAAACTTCATAACATCAACAATTTGACAAAGTTGGTCACGACTAATAAAAGATGTAATAAATTAAATTTCATTACAATGTTTACATTTAGGTGTGGGTTGTAAAAAAAGAAGGTGAGGACTAAACTACTTATCACTAGGCCACTCAACATGACAATGGCAAGCCAATTCCTTAAAATGTAGAAATCACATCATCAACTGGATAATCAATAAAAAGCCTATGCTGATTAGCAGAATAATGTGTAATGTCAATACACCAATTCTTAAAAACACCTTGACATAACCTCAAAACAACATTAATAGGAAGATAAACCAATGAAAACTTTTCAAAATCAACCTTTCGTAATTTAGAACAAACCCTCACAAAAATAATTCTAATACAAAAATAACCAAAGTGTAATTAAAACTAGATGGAATATTAGGTGGACACATAGGTTGAGACAACATTTGTCACTCATCTTGAGTAGAAATAAAATCAAACTTTATGATGAACTTACTAAAACCAATGTTCAACACCCACAATGTTACCTCATCACTAAAAATATTGAATGGGATAGTAGGTGTTACATTTGATTTAGTCGTGCATTAATTTTGCCTTTGCTTAATTAAGCAGACAATCCCTCAAACAAAGACTAAATATTGCATAACAAAAATACAAAATTTAAACTAATGGAACCTTAGTAAAAAAATGGAATGTTATAAACCCTAATCCAAACCTTAATATATAAACTTAAACATCAACAATTTTTAAAAATAAAGATTATACTAAATTAGAGCAAAAAAAATGAATAGAGAAGGAAGGGAGGGAAGAATCATTGTTATAACAAGAAGAGGGCAAGGAAAAAAAATTAGAAAGTTGTTTCACCAAAATGTAGTGTAAAGCAAAAACATCATTGTAGATGTGAAAATATGTAGAGGAAAAGTTGGCTCAATGCCAACATAAATGAAGAAAATGAAAATGATCAGAATATTCCAACAAAACACAAAAGAAAAATGAGAATGCATCGATAAGAAAATTTGAGCAAAAGAAGAACCTACAAAATAAGAAACACAAAGAAAATAATTAAAAAATTTGTAAAACAAAAAAAAAAAGTCATTTAATGTTCAAAAGAATAATAGTGTTGTAATATGAAATAGATGCAAAAAAGAACGCAAAATTATCACACAATGCATTGTGGGATGAATACAATGAAGAAGAAAGCTATAATATGCAGCACACATGGAAAAAAGAACATAAAGGGAAGCAATGTCTATAGCAACATTGCAAAGAAAGTTGTAGGAATCAAGAACAAAACATACACCAAAGCAACCAAAGATCAACAACTCCCGAAGCAAGAAAACTATGAGCAAAGGAGCAGGAGATAACACAACCCTAAAACAAAACCTCCAAAGCAAATCAAGAAACGTTGTGAGGAGGAGGGAAGAAGAGGAGGAAGAATGTGTGCATAGAGAAGGAGGGAGAGCAAAAAAAAATGGAGAAGAAGAAATGAGTGAAGGAAAAAGGAAGGAGAGAGGAAAAAAAAGAGAGCGAGAATTATTATTTTTTAGCAAAACATGTCTTTTTGGCAAAATCAGAATTAAAAAAAAATCCAAGTTTTATTGGAAATTTTCAATTGCCAACATTTTTTTACAATTTTTCATTATTTAAAAATAGTGTGAATAATAGCTAGATTTGGCTATGTTATTAAGGGACCAATCTAAAGTTATTGTCAACTTAATCCTCTTTTCCTCAAGGAAAGTCCATTTATCCCCAAATAACTTATTCTTCAAAATTAGAATACATTGAATGGAATTAAAAGCAATTGGAATTTATTTGTGCTAAAATCATTTGAGTTTTTTCTTAAAAACATTTTAATCTCAAGTTATTTTGGACCATATTTATTAACACATGTCAAATTAACTTTTAAAATATTTTTAATTAAAAAAAAAAAGATGACATGAAATTAGTTACAATAAGTAAAAGACCCTTTGTGGCTATACAAATCTTTATAAGTTTCACCAGTCACATCAAATTTGAACCATATTGGAGTCTGAGTCATTGGGAGCCCAAACATGAGGTGGACAAACTGTGTTCTTCTTTCACAGTGTGAACGCCACGAGACGTCCGAGCCCAAACATGAGTTGGACTGTGTTCTTCTTGCACAGTGTGAACGCCATGAGACGTCCGAGCCCACACAAGGTTCGGTAATCTAACCCTAAAACGAGGATTTAGGTTTGGATTTTAGGTTTGGAAAGGCTCGGAACAAAATGCCGCCACCCCCAACCCCCAGTTCAGAAGACGATTGCCTCTTTGCTTCTCCCGCACTTGTGCTTTTGCGGGGTTGTCGCGTATTGCTTCTTCGGTGCTCAGTTCAGCTGCCATCTCGCTCTACAGCGGCAGCAATGGTATGTTTCTGCTCTTCCTTGCTTCTCTCAGCTCTCTCATTTTTCCTTGGTTTTTGCACTTTTGTATTTTCTCCCCTTTTCATTTGTCCATAAATATCTCAATTAAGCCATTGGCGGTGGCGGCAGCTGCTGCTAGCCAACTCCTTGTTTCTATGCCTGGTAATACTCATGCATGAGCGCTTCTGGTTTGCTCTGTGAATCTTTCCATCTGGTGTGGGTTTCTCTGTGACTACTTACCGATTGTAGTGAGACGGTTTTCCCTGGATTTCTTTGTTTGACTACATTATGAGGCAGTACGAGTCCAGCAAAATTTCAGCACGACAGAAGTCAATTGTTGATACATCTATTCTGGCTATTGAGAATTCGTTGTATGCTAATATCTATTTCTTAAGTTTTCTTTCCCTTGTCTGTGGAAGCTCATCGTTGATGTGGTAGAATATTCAGAAACTGATTCCATTTCACTGAGGGCTTCGATGTCCATGGCATATCTTCCGACAATAGATTATTTAGTATACAGTTTTTCTTTGAGGATTGGCATTCTGAATGTGTCTGGTTGAGTGGCAGACGAAACGCACGAAGAAAGCAGGAATTGTCGGCAAATATGGTAATTCTCATTCTCGGGGTTTGATTCTCGTGATCAGAGTTTGTTCTTGCCTTGGTGTATGTAGACTTTCTGGCTGTTGCTTGAGTAACAGTGCAATCT
>Ga0209208_10013405_pt1 | contig 10247 bp, 4 predicted proteins | sample S1TSphfallax_3_FD_187694 | JGI IMG/M metagenome (GOLD analysis project Ga0209208, IMG submission 187694) | Host-associated microbial communities from peat moss isolated from Minnesota, USA - S1T2_Fd - Sphagnum fallax MG (SPAdes) (version 2) | ecosystem: Host-associated > Plants > Peat moss >... | reverse complement strand
ATGACATGGTGCACCTATGCTCCATGATCTCACCATAGCTTATTGAATGACAATAAAATCATGACATAATCATCTATTGATACACATATTTATTTGATACATAGTTGGTAGGATGCAAATTTATCCTGTGGAATCCCCCACCAAGGAAACTATTTTCACCTTTTTCACCTTTTTGGAATTCTTGAGTAGGGCAAATCCCTTTTTGTAAACACCTACCATCAAAACTTGGCAATCATTTTATGCTAACAATGTTTCTACATTGTATTAATTGTGTTCAACTAATTCCATAATTGTCTTGTGCTTTTGGAAGGTGCACATTACAATGTCTCTTTCAACTTTGAAGTTTGGTTGTACTTTTGTTGGCATGAAAATGCAACATCTTTTCAAATTGAGTGATATGCAAATTTGGTGACTATCTATTGAGAATTAAAACTTCTAAATATAAGATTGTGTGTACGTTGTCATTTAGAGGTCAAACTTTGGAAATGGAGTTAAGAATTTGAGGATCCATAGTTTGTTATAAGGTATGGCTTGTTTGCCTAGTGCAATAAAACGTTTTGAGTTTGAAATGATTTGTCCATTGCACATTGGTGCACCATGCCTCCTTTAAAACTTTGAAATTCAAGTACAAGGTTTTTTGTTTTTGTTTTTGGGCATCTTTGTTTGTTCCTTGTGGTTAGTTGAATGTTGCATCTAGGTCTAATGCTTTGACTTGATCATGTACACTAAATATATAATCTTCCAACATTCATATGACATCAACTTTTAGTAGCACTCTCGATGCATCAATTGTTATTGGAACCTTAGGTGCATTCAGATTTTGAGGCTACTAAAGATGAGTGGGGGCTTGTCATTAGTAGATATTTCACTCAATTGTTTAGATTTGAAACTTATGGCACAATTGTGTTTTATAAATAAAAAACAAAGTAACAAAATAAACTCAAGATAATTGGGTTCCTTTGCTTGAAGGCATCCCCTAGGTGGTGCTTAGATTCAAGTTAACTGTTTAGGCCTTAAGTGACATGTCTACAATCAAGGGCATCAAGGATTTGTTGCATTTATGTGAACAGATGTTCTACACTCCCTAGTGGGCATAACCCAATGAAATGAACAAAATTGGGCATTGAATTACAATGAAAACTACAAACAAAATGATTAAATCTATTTCCAACTCATAATCAAAATCATGATGTGTTGTGCTAAATGAGTAATACAAGTGTTAAAAAATTCAAATGAAAAATTTGTTCAATTCAATATTGGGTTTGCTTTGAGTGAAAGACTTTTGAAATTCATTGATTGTTGCATTAGATGATGTCCATATTTTAAAGGGTCCTTTCATTTCCTACAAACAAAGTAGTCCTTTGATTTTTTGTTGTTGGTAAAAATGTGTAATTTGAAAATTTTATAAATACATTTGAAATTATAATATATTTGGATTTGAAAATGATTTACCACATGTAAATGAGGTACAATGTAAATGATGTATAAATCAAAATGTAATTTACAATTAAAAAACGAACCAAAAGCAGTGAACATATTTTTGTATGATTTTTTTTCCAATTTTTATATGAAAAAGAAATAGGTGTATTTTCAAAAATGAATATGTTTTCAACATTGATAATCATGCAATGAGTAAAGGAATGGGACATTGTTGAACATGTTTAGCAAGTTCCAAAAAAAATACCATATATTTTTATGGTGATTTGATTTTGAAGTAGTTCCTTCATTCCATTTAGAAAGCAAGGTTGGTGGCGAATTTGATTTTGTTTTGAACCCGAATGTAATAAAATTCTGATTTCAATTGGTAACAATAATTTAGAGCAAGGGGAAAAGACATTCCCAAATGTCAATGCAAAATGTCTAATCATCATGTCTCCATGAAGGCAGGTTAAGGCATGTTACAAGTCTGAGAGACTTTATTGGCCAATGTGGCTAGGGATGCATGACATGCACAACATTGAAATACAAACACAATAACATGAACCACTACTATCATATACATTGTGTATCTTTACATGTTTTGGAGTGATAAAATAATTTAAATTAAATATGTGTGATGTATTTACACAACAATGTTTATATTGTAGTACCTTGGCCATTTCAACACATGTTCATCAAATAACTGATTAATTTGAAAAATTCATTTCAACAAATGGAATATTGTTAAATATTCACTATTATCCTTCACAATATTTTTTGACTTGGAAGAAATAAAATTTCAACATTTCAACATTTCTGAAAATAATATATTTATTGTTGAATTGGCCAAGGTACTAGGGTAATATATCATAGGAACAATTTGATAAATTTAAAATGAACCTAACAATTATAAGGTACTCAAAAAAAGCACTTCACAAATATTTTAACCAATATTTAAAAAAGCCTCATTGTAATAATGTGATCAATTCAAATCTACCAATCCCAATCAATCTTAAGGACTACTTAACTACTTAAGTGGGCATCTATAGCTCATGCTATATAATGTTCACACCCATCCATACAACTTGCACAAACCAATTGGGAAAATTTGCGCAATGCTCAAATTGTGATTAGAATTGCATGTATCCTCCCTCTTTGGGCAACTATCAATTGCTTGATGAAGTTTCATATTAAAAAGAAATGTTTGTAAATGCGATTAAGTAGGTGCTACAAAAGTCATTCAAGGGCAATTTGATTTCTTGTATCGTGACAAAATAGAGAACAAAAAACACATTGACTATTGATAATTCCCATAGCAATAGTTGAGATATTGTAACAAAGTGCGAGGCATGCAAACCATTTCAATACCTGCATACTCTGGTTGAGAACATTTGTCAAAGATGTCACAAGATACCTTGAGGACTTTGTTCCACTGCTAGATTCCAATAAGTTACAAGAGAAGTCTTTTTAGAAGTACAATTCAACTCACAAGATGCTTTTGGGTGTTTGCCATCACCAAAAGAGTCTTGGTCTAAGTACATAAAATTCTCAAAACTCTCAAAACAAATTACTATCAATTGTTGTCAATTCCTCCCTTTTAGCAAGTGAGATATTTTCGGTTGTTTTTGCACAACTGGATGTTTTCTTATAAGACTGTGTTAACCCTGTTTAGGGTATGAAATGGCCTGAAGATCCTCCACTTTCTGTCTTGGTTACTTTCTTGCATCAAAGAAAGAAGCAAGCATCTTCCATCTGAAGTTAAGCAGCAGCAGCAGGTTTAGCTACCTCTTGATTTCCCACCGGTTCAAGAACCACCTCCCATTCCCACCACTGACTTGTTGCAGGTAGTTGATAGTTGAGTGAGGATTCCCACAATCACCATCACCTCCTACTCTTTTGAAATATGTCTCATAGCAATTAAACTAGGACCTAGGTCCTCTCTTATGTTTTACTTCCTCATTCTCTGATGGTGTGTTTCAATGAAGTTTGGCAAGGTTTCATCATCAATTACTATCAGGAACACTTCTATGGTGCAAAGGAACCCAGATTAGTACTTTTCCAGTGTTAACAAACTAGAGTCAAGAGCCCACTTGTCACTCTCTTTCCATCAAATTTTCACCAACAATCTCCTATCCACAGGGGCAAATGCTAATGGTGCAACATTTCTGCTAATCAATTCACAATCTGGTAAAAATACCACCACATCTCTAGAACAAATCGAGGACCAAACCTTCAGCGCCATGATCACATTTCAGGTTTGACTTGATGATACTTTTGGCCAAGCTTTGTGATTTGATCTTCTGTCTTAGTATGGACTGACCTATGGACTTCGTTCATACTTCAGCCTTGGGCTTTGTCAGAAAAAAAGAGGATGTGACTGACCTATGATATAATCCGCATTCTACACTGTCTGAAAGGCACCTGCTGTCACATTCTCTCAGTTGGAGGGCAATATTAACAGCATTTGAAGTTAGCAATCTGAAAGTGCCTACCAAACATCTCAATATGTGGAGGAGACAAGCTCCCAGTGGCATTGACCTAACATGTGCAATCTGTTCTTGTCAGTGATGATTATGACATCATGCCTGGAAAAATTTGTGTTGTACAAAGTCCTGTGATGGCAGGGGAATTACAATGTTACAAGTGAAATCGTGGAGAAGCTCAAGAACAAACTCCAGATTTTGAAGTGACAATTTTCTGCAACCGAGACACCTGCACCCAAGAAGATCTCGACTTCATCATTCAGCAATGTTTGGGGTCACAGTTGTCCATGACTAGCCATAGAAATTGGAACCTAATTGGCCATAATGAAGCTGGTAGGGTTTAGGGTTTAAAATAATTAAGAAAAGGAAACTTCAGAATCAAAGCACAAGAGGGGGTACGAAACAGAACTCACCTCTTGCTGCAAACCAAGGACTGTGGCCTCACTCTGCTGCTTCTCCTCAACAGCCCGTGTCACTGCTGCCTCTATCAATCTGTTCTCTGTCTCAACCTGGGTATCCATTTATGCATTAGAAAAAGCTTTCCAAACACAGTAGGTGCTGCAGTCCTAATGGGAGCTGCATCAAATCCTATGTCTCCCTGAAGCATTGCGATTTATGCAGATCTCACACAGATAATTATCTACTGCACACTAAAAATCCAGACGCTTCCCATTTTGGCCAGACAATCAAAAGATGCCCCATGCCAAAGGAATGAGTTCTAGTCATGCACAAAGACAAGAGGGTCAAAAACAGGTATGAAGTAAAGACAAATGTGCTGTTTGAACCTGAGCCAATGCACTGACACGCTGTCGCTCAACATCCAGTTGTTGCCTGAGGAAAGCTTGCTCCTGGCCAACAGAAGGTCAATAAGCTCCCATCAGCTCTCATAAAAATCACTACCTAACTGCTAAATATTTAGCACAAGATTGAACAGTATTTAAGGCACAGTTAGGAAAAATAAAGAGATTTTCTGATATCTCATGCACATCACCATACTGAAGCTTGAAATATTGAAATCATTGTAACTTGAAACTGAACACAAATTCCAAAGTTCATGTTAGGATTGAACTCTGGCTTGGATTGGGTTGAGAAGTTGAAAGTTTGGCCAGGTGATCATCTCTTCACCTAAGACAGACAACACAACAGTGCTTCCATACCTTGCGCACACGTTCCAACCAAGCAGCATCAATGAGCCACTTTTGCCGTCGTTGCCCAGGTGAAGTTACAGGAAGACCAAACCACTCCGAATTTCGTTGCATAGTGTCATCACATTGAGCTAACCAAGTGCCAGAACCAGCAACAGATGCAATGCTGTTCCGTAACCCAAAGCTGTCACAAACCCACCATGATATTTTAGGGCTAAGAATGACCAACCAACGAGATTCTGTACTTAACAGCAAAAAATCATCAATGGCGTTCATAGTGACACCTTTCAGTTGACAGAAGAGACTTGACAACAGTGTGTTTAAAACCATTTTTGCAGAACCTAAAATCTTGAAACATGCCAATTACATTGGGTACAAAATAGCAAGATGCAAAGAAAACTCTGTGTAAATGAATGTCAAACTGCTTTCCATAGAGGGATTTGCACAGCACCATGAAGCAGCCAGAAACCCTAACCTGCCACTGGGATTGCCAAGCTCCCAACTGTGGTCCTGTACTCCTGGAATGGAGAAATGTCCACTTCGGACTCCTGCATCAAATGAAGCTCTTGTACGAACACACAGACTATCATTCCTGTTATCAAGTGACAAGGAGTATGCCAAAGGTCTTCCATCATGCTTGTTGGGCACCTGAACCAGAGTAGCTGCATCAAGGCTAGCAGCTCTTTTCAGATCCTGAACAGCAAGCGCAACTTCAGCACCCTTACGCTTTGTCTCGGATTCTTCTAACTTGGATCGTAGATCCATGATGTACTGATCAACCTCCTCCAGATGCGATGAATGCACCTTCACCATTCCTTCTTTCTTCCGTACAAAATCTAACTTGTTCTTGTTCTCAACCTCACTATGCATAAGCAACCATTCAAGCTCCCGAACTGTCCCTTGCAAAACACTAACTTCCTCCCTTTCTGCCTCCAGCTCTTGGAGTATGTTCTCTTTATCCACATGTTTCTGTTCCTTGCACTGCCACTCCTGCTGGCAGTGCTCTTCTTCTTGCATGCTCAGCTCTTGACCTAGAATTGTTTCTCCCTTTCCTCCCAAATCAGCTTCTTCTTGTTCTTTTCTTGTCATCACCAGTTGCATCTCCTTAACACATAATTCTTCTCGTAGGCTCTCAGTAGCAATACATGTTGCATCTGACATCTGTCTGCCAACACTAACAACAACTTGTCCTGCTGATGCTTGCAGTTGTGTTCTCCAGTCATTTAAATTTCCTTGATTCATATTCAGTCCCATCTTTTTTTGCCTCTCTGCATCAAGTTCCTCCAGTAGAGTTTCAATCTCCTTCTGAAGCTTCTGAACATCAGCATTTGCTAGTTTACCTGCTTTTCGCTGCTGATCAAGCTCATTGGTGAGAGCATCATTCTCCTGTCTGAATGAGGCAAGCAGCTTGGCCACCTTAAGGTCCTCAGTTCTCTGATGTTCCTCCAATGTCTTCAAATTCTCCTTCAGTGTTGCAACATCTTCATCTTTCTGCCTGGCTGAAACCCGTTGCTCGGCCAACTCCTGTGCAATGGCATCCATCTCATTTTGCCATCTCTCCTCCTTCTCTCGCATATCATTCACCAGTCGTCGCTTTCCCACAAAATGCATCTCCATCACCTCCTCTCTTTCCTTGCGCTCCCTCTCAACCTCCCTGTCTATGTTCAAAACCTCATCTTGGAACTTCTGCATTAGGACCTCCATCTCATGTTCCCTTGCACTGAGCTGCCCTTGCAGCTGCTCCATGTCAGCAGCTTTTGTTGCAAGAATCAACTCCAGCTTTGTTCTTTCCAACTCCATCTGCCTCTCTTTAGCAGAAAACTCAGACTGCAGGGCTTCAACCAGGTGAAGAGTGTCCTGTACTTTCATCTCAAGTTCATTTTTTGCAGCTCTCAACTTCTCCGTTTCCATCTTTGTAGACTCTTCCTCCATCATGTCAGTCTCATTAACGAACTTTACAATACTAAGGCAGCTCTCCCCCTCACTTTCTTCTTGACTCTTTTCGCAAAGTAAACTGGTCTGTGTCGAGTGCTCTGAGAAAGCTCGTGTGTTTTCATACAGCTGCTGCTGCAACTCATCAAGACGTTCCTTGGTAGCTGTGGCAACACGATTCAGCTCATGGTAGGAGTGTTTGAGTTTAAACAATTCATAGTCCTTGGCATCCAACAGGGATGTCCACTTTGCTACCTGCTCCTCAAGCCAATCCTCACGCTGTGAGACCATAGCTTCCCAGCTGGCTTTCTCATCAGCCCATTCCTTGCAATAAATCTCCATTTCTTGCTTCCTGGCTTTCTGTTCTTTCATGATTTCTGCCCCTCTAGTCTTATACTTTGCTTCCCACTGGGCTAAGCCAGACTCCAAATGGCTGCATCTTGCAACTAGGTCTTTCTCCCTCTCTGACCACATTGCCTCAATCTCTTGTTCTCTATCCCGTGCTCTCTTCAACTGCAACTTCAATTTGGTTTCCAGTTTGTCTCTCTCTGTTTCTGCTGCATCCCGCTGAGTTTTCCACTGATTTGCTTGCTCTGACTCCAATACTTGAGACCTTTTCTCATTTGATGATGATCTCTTTGAATTAGCTCTCTGCAACTCTTTCTCAAGTTCCTGTAAGAGAGCTCTAAACCTTCCTTGGAGATCATCATCTCCATGGTTGTCTTTCACCAGATTCTCCTTCATCTTGACAAGAAACTTAACCAACCTTTTCAGCTTTTCCTCGCTCTCACTCCGCATCTTCTTCTCATCCCTATACATGATCAGCAGATCTTCAACTTCATGTCGTGCTTCTTTGCGGCGTTCCTGTTCGATAAATAAGCCTGAATCAGCCTCTCTCATCAAACCCGATATCTTGCTCAATTCCTTGTGCAGCTCGAGGATTTGACTTTCCAACTGGAGCTCTCTCTCATGCCACATACATTGCTGCTGTTGAAAGGTGGTCTCCGCATCCTCTTTTGCACGTAGAGTCGAGTCCAGTATGTTGCGGGCTTGCTCTACTTGTTGGTCAGCTTTCTTCAGTGTATCCTCAAAAGCCAGAAAAATAGCTTTACTTGGGCTGACTGCAGCTTGCCTGCTTTTGGCCGCAGCTGCCACAAGTGAGTCTCCTAACTTCCTCAAATTCTCTTGTTCTATTGATAGCTCTTCTCTGTCTTCTGAAGCTTGGAGTTCAACCAGCATACCTTGAATGATCCCATCCATTTCATCCTGCTTCTTCTGGAGTGCATATTCCTTCTCCACATGAGCAAGCTTGAGCTCCTCTTCCAGACGCTGCACCCTCCCCCTCAACAGAACAATCTCATCCTCGAGTTGCACTTCACGGCGTTCCACTTCAAAATCCCTCTCCCTTTGCTCCATCTGCCGAGATTCCTCATCAGCTTGCATGTTCAGCCACATCTCCTCCATTGCACCTTCATACTCAACCTCATCCTCCACTTTCTCAACCACATGTTCCACCCTCTCTCGTCCAATTCTTGCCTCTAATTCTCTTTCCTTTGCAGCAAGACTCCTGAGCTGCCCAATGAGAAATGCAGACACTTTGACCTCTTTCTTCGTCTGCTGATCTACTGTTGCTGCTGCTGTCATGAAGCTCCTTACTGGTTGCAAGGAATCTGCTAGGTCCTGTCCTGCTAGATTTTTGGAACATGATGAAGGTTCAGATCCTTCTGTAGGCTGCTTCTGCCCATCCACAACATATCCCTTCTCCGCATAGCCCAGGTCCTCCTCCAATTCATGGGCTTTGGACATTTTCCCTGCATCATCACCGTCTCCACTACTGCCACCTTCACCTTTCTCAATTCTCTCCACTGTAGCAACCCGCATGGTTTGCAAACCAAACTCCCTGCATTGCTGCTGATAACCTTGGGCCGACACACCCAAAGAAGCTTCTTCCTTGCCACCCACAGTAGTGAATGCCTGCTGCTCCTCCATGTCCATAAACCGCAGCTTTGACAACTAAGGACATTTCAGCTGCTGCATCTTTGCCTCTGACACACAGCGCAGTTTGTGAAGAGAGTGTATGAATGAAGCAAGCGTCTCTACAGCAAGGCTACTTTACTCATAGGCATGGAAAACAAGGGGGCAATAACATGTTATCATTGAAAGGCTTCACCGAGGAAGAAAAGGGCCGTGTTCTGAAAACTGGGCATCATCTCCACCAACGTCTTGGAAGCATTCTAACTTCTCCAAATACTTTTCTGTGCAGCTGCTCTATGAAGACGGATAGGCACTTCAGCACGCTTCAGCAGAAGAAGAAGAAGAAGAAGAAAGAAGAGAAAAAAAATCGAAAGGAAACGAAACACATTCCGCTATAGTCAAAAATAAATAAACGAGATCACCCCAAGAGCTTGTTACTGATAACAACAAAATAGCACACGAACGAAAGAAAGAAGCTCGTGGCCAACAGAACCTGCAGGAAGAAGGCGAAGAAGTAATAGGAACGGAGATCCAGCTTTCTTCGCTGTCTGTCTATCTGTCTGTCTGTCTGTCTGTGGGAGCTGACCAAAACGGAAGGAACAAACACGCAAACAAACAAACAAACAGACAGACAGAAAAACAGCGAAAGGTTCTATTCAACAAAAACAAATCAAAATCAAAACTGCAGTCAGTGTGTTTTGAAACTCTGATCCAAAGGTTGCAGAAGCCCCCCAGGTCCCAGGCAAGCAGCAGGCATTGACAGTAGCGAAGCAAGAGTGAGAGAAGAAGAAGGCAGGCGACGGTGAAGACGCTGCTGTGCTCGAGTCCTCCCTCAGTCAGGCTGCGCCCCGCTCCCCGAGAGCGAGAGAGAGAGTCACACACACACTAGCCTGGGAGAGACGCGCTTGCTCGCCTTCGCACGCTGCGCGGCTACCAAGACCCGAACCTTATGCAATCGCCGGGGCGGCCCACCACCTGGGCCTATAGCCCTTGTATATCGCCATCGTATATTATACTCTCTGTGTACGTATACCCTTTTTGTGTACACACCTTTTCCAAACGTGTTCCAACTTTGTTTTGGTTTTTTTTAATTATTTAATTTAATTTAATTTAATTTAATTTAATTTAATTCAATTTTCTTTTAGTTATAGCCTTGCTGCTCCAATAGGTCGGTATTACCTATTAGCAGTGTTTTATTTTCGCCCATTTTTTTCATATCTAAAATTTGGCTAGGGAAATTTAACAAATCATTTTTTTTTGGGAAAAATTATTCGAATTTTACACTAGAAAAAAA
>Ga0209208_10013404_pt1 | contig 10248 bp, 2 predicted proteins | sample S1TSphfallax_3_FD_187694 | JGI IMG/M metagenome (GOLD analysis project Ga0209208, IMG submission 187694) | Host-associated microbial communities from peat moss isolated from Minnesota, USA - S1T2_Fd - Sphagnum fallax MG (SPAdes) (version 2) | ecosystem: Host-associated > Plants > Peat moss >... | reverse complement strand
TACTTTGTTTTGCCTTGGCCTCCTATCCAAACTCAAAAGAGAGAATTCAATAATGGCAGATAATTCTGCCCACCTTTTTCTTATCACAAAATAGTGGTGTTTTTTTGGGTAAAATTTTCCACTCTAAACAAAGTGGTGATCATCCATAGGAAGATTTGGGGTACCAATAAAACACGATAGATATATAAATAAATAAAAAGAAAATTCAAACATCCTTCTATATTTTTGGCTACCAGTTGGAACCAAATATATACAAATCTGATGATTTACTTCTTCTTTTTTTTAATAAAAATTTGGTGAATGTAAACCCAAAAAAATCTGGATGCCCGAACTTCATTTCTTACCAAACACTAGGTAGTTTGTTTATTGTGTAAGCTTTCACTTCACACAGGCTAGTCTGAGATTGATTTATAGCAACTAATAAAAGAAAATTAGTTTATTCCAACTAGTGTTGGTTTGGTATCAAGTATATTATAGATTAATCTCGTAAGGAATGAAATTATGTCTACAAAAAGAAAATGAAATACAATAAGGAAACTGGTACCAACCGTGCATTATGTGTAGGGTAATGGTCGAGGCCATGAGCATTACCCAAATAAGGGCCCACATGAGACAAAACTAAGGCAAACCCAATTCCAGTAACCCTACAACCAAGGTTGTTACGTGGCCAAAATTATCAATTTTTTAATTATTTATTATTATTATTTATTATTATTTATTTTATACTTTGATACCCAACTAGTAGTGGTCCCCCACAAAACAAACTAGCATGACCATTTGGAAAAGCAAAACACCCACCTCTATAGGCACTTCATTTTTTGAAATGGGCACTCGTTGTTCACACATGATTACCCTCGTATAAGGTGTCCCTCCATTTACACTATCACAAAGTGTGCAGAATTTTTTACAAATTGGTGATGCATCAATATCAATCAATGATTTATGCCACTTTATTTCCAAAAAAAGTCATTGTATTTGTCACACTAGCTTTCTTTTGGTTGCCAAGATTAATTTTTTTCCAAAAATAGAATTGTTGGTACCATTGTACCACATGAAAAATGGGTACCATTGTACCACCAATCACATATGGTCTTCTTGGTGCCCCAAAACTAGTACCCTAACATCTAGCTAACAATGAAAAGGTATAGATAGGCATACCACAACCAAGATCTTAACTAACTTTTTGCCATTTATTCACACCTACTAGTTGTTATGGTTCTAAAAAGTTGAGCTATGTATTACAAACACAATGGACTCACACCCATCACAATGTTTGTAAGTGACATGTTGCATCTTTTTTGTGTTCACATTTCCAATTTTGTCATTAATGCCATTCAAAGCTTTGCTTCAAACTTTGAATTTCTTGTAACTTGTCTTCTATTGTTTCTATTGTGCTTTATCTTCTATTGCTTCACTTTGTCTTTTTCTCATTTTACATTATTTGTTTTTTATGCTCTTGTTTCTTTGCATGATATTGTTGTTCAATTTGCTACTATTCAATGTTGTGTTATCCAAGCTTTGATTGTACACTATGTTGAAACTTTGATCAATCATATCTTTCTAATATTCATCATTAGTATCTTACATAGCATGCACTTGAAAATGTGGGTGTTCTCACTATGTTTCTTGTGTGTGTTTTTGGCTTTTCAATTTGCATCTTCATTTTTCACCATTGTTATGTGAGTGGAAAGGAACATGGAAAAATAACATAGAGGGGATATGGGATAATAATGTTGTAATGTTTTTCATTCCTAAAATTTTATCCCATATCATTTGTCATTTTTGTAATTTTGTAAATTATACAACTAGGTGCACTAGAAACATTCAAAAACCATTAAAAAAACAAGTGTCATTTGGGATGAATCAATAAAAAAATGCTCAACCCTGAAGGTTAACCCCAAAATAGGATCATCCTAAAAAGGTTTTAAAACTCAAACTTACATGCCTAGTTTAAGCCTATGTATTTCCCCCATACTTAGCCTATGCCTATCTACCTATTTATTTAGCTAGGTATACTTACCTCCCTAGACCTATCTAATATTTAAATTTGACAATTTAAAAAAATTAATCATGCCATGTGACATATGGTCACTAATACGATTGTAAATAATTGTAATTTCATGCTAATGTGGCAAAGGTATACAAACAATGAACTAATGACATCATCATTTGCATCATCCATGGATTATCATTATGAGAAATTATGTCCACCGCAAGCACACTACCTTGCAACTAGAGCTCCAAAACAACTAATATACAATTACATTACAACTATCATCTAGAAATACAAGGAATTATTTTTTTAAATGCTACATTGGAAAATCAAATAGTTGTATTATAATTACAAGTTAGTTACAAAAAAGACACCTATATAGTGGAATGTATGCATTGTTTAACATTTTGGCAAGTTGCACTTTCGTTGCATGTGACAACTACATTACAACCATTGTAAATGTAACTCCCAATTAATAACTATTTTGCAACTATTGTATGGCTTTAACACGTATGATCATGACACGTGTGCATTTCCACTACCCATTAGATATGAAACTTTCAACTTGCTTACAACTAGTTTCAACTATCATTCCCATTGGTATAATTAGTTGTGTCACTATGTAAACATTATAAAACTATTTTTTGTGATTAATATTCAATTGTTGTATTAATGATATTCCATTACATTACAAATCACAATATCATGTTGGCATACATACATATCAAACCATAGAATTTCATGGAGAGTGAAAGTTTACTTTTGAATTGAAACTAAAGGCAATGTGTATGTTCCACTAAACATTGAATAAGGGTGTACATATGTCTCTATATACATCTATGTTTTCTATTCAAATTCATGTTTATTATTTATTATTTAATAATTATTTATTATAAAATAATTTATTAATTAGTAATTAATATGTAATATATTTAACTATTAATAAATAATATACTATTCTCATTAATTCATTAATCTAATTTAAATCATTTTGATAATTAATTATTTGTTAATAAATTCACATATAGATTGTTTCAACTAATTATCTCTTTAATTATATAATTTACAAAATTAAAGCATGTGAAAAAAAAAAATTGTAGTTGCAACTCAATTTGCAACTATGGTGTAACTAAAAGATTTAACCCATATGTTTTGTCGTCAAAATCTCATCTCACAAACTACATAAAATGGTGTTTTTTCTTGTATTTTCACATTAAAATACATGCGCCATTTTGGGCTGAGCTCATGAAAGCTTGAACCTTAAAAACAAAACACACAACAAAATTAAAAAAATTATGCAACTATTCTTTAATTCACCTACCTTTTTACCTTCCTACCTACTTGCTTACATAAGTAAGTAAATAGGTCTTATTTTTCTACCTAGCTAGGTAGGTAGGTAAATAGGTAGGTTGGTATGTGAAACCTTCCAATTTATTCACCTATGGTTATGTACTAACCTATCTAAGTACTTAAATATTTTTATTTATTTATTTATAAAAAAATTCCAATTTTCAATTAATATGCCACATGGCAATTTTTGATTGTGCCACATGTCATAATTTAAAACCATTTTAAATGAACAATCATAATGGAAGATGGATATCAATATTTCAAAAATAAATTGACCCAAAAATCTTTATAATGTCACATGTTAAATTTTGAGGAATGGATCAAAAGTTATGTCAACATGACATTATGGTTGTAGTCATAAGGGAGTTACATAGGAGTTGTTGTGATTGAATTGCAATGAATTGCACTAATGCATGATCGTATATACGATGAGTTGCAGCTTTTGCAATTCATATAACTTGTCCAATAGCACTCATGGGTGTAGAAATACAGTGAATTGCAAATGGTTGTTGTAATTCAAAAACTAAATTGCAAGCCCAGTTGCAAAACACCCTTTTTTCTCTTAGTGTCTAATGACATCACAAATGATGTTGTCATTTGCAACTACATGTTGCATGTAACTTGTCTAACATGACTAAGGGAGTTTTAATGGTAAGGTTGCCTATAACTAGTTTTTTAATCACACGTTGAAATTAAAAAGAAAATAGATTTCTTCTAATGAATCAAGTTAGAATTCAAAGGAGTTATTTACCTTTAGTTTTTAAAGCACCCCTTTGTGGGCTAGTAGGTGCACGTGTGTTAGGGTGGATGATTTTTGGTGTCGAAATGGTAGTTTTTCTATAACGAATGCAATTACAAATGCTACATGCTATTGTACATGTTAATATTTTTTGATAAGGATTCAATTTTAGGTTAAAGACTTTAATATGTACACATGCAATTAATTGTTAATGCAAAATCACTAAAATACGAAATCTATGAACTTTTAGGTTAAAGACTTGAAATTACAAATGTTACATAGGCAAAATTTAAGCTAGTGGAATTTTAAGTGAATGGTTGGATCTTAAATTTGTTAAGGACTTGGTTTTAGTTAACAATATAGTGAAAAATAATAATTGATTTTTTTTGCATCATATCATATGAAAAGGTAAAACTTAGTTTTTTTTCAAAAATTTATAACATATTGAAAATAATGTGGATCATTTTGGGATTTTGCATACATGCCTTGGTCTATGACCTCTACATGTGTTCATATTCCAACTAAATAAAACTTTAAGACTTGTAATCATGGTATCCTTTGAGTTGTGTCACATTACGACCCAAACACAAAAATTGATTATTTATTTTTTACCATTTTTTTAGTCATTATAACTTGCATACACCCTACTACCTAGCATTGTTATTTTGATAATAATAATCTTCATGTTTGGAAAACTTAAAATTAGGCTACCAAACATTTACCATCAAATTAACATAAAGTGATATGTAAATTTTCACCTCAACCTTTGATGTTTGTCAACATTTTTCCAAGTTTAAATCTTGCAATAGAATGGTATTCTTAACATTGAATTATGATTCACTTACCACCATGTGTGATTGCAATATTATATGTTTAATGTTGAATCAACAATTTCGTATAATATTTCAATGAAGTAACGGTCAATAGGTATTTATTGACATTGTATTTTGGAATGTCATATATAATATCCAAATAGGAATAAAACCTTGATAGTTATCAAGTCAATTTTAAGAGTTCGTAACCATGGCTCTCAAAAAATCAACAAACCAATTTTAATATATGTCATATTCTCAAAGTTTTCTAAATATACCAATGATCACGTACAAAACCAATGGTTATTTCATGATAATTGCTAGTTATTTGAGGATTCTAAAACAATTAAACTTGCAATTTTTTTAATTTTTTTTAATGCCAATAACCAATATTGGAATTTTTTTCTAAAATATTTAAAAAGCTAAAACAAACAATTATTCACGTATTCACATACATACCCAACACTAGTGTTAACCAACAAATAAATTAGCCGTAAAAGGGCATAGCTAGAAAACAATATTTCCACCTTTTAATACCAAATAAACAAGGAGGATTGCTTCTTAGTTGAGCATGAAGACCAAATCATAATACTAAACCTGGTTTGACTTTTGCTTTGTGCTTTGGACTTTATGCTTGAGATAATATAATAGTAAGTTGAATATTTGTGAACAAGGGATCAAGCTAGTATGGTCCTTAATGCCAAGATTGATACCATTGTCATTACAAAGTGCAAGCCTATACCACATTAATAGTCATTTGAACATGACCAATCCAATTACATTCTTATTTAAACTATCAAATCCAAACATTAAAATTTGTTAATAAGGTTGATTATGCATCCACTAATTCTTTTGAGGTGCATCATATTTGAAGGATTTTCATTCTCATTCCCATTTAGTTTATCCACATATGAAAGGGTTTTCATTAATGTAACATATTGATCAATTGTGATGTTTCACATACATAAGATATTTGGCGAATTGATTCTTTTGTTGATGTGAATGTGAATAAAACTAACAACATTTAGTATTGGCACATCAATAATAAAAGGATCAAGGGAAAAGTCCCTTGAAAACAATTCCAATCATATATAACTATTTGTTCACATGGTGTACATCACATTTGTGACAAAAAATACACAAAACATATGTTACAATGGAGCCAAATTGCAAGATATTTTGCCCCAACCTCCTTACTATTCTTGCCATAGCAAAAACCAATTAACATATTGTTCAACATTTTAAGATGGTGTCCCATAATGATGTCCAATCGCTTGTGGCATTTTACCCTTCTTAATTCTTGTTGATTTATATAAATGACTCCTTATGTTTCTATTTCAATACATCAACTCAGCATACTCTTATTACTTGTAATTTGTAATGTTTTATTACATATTGAACCTTCCAAACTTCCACCAATTTGTGTTAAAGAAAATGCTTGAATCAAAAATTTATTTTAATCATAATGCAATTAGTTGAGGTTTTAAAGTTTTAAGCAACCATTTACATTAGGTCACAAACCCAAAATAACCCCCCCCCAACTTGCGCATTCCTCCTATTGCAACCATGTTCTAAAGCATAATACAATTACACAAATAAATTCCAACCTTTTGTTTAGTTATTCTATGTATGATGTTGGACTTGATACCTTCAACAAATTAAAATTAATCATAAAATATGTTAATGGTTATAATTTTTTAATAATCCACCAATGTTAAATTGAAATGACGAACTATCATAAAAACACATTCCAAAGCCATTGATAATTACTAACTCGTGTGGGGAGGAGTACTTAATTTGGAATCTCACATATGATTGTGATATTTAGATGAACACATGTGAAGCTTGGATGGGCATTCATAAACAAATGGAGCACATGGTTATGCAATTGACTTGGATGGGATGTTACACAATAACCTCTCACAAGACAACATTTTTTTAATTTTCCGTATTAAAAAAACCTAATGATGTTTATATTGATGTATCTAATTAAAATGAGGGAAATTGTTTTAGGCAAGAAATAACTTCAATGTATGGATGCATCATGCAAAAAAGGATGGAAATCAAATGAAAGGACAATGATGGGTGCATCTAATTTTTTTAATGCATTATACATCATCTATACCACAAATTTTGTTGACAAGCAAATAATCACATATGAAAAAGTTTCATGCCACATCCACATTCAAGGTTAACTACATATAACAAATGAAAGATGAAAATAAATATAAGATTTCAAACTATGAAATTTCCCCAAACCAAATTTCCATCTATTTCAATTTATTCTCGATTGCCTAGAGAATAAGAAGCTTTTTTGATCTCATCCCTTTTTTATTTTAATATCCCATTAAATACATTAAAAAATGTAGACATCAACAACATACATTTTTGACAAATAATATCAAAACTAATTCTTTGATACAATGATTTGCAAAAGACTTTCCACCTTTTGATGACTACCTATCTCCTTGCATAACAATTTGTAACTTTGATATTACATAGCCCTAGATTTGAAAATGTATAAACAAATCTTTTGTGTGAAGTGAAATTTTTGATTTCAAAAATATTTTTGATTGTTTAATCTTGGGACAAAACAAGTTGCACCATTGCATGTGATGGTTGGACCAACACTACCATAGGCCATTATTAAACATTTCAGCCATTTTACCAAAAGCAAGGATGTTTAAGAAGACCACATATAATGGTGGGAAGGAAAAAATCTCAAATTTTACTGCAATGCATATATTTTATTGATGCAATCGAGGGCATTTAGTGACCATGTTGTTGAAGTTTTAACACACAATGCTTCTATTTGCAAACAAACTAGGAAAACTATAGAGGAAAGATTTTTTTTCACATCAAATACAACACATATATTCGAATTGTGCTTGAGGATATAGGTATATTTTCTTGTGTTGATTCTATTGTGGATGAGCAAAGGAAAAATTTGGCAAAATGTAGCCTTGATCATCATTGAAATCAAATTTTCTTTTGAAATTATCTGATAAAAAAGTTTGGTTTAGAATTGCTAAAGTTTGATGAAACAAGATTTGGCACCAATTTTAACATGTTGGAGATAATTTTGAAGGTTGAAACACCTTTGCAACAACTAGTGGTCAACACATATTGGAAACAATAATGTCCATTCAATAAATCTAATAAGCCTAAGGATGTTGAAGAAGTTATTTTCTCAAGGTTGTCTGGGAGAATGGGCCAAGTTATAGTTTTTACCATTGAATTTATTTACAATTTATTACACATGTTGGATTTTTCTATCTAAATTTCAAAAAAGATTCATGAATAAATGGATCGGCTCATGAAGTTCATATAAGCCTCCATTATTTAGATAGAGAAGGTAAGAAATTATTATCATCATACAAGATACATGGCTATTTGGGCATAATCCTTTTCGTTAAACAAGACTTGTGTTTGATTTAAAATGGAAAGGAAAAAGGCAAAAAAAATACATGACTTGGTTATGAGAGGCTTTAGAATTATGAAGGATAATTCTTCATAATTATATTCCTTGTGGTGGCTAATTAGGTCAAAGTTGAAAAACATTGTTTGTTTACATGAATAATGAAAGATTATTATCTATTCCTACAACTTTTGCTAAAACCAAGCAAGATTTTAATTATCAATGGTGGGAAGCATGTGCAACTAAATTTCTAGAATGAAAACACATGGCAATTTAAGAATTTTGAGGCAAATTACATGTGCATCAACTTGTGAAGTCGCATATTTGTGTGAAATCAATTAGATGTCCTTTGCAATTAATGTACAACTACATTGCAACTTATTCACATAAATACGACACGCTTATCTATAAAATGTTAGGTTTGAAATTCAATAAATTCCATTATAATAGCAAAGTTGTTGTAAATGTTACCTTCTACAATCAAAATGTCTTTTTATACGATTTTGATCAATGTCATTTAATTTTATTCACAAGTTTCATGAAAGTTGCTATGAATAACTTTGATGCAACTAATATATAACAAAATTTCAACTATATAAATGAATCTAAAATTTGAAATTTGTCTGAGATATGGGAGGGTGTGTGACACATGGTTGTAATTATTAGTAAATCCTAAGACTTACATCAACAATTATTGTGTACAATGTCAAAAAAATTTATAAGAAATGAATAAGGAGAGGGTTGTTCTCTTTAATTTTAAGCTTTATACTTTTTTATGGGTAAATATAACATATTTTACATAACATTCTTTTGCAATTTTGGGTGTTAGTTCAAATAATGAAAATTTCAAGTTAGGAAAAATAAAATAATACTCATTTGTTAGTTTTTTATACAACTAAAATGAATTATTGATTATGAGTTTTGATGCAATTGTGCAAATTCCAAAACATTCAAGTTCAATGAAATTTTATGCTAAAACAACTAAGGTTCAAAGATAAGTTTACATTTACATGCGAGGAAATTCAAAACCAATGTATTCTAAATTTGTTTATAACCCTTTATTTTGAATTTAAATAGTTGTTTGTAAATGTAAAGCTTGTAATTTAATCATTATATAATTATGATGTGTTGGTTTTTGCTACATTTTGATGACAAATTAAACACATACCAATGTTTTTATCTTGTTTATAAATTAGAATGTAGTTGTAGGTTATGCCTATTCAATTTTAATAATATGAACACCCAAATATGGACATAAAAAATAAACATATGCCAAACCAAAAAGAATGACCATAAATGGATAAATTTGGTTATACGATGTGATTATGATGTGTTTTTAAGTTCAATAATAAGTTAAAGATGACACTATATGTATGGTGTTCATTAGTTCCATTGTAGTTGCTAAAAATTCTTACTTAATTTTAGATATGAACATTAAATTTTAGTTTTCACATTGCAACGAATTTATTTTTACATTAATATGCAAAACTTTGTGAGTTTCAAATTGGTAACTTAGCAATGCATTAGTTGCAAGTTAGTTACAATCAATATCAATAGATTTCATTCGTTAATGGATGAATGAAAGTCACATAAGCACTACACTATTTTGTGGGTATTTTGTGCAAGAAACATATGTATACACTAATGTTGTGCATGTAATTACAAATAATTTTTTTTCATGCATTAAAATCATGTAAATGTAAACCATTTACACTTTCACACCAAGGATTTTATGTTTACACTTACACTTGCATGGCATGTATGCGTACATATCTAGAATACACTTACATGGCATTATCTTTAAAAAATCATCATGTAAGTGTAAATATAGTGCAATATATTGATGAAGGTATTGCACATCAAACTTTTCATTAGCAACTATGAGTTTTTAACACAACAAGGGTAGACCAAAATGAAAGCAATATCTAAAAGGGGG
>Ga0209208_10013402_pt1 | contig 10249 bp, 3 predicted proteins | sample S1TSphfallax_3_FD_187694 | JGI IMG/M metagenome (GOLD analysis project Ga0209208, IMG submission 187694) | Host-associated microbial communities from peat moss isolated from Minnesota, USA - S1T2_Fd - Sphagnum fallax MG (SPAdes) (version 2) | ecosystem: Host-associated > Plants > Peat moss >... | reverse complement strand
GACCTAATTCCAATTCAGTTCTTACTAGCTGGAACTAGAACCAACAGTCCTTGCCAATGTTTTTCTTTTAATTTTCAGTTTTAACTAGGTTTGCTACATGCCAGTCCTTGGTGGAGCTCTAATTGCCGTATGGACACATTGAGCACATCTTTTTGCCCACTAACTACACGCTAGGAGAATGTGTAGTTTCTTTTAAAGATAAAAAAATTAAAATGATCAGTTATGACTTGCTAAAGAAAATTATTTTGAATCAGAATTACAAGTACAGTTCATCATCATTATTCTATTTTTTTTGAATGAATGTTATTTTTAAATCCAATTTTTAGCAACATGCTATATGCAGGAATTGAACCTAGACCCCCAAAAAAGAAAGAACCTATGCCCATTGTATAGCATACAGCCTAATATGCACAAAAGAAAACACTTGTATCTGATATTGAATGCAAAGACAAATTCTATAGGCCCAAACAAGGGGTTGGATGCAAATTCCAAAGAAGCATAGATCATGAAAACAAGGGTCAACATTTTCACTTTGCTAATCAAAATTGAGACATTAGTTTTCAAATAGTTGGTTGTTGCTACCTTCAGGAACAAGCCATACGTGAAACATCTTAATAATGCCCATGCATCTAGATTCCAAACAAATCTTAAGAAACCAAGAAGAAATAGGGATCATGATACAAGAAATTGTCTATTAGGACTCAAGCACCAAAGAAGTACTAGAACTCGTGAACTTGAAATTGTTCAGTAAGTGCACTCCTCTTGAACTTGAAATTGTTCAGTAAGTGCACTCCTCTTGAACTTGAAATTGTTCAATATGTGCGGAGGAGCAGCGATGGAAAGGACCAAAAACACACTTGTAGCAAAAACCTAATTGGCAAACCTCAAACATTGGATGGTTTAGGAGTTAGCACCAGAATACCCACCCACCTTAGAAAATGTGTATAGATCAAAAGTACCACACAACAATGGCTCGCCACAACTTAGGATTTCATTATGTAGCTCGTAAGAATCACAACCTAGGCCCTTCATTCAAGGATGTCAATAGTGATGTGAAACAGATCACACAAAGAAACAAGTTGTACCCGTTGGAAGCACCATAGTGTGCACACACACAAGTCATGGTTCATAACACAACTAAATTACTAACATCAAGAAGTAGCAAGCGAGGAAGAATCACAAGCATAACTTACAACCTCGCTTGCTACTTCTTGATGTTAGTAATCACAAGCATGAGCAAAAAAGAATCACAAGCATAACTTACAAGAGAATCAAAATGAAGTGCACAAGCTTTATGGGTTTACGAACTTCCTAAGTCATGTAGCTGCTTGCCAAGCCTGGATCCCGCACCACACTCCAACTTGTAATGAGTTTCTGGACTGCATTGTCCAATGTGTCACTTGCTCATTGGTCCAGAGGAGAGGGGTTATAACACATCATTTTCTGGCTTCTCTCCTCTAGTTTTTAGTCACTTTCTCATTGGTCCAGAAACTGGTTATGCCCCATAATCGGTGAGAGGAACTGGATTATTGAAATAGTCTCAATGCCTTCGTGCCTCAACTATATTCAATTATTCAGCTTCTCTTGTCGGTTCCTTAGTACACAGCTTGCCCCAATGTCTATCTCTAATATGCTGTCGGCTGCTCATTGTTCAACAAGGAATAATGAACTTTCATTAGTTGCAAGCTTATGGAAGTATAGACAGAAAGAAAGTGAGTGCTGAGTGGTGAGAACCCACAACACAATAAAAGATTTAGGACTGGGGAGTTATGTGTAGAGTAAAGCCCTAGGGTGGGGACATTCTCAAAATAAGGGGCCTAGGATAAGGTGATAGCCAAGTTCAGCCTTGCATATTGAGAATGTTCCCACTCATAGACTTTACCTATTGTAAAGCATGATGCAACATTTATCATGAACCAAACCTATGTAGATCACAAGACCTATCAAAGGGAGGGATATTATGCCTACTACTCAATAGTGGGAGTGTTCTTACACCTACAAGTAGGCATACTTTCCCTCCATCCTTGAGGAGTAGGGATAATATCCCTCCCAATTTCTAGGAGGGAAATTGATGACTATAAGGTGCCCTTCACTTGCATTACAAATATTTTCCTAGTGCTTTACAAATGCTCTAAGTCCACACTAGTTACACATCACAAAGTCCAGGCATTGTGGGATCTTGGATTGGCATTAGTGTTGCGAAATCAATAGATTACAAGCTTATAATCCAATGATCCAGATTGAATGTAGGTAAGTGTGGAGTGAATTGTTGATTTCTCCAAAAAAAACTTATGGGGTCCTTTTGCAAAATGGGGTAGGAAAATAAAAAACCCCCCCTTTGTGGGATTCACCACCTAAGATGTTAGGTAAAAGAAAAGTGAATTATTCACTCCAAGAAAAAAGAACACTGGTCCTTACCGACCAAAGGGGGTTACCTGCCCAACATTGGTCAATACTCAATTTCTTGTGATTTAAAACTCTCAAATCGCCTTATTTTTCAACAAGAAGCAAGTAGGGATGATTGGACCCTAGTTTGACCCGTAAATCCATGTTTCATCCCCAATTTGGGTGTAGACAGGATGGGAGCAAATTGGGCTTTGTTTAATGAAAGTGGAAAGTATATCAATAGATTTGCATGATTCTCTCTTCTGACAATACTTGACAAAAATGTTGAATATGAGGAGCAATGAAGGTGCAGGTAAAGGGTAAAATCCAAAACTGGGATGAAACTCCTGAGAGGACCAAGTTAGCCCAGAAAAGCAGTTTGGTCCCCCCTTTTTCTATTTTCTTTTTCTGTGCCCTGTTTTCATACTGACCTTGACTTTTGATGTCATCCCCAGCAACCCAACAACCCCAGTTTGGTGGGAACTGGGGCCCAGTAGCCTTAGTAATGTACAGTGTACACTGGACTTGTGTCATGGGGGCACATGCGGTCCTCAGTATGTCATCCTGCAAAAAATAATTTTTCACATCCAAGTTTAGTTATTTACTGTTTATTGGCCTTGGCTACCAAGCAAGGCAAGGATATTGTGTTGAGATTCATTATAGAGTATAGTAGAGCTTAAGGGTCTTTGGCCCCTAGGTAATAATAGGTCTATTTTTATATGAGGATTTTTGAAAGATGATATTTTGGCTTTTGTTGAGACTTAAGATTAGTTGTAGAGTTATGATATCTTGAAGGATTTTGGTTTCTTTTAGAGGATTTTTTTGAAGATTATATTTTTGCATGGTGAAATATTTGAGTTTCCATATTTTTTCTTTTGCCTTAAGGTACTTTTTAATGTAAATTGCAAGTTATGGAAGGCCACAGTGTGACACATTCCTTTTTGACTAAATGACAAATGACATTTTAAATTGTTATTGCAATTCAAAATGTACAAGTTTTTTTGTTGATTAATAAGTAGGCTAGACTAAAGTAGTTACACTAAGTAGGCTTAGTAGGTTAAGTTAGATTAGGTAGGTTAAAGTACATTAAGTAGGTTAAACTAGGTAGGATTAGTAGTCTACATCCTAGCTTAGGTAGGCCTAGTAAGCTAGTTAGATTATATGCTAAGGTTAGGAAGCAAGGCTAGGCTAAGTAGGTCTAACAGGTTAAATTAGGGCACGCACTTATTATCTACCTACTTATTTTTACTTAAATAGGTAGGCCATCTACTTTATTACCTACCCACCAACCCACAAGCTACATACATATTACTTAACTTCTTATTCACATAAATAATGTGTACATAACAATATATGAAATAAATAAGAATTGACAAAATTTATCATGATATAATGGTGTGGTGCAATGGTTAAAGATTTTGTTTATCTTCATGATTCAAGTCTTTATATTTGCACAATAGAGTTTAATTTAAGTTAAACTAGGTAAGTTAGGTTAGGCTAAGTTAGGGTAAACATTTATTATGTGTCTACTTATTATTTACCTACATAAGTAAGTAGGTAGATAGGTACTTAGCCTAGTAGGTTGATTAGGCTAGATAGATAAGTAGGTATCCTAAAGGCTAAAGTTAAGTTGGGCTAAATTAAGCTAAGGTATGTTAATGGGACCTAGTAGGGTAGGGTAAACACCTATTACCTATTTACATATTATTTTATGTAGATAAGTAAGTAGCTAGTTAGGGCACTTAACATCATGCCACTATCCATAATTTGGTCAAAAATGTAATCACAAAGTAAAATTCCACATAGGTTACATGGGATTCACAACCATGGTTTTTTGTTTTCAAATTCCTTGAATAAGTTCATTGGTGAGGATTTTCAACATTAATTAGCACTAAACGGTGACTATCCTAGGTGAATTGTAACATTTTTACAAAGGTGTTGTTACAAATGGTGATTTAGGAAGTGCCTAGGTTTGGATGTGATTAATTTAATTATTATTATTTTTTAAAATGTTGAAAAAAATCCATAAATTTTCTATTTTTCCATTTTTTGAATTGTTTTTGCCAAGTTTCAAAATTTAAAAAAAAACTAGTCTTCACATCACATTCATTTAATAATGGATGAAAAAATGAACTATAGTCATAAAAATTCATAATTGTCAATGTGATTTCCATATCACATGATTTTTTTGCAACTAGTAGTCCAATGGCACTTGTCTTAAGCAATTAGAACATTTTGTAATCATAAATGTTCATTACCACTAAAATCATGTTGTAAATTAAATTGTTAGTAAAAAGGTTGGGGATTGGGTTAAGGCTAGGAGCACCACATGGTATTCGAATTTTTTAATGACACAATATGACAATAAAAGGTGGGTTGAACACTTTCAAGTCACTAAAAATATTATTTTGTAATTTTTAGAAAATCTCAGGGCCTTGATTGAAAAGAAATATACAAAACATAGAGCATCCATTCTTGTTGGCATTAAGGTTACTTGTTCACTTTACAAATTGTATTCATTAGGCTAAAATCTAAATTGAAAATTGAAATTGAAATTGTTATTCTTTTTTTAGATGAAAATGTGTCACTCTTCAGCTATGTCTTGAATGTTCACCATTGGTTGTTCATTAGATTTAGAGTTAGATACATAAACTCCCCATGGCATGAGTGATTGATCTTTGATGAAGGCATGGCACATCGCAATGCTAAGATTTGATAAGACATTCACCATTTGTTTATTTATCTTGTGAGTTTTCTTGTCCTTGTCCTTCAAATACTTGAGATGTTCCTTGAAATTGCTATCCAGATATTTGGTCATGTTCTTGTGAAGGTCAAATATGAGTTGAATTGATTTGATCCATGGCATCCACCAAAACCTTGTTGTTTTTGTTTGTGGACTCAATCACTTGTAAAACAATTGAGGTCCATTTCCTTTTAACACATGTGTTTCCCATGGGTTATTCTTATTGTTGCATCTATTACTTGTTTGCTTTTAGTAGGTGTTGTAAAATTTGTAGTTTCTGTGATATTAACAACTACATGTTGTGGTGGATGGCTTGGTATAATAGATCGGGAGTAGTCATCAAGATTAATGACATTTTCTAAATTCCTGGGTTGAATGTAACTTGGACTAAATTGTTGAAGCTCCTAGCTTTCTTCAGGAACAAAATCTTCTCCTAGCAATTATTCCATCATTCATCAAACACGACACTTATCCTCTTCAACTTTTGGTGGTACATAAACACCATTTTTTTCTACCTACAAGACTCTCACATGCATTGGAATATGGATGTTCTTCTCCCCTTGGAAAGTTACAATAACATGGTAGACCTTTAAGGAAGTGTTTTGGAAGATGAAGTTTCTTTCTCTTTTATAGTCAAGTCCAAGTATGATGTATTATGACCAGTGCCCTTGTGATAATTAGAGATCCTCTTGTAATCGTCGTTGACACAAGTCCTATCACATTCTACCATTGCGAGGTGATTTTGATTTTGTTGTTTCTTGTAAGTCTTTTGCAATCTTTTTCCATTTGTCTTTTGCAAAAACCATGTTGACCTTGAGATCAATGATTTGTTTCAGAACAATGTGTTTTCTTTTCTTGCAGTTGATTAAGGCCATCACCTTGGTGTGATTCCAATTGGTGTTGTGAAAGTGCATTGCACCTATAGTCACTTTTTGTTTCTCTTTCCCTTTTTCATTTTCCATTGAAGTCTATTTTTGCACATTGTTATTGTCAAAAAAGTTAATAATTATTTTTTATTCAATTGAATTGTCAAGTGTTGAACCATTGAAGAGGTTTGCGAAAAGTACCAGAATTTATGATGGTTGCAATGTTGAATTATTGAACAACAACATGATGTGGTGAAACATGTGTAATTTGTGCAAACAATTTTGAAGAATGTCTGCAATGTTCACAAAGGATTTGTTGGAGTGTTTACAGTTTGCACAAATGATATGGTAAAATGTCTACAAGTAATTTGGCGGAGTGTTTACGATTGTAGTTAGAGCAATCAATATGATGAAGCATCTATAATTAATCCATGAAAGCTAGTTGAATGTCTACATTTGTGCATGAACAATTTGCAGAATGTCTACATCTACAATTTGTGCTTGAATAATTTGCAAAATGTCTACACTACAATCTGCACTTGAACAATCTACAAAATGTTTGTGTTTACACAAGTAATATGGTAGATTGTGAATGTCTGTGTATGTGCAGACAATTTGGTGGAGTGCGAACCTTTATGTAAAAATTTTGGCAAAATGTTTACAACTTAAACAAGAAATGCCATGGCACTTACAATTTGCATGAACAATGGTGAAATGTCTACATGTTTTTACATTTTGTATATGCAATGGTAGAGTGTTTGCATTCTTCACAATAGTGGTAGCCAATGTTAATGGTGATGGCATAATTGGAGGCAATGGTAGAGACTTCGAGTAGATATCACAATAGAGATATCACTAGTTGTTCGGTTTCACAGATGATAAGTTATTGATAGAGTAAATAATAAATAATTTATTCATAATTCCTAAACTTTGGATGTCATGGTAATATCCCTAAATGTTATTTTAACTCTAAATGTTAATAATGGTTACAAGACTACCGTGTCAGATGCTAGGTCAATAAACTATCACCAACATGATGCAAATTTGAACACTATTTACTATTTTCAAATTTATCCATCTTCCAATCTCCAAGTCTAAATATAGTGTAAGAATAAGTTTGAATTGATAAATTAGCTAAATATTGGCTGATTAAAAAAATTATGAGCCATATAAACACCCATAAGGTTTGAAAATTTTCCAATTTGAATGAAGGTAAACATATTAATGCAAGCTTTCCAAAATCATCAATCCAACTAAAAATAAACATTTACAAAGCAAACATCAATTTTTGAAACCATCAATGCCAAAGTTATATAAGGTAATATGACTAGGTAAGTAAAAAAAATTGAATGATGTGTACAAGCTTCAAGTGTGGGACATTGGAAAATGGGGAAATGTATCATTTAATTGTGCAAAAATTAACATATCAAACATGAGCACATTGTCACCAAAAAGAAAGGGGTGACTTAAATAGAAGACACCTTACCAAAAACAATGCATCTATAGTTTACTAATAAGAAATTCATCAAAATGAAAATACAGTGAATGAAACACAACTAAAACCCAACCTTGATTATTTTATGACTTTACAACTTGCAAACTTTGGACTTCAAGAGATCAAATTTTTCTTGATTTCTTCTCAAAAACCAATTGGTCATAGTCTATGGCAAATCATCTCTCAACACCAAGCTTAAAATCCAATAGATGCCCTCAATCTCAACAAGTCTTGCCATAAAAAGTGGATAGAAAAAAACATAACATTGGACAGTGCAACCTCAGAAGTCCATGAAACCTACACCCTTCCACATAGTTTTTTTCCCCGGAGCTCCTGTGAAGGTACTTTCTATTAAACACAAGTAAACTGACAACTTCACACAATTATTCGAACACTTTCAAAAATATGAATTTGCCACAATGACCATTCGTGAAATCCTAGAGGCTGTCATCACCTCCCTTGTTCTAATCCATGACTCCTACATTTAACTCTTCTACTTCCTTCTTAAGTCAAGATGCAGCAAAATGTCAACTCTAAATTTAAAAAAAAAATCCATAGTGAGGCATTCTTCCTCAACTGTTTATTCTTTCTATATTCAATCCATTCTACAACAAAACACACCAGCAAGTAGAAGAAAAACTTAGCTCCAAAAAGATGCCCCTTCTCCTCCACTACTTATCCAAGTTCTTAGTCCACCCTTCACCAAACACATTGAAACTCCCCACCAATCACCCTCGCACAACATGATACAAATTTCCATCAAAGCCATTATACCCATAGCAAAAAACCCGCTCCATCACTGAACTCAGATTTGTAGTGTCGCTCCTATGAAAAACAAAACACAAAAACACATAACCTGCAAGTCAACAAAACAACCAAGCGCAAAAAAGAACAAAAGAATTTTGAACTTCCGACGTCCATAACCCTTCATGATGCCCAACAACCATCCCGTAGTTTGTCACTTGTTACATTTCATCCATGGCATTTTAGGGTTTTCACATTCTATTCATCATAACAGAAACTTGACACTATTTCAGCGTTACAACATGACATTGAAAACAACATCTCAAAAATGACAGCCTGATGGGTAACTTCCAAATGGTGGGAAGTTCCCCTGCCAACCAGGAAAGTAACTTTCACCTTGTGGAAGTTTCTTCTTGAAGATTGTCCATGAAACTTGTTTTTATAGGAAGAAGTTGTGTCAGTAGCATTGCAGTGAGGGGAAGTGGTCTCCATTTTGCAGTGTGCTGTTATTTTAGGCGAGGATTTGTTTAGGCTTAGTATTTCTTTTGGGTGTTCCTCCCTTCTTCTTATTTGATATGCTCTTTGCCATTAAAGGAGTTTGAGTACTGGATTTGGTCATGTTCTTCTTTGCCATTAAAGGAGTTTGAGTACTGGATTTGTTCGTGTTCTTCTTTGCCATTAAAGGAGTTTGAGTACTGGATTTGTTCATAGTTCCTCTTGTGGTGAGTCCCTGTTCGGTGGTTTTGTTTGTTTTTGCCATGACTTGGGTCCTTTCATCTTGTACCTTTTTCTCCTCCTTTTAGGTCAATGCTTTGTTTTATCGATGATTAGTAGGTTTTCATCATTTTTTAAGGCAGGAGAGGAGGGAGCAAAAACTACAAAGAAAAAGAAGTTACAAAGAAGAAGAACATACATGTGAATGGGTTAGTCCAAAACTACCGACCAATGTAGTTATGGGGACAGGAACACACCCAAAATGTGTTTTCATGTCCACACAAAGAGACACACACACACATGATCCTTTCTGTAGTGGGGCAGCCTTACCAAACACATAACAAAAAAACTAGCCAGTTTTTTCCTTTGTATATTTAGGTGGGTCCTTTTGTGTTTTGTGAGGTTTAGGGTTTACACCCTAATACCCTTACACCCTAAACTAGCCCATTCTTCTTTATGCACCAGACCCTTGTAGAAATTTCATTACCTACCACTTTGCCTCCTCCTCCAGCCTTGTGACAGCACCCCAAATTCTGGAAGGATTTTTTTTTTTTCAATTTTGTGATGTAGCTGAAGTGGTGATCATCCATAAGATGATTTAGCCAGATTTGGCTACAGACTAGAAATGAAAGTAGAGAAAAATCAGAATCCGTCTATATTCTTGACTACTTACTGGAACTCATCATAAAAGTCTGGCGATTTGGATTTTTATTTATTTTTTTCGAAATCTGGTGAATTTAGGCCTTTTTTTTTCCATGAATAATCTTTTGTATTTTTCAGGTCGAAATTTGGCGAAATTCGCCCCCGCCCCCCACCCCCCACCCCTCCCCAAACTCTGCTCTGATGTATCAGCTCGTTAATCTAATATATTAATTCACTTAGTCTGTCCTTCTGTCTGTGACACGACGTTTTGCTACAAAAGCATTTTCTATGTTTCTTCTGCAAAACCGGCCATAGGAAAAAACATTGTCGTCTGGAATGCTTGACTGGCCCGTTCCCTGTGGAGCCCGTTCCTTGTCTGTGGTGACAAACAGGGTAGGGCAGCCCGGCCTGGGCAGCCGCTGCGGGGGCCGGGCGAGGTGCCATTTCTATTAAAGAAATCCTTGGGGAAAACGAGGGGACCTGCATCTAATCAAACAAAAATACAATTTTTTTAAAAATTATTTTCATTATATAACATATTTAAAAAACTAGAATCTTTTTGAAAAAGAAAATAGAAACAAAATAAATAAATAAATAAATACATAAAAATAGAAAAAAATGAAGATAGACAAAATAAGAATAAAAAAAGAAAAACATGAA
>Ga0209208_10013401_pt1 | contig 10250 bp, 4 predicted proteins | sample S1TSphfallax_3_FD_187694 | JGI IMG/M metagenome (GOLD analysis project Ga0209208, IMG submission 187694) | Host-associated microbial communities from peat moss isolated from Minnesota, USA - S1T2_Fd - Sphagnum fallax MG (SPAdes) (version 2) | ecosystem: Host-associated > Plants > Peat moss >... | reverse complement strand
CAACATGGCAAACCGAACTTTGCCCCAACAGGTAAAGTTAACTTGGGCAAATTAGCCAAGCAACAACCGGTGCCTATTCCATATTGCAAAGCTTGGAATGAAGAACTTTTCACACACTTGGACTCTTTCAAGGACTTGTTGCATAAAATTCCCCTTAACATGTGAAATGATCCAACTTCCAAGCTACATCCTTCCGCCTACTATGACATCAAAAGAAGGATACCCATGTGATGATAATAGTCTTCACAACCTCTAATTGGGAGGCCTAATTGGGCGACCTTGGGTGACAACAAGGGCAAAGGCAGGAACTTTTGTTTGTTTGTGTCACTCATTCTTCTATTTTCCAAAGCAAAGAAATTGCAGCTCTATTTATTTATAAATAAATAAATAAAAATTAACTAATTAATTTTTTAATTAATTAACTAACTCCAGAGCAACAACAACACTCTTTCACCTGTTGGACCTTTGTGTGTCCAGAGCAAGCACATTGATGATGATGAATATGGTACCTGCAGAATGACCTGGGCCCCATCTCCTCCTCTTCCTCCTCCTCCTCCTCCTCCTCCTGGCACTGTACACTGCACTTGTGGCAGAAAGTGAGCAAACCCATAAATCTGATCCACCACCCCTTTGGAGCTGCTGCAGCCAGTGCAGTGCAGTTAGTAGTAGCCAGTGCTATGTACATTGACTTGATAACGGTTCATCTGACTCTTGTTAGCATCTTAGATAGACTTACAGTAGTAGGTCTATCACTAGCACTAAATTAATGGTGGTTTGTACAGTGTGATTCCTTTTTCAGTATCATCTCTAACATGTCTTTTGATTCGCATTGAACATGCTTGAAGTCTTATATTTTGTCTTTATATTTTGTGTATGACATAATGTCTTCAAATAGAGATAAAGTGACAATCCGTGTGTGTTTTTGTGTTTGTTTTAATTTTGTAATGTTATTTCATAAGTGACAATCCATATGTGTTTTTGTGTGTGTGTGTGTGTACTTTTTTCAATTTTGTAATGTAATTTCATGTAGCAATCATCTGTAAGAATACTTAACCAAATTTGATGATATTCAAAGTATTAAAATAATAAAATATTAAGCACCTTTCATGTTGTAGGTAGTTGTGGCAAATTTTTGCACCCACCCCCACACAAAAAAAATCTTTTTTTATCAAATTTCTTTCAAAAAATAGAGAATTTGTGAGAAAATGTTTCATTTTCAAAAAATAATAATAATTTTGACAAAGTGGCGAAAATTCACCACCAAAAAAATCACTGGCGATTATGACGAGTTTAGGCTTGTAAATTGTCAATATTTTAGGGCATTTGGATTCTGTAACATTTATTTGGATTGCACCCCTTTTGATTGGTCGGCCATATTGATTGGCCCACGGGGAAGCATTTAAATAGTCTCTCACACATTATATTAAATTGTTCGATTTTTTCATGTTTATGGGTGGGGCTAAGGAATCAATTAACACTCTATGTTGAAGATGAACACTCTTAGAGGCCCAAATAAAGGGGGAGGGGGGGTGTAGGTGGGTGGACCCTGTTGTAGGTTTCTGCCTAGTAGTGCCTCTGTTCCCCATCTATTCTGCACATTCTGTGCACTTGATTCTCTTTGGACCTTTTGTCCAGGTACAAAATGAATTATTATTATTATTATTATTGTTATTATTATTATATTTATCTCTTTATTTATTACAATTGTAAGAAGTGTGTGTGTGTGTGTGTGTGTGTATATGCTTTTGCTTGCTTGCTTGCTGATGACTATAAGCTAAACCCTAAAACATTTGGGAACTTGATAGGCTGTGAAACTGAACAACCATTTACTTGATGATTGGCCTGCCCCACTTGTGCAAAGCTTCGGTGAAGTTTTATCAACCGAATAGCCGTTGCCACAAAATTGTCAGAAATTCTCATAGAATGGGATTGAAATGGATATTACAACACTACCTTGTTTCATGTTGTATAACAAGATCAAATAGACAAGGTCCAAATGTGGCAAACGACAATAATAATACCACATTACCTTGGCAACTTTGACATTAGAATTATATATTATTTGTAAAAAATGTTGTAATTTTCTCCCCCCCCCAAAAAAACAAAAGTGGAAGAATATATTGAATATATTAAAATATTCAGAAATATTCCATTTTTCAAAGACATGGAAAAATTTCAAAATTAATCAATTATTTGACAAAAATGTGTTGAAGCTGCCCTTGTACAAGGCAGGACGTTAGACATAAGTTCAAACACTAGTTGGATCATGGAAGGCAGAATTGTGATGATGAGTAGAATATGATTGTGTGTAGCTAGTTCCAATGGAAAAAGACAAATGTGATGAAAATGCATCTCAAAAAGAGGGGCTACAAAATGGAATGGACATCATAAATTTTCTCCATTGTAGAGGCAATTGATTCTAGAATTTAGTGGTTTTTGGAAGTTGGAACATGAATTCGGCTTTAAGTTTCAGCCCATTGAGTGTCTTTATTTCTTAGCATGTCAGCAATCCAATAGAGTGTGTGATATTGTAAGGGCTGGGTTGGTGGGTTGCTCATTATGCGGAGTTTGTAAACAAACTTCATTTCAAACAAAGAAACAAATTGGGTGGTGGAAATTGAATGTAATCATCGTAATCCATTTTGTTGTTAGTGTTGAATTGTGTGGATGGGAAAGAGTTTGGTGTGTTGTTTGTTGAAGGAGGAACAATAGAAGTTAGTGTCCAATTTAGAACAAATTAGAGGAGATTTGCTTGAGAGAGATGATGCATTGGTTGTCCTAAGTGTTATTTTTGCAATAACATTCTTAACCATAGATTTTGCACATACCTTGAATTGAAGGTGATTTTTGCTTAATGGGTTTGTGTTCCCTCTTTCCAATTGACCTATAGAGAAGGGATTATCTTGACTAGTGGTCTTTTTACCCTCTCAGGTTTGGGTACCATTGTCCTATGGATGACAAACCAAGGCTCATCTTAGTATCCCCAATTATTTTGTTGTGGGTTACAATTCCTTGGACACTCAAATTGTTACTATTTTATAAACAATTTGTTTTCATTGTGACTAGTGGGCCCCTTGTGCCATTGGCCCAAGTATATTAAACCTCTTGTAATGTCACCCATCCCAATATTGTTCTGGTAGAATTGGGCTTAATTTTAAAGTTCTCTCAAAACCTTGCTAATTTAATTATAATTTAATTTTGAGAGACAAAATTCACTATAAATTCAATAACTTCACCTTTGTTGATCAAATAATTGTGAAAAAAAAACATGCACATCACCTTGTTGAGGACTTTTCAATGCTACCATAAGCGGAGGAGGAGGCCCATCCAAATAAGCACTCTAAAAAGCCTTCCTTATTTCCTTTCTTCTATTCACTTTGTTTTGTTTGACCTTCGGTTCAACTTCCATTATCTTTTATTAGGCCTTTGTGCTAATGGTCCAAGTATATTAAACTTCTTAAGTCACTCATTCCAATATTATTCCAATTGAAGTGGGTTTAATTTTAGAGTCCTTATTAACTATAAAAAAATTTAGTTGAATTTTAAAGATCAAAATCATTCTAAATTCAATATTTTTTTTCCTTATTTGCCTAGAAATCGTGAAATGACAAACATGCACAATACTTGTCAAGGTTTTCTGACATTACCAAAAGTTGAACGATGGGCCCATGGTTTAAGAGGTTATGTAGTGTGGTCACATCCAAACAAACAAACATCTATCTTGGTGGAAGCATGATAAAGTAGAGCAAAAAAAGTAGAGATTTCTCACAAATGTATCTTGTATCATGCATATGAAAATAATAAAATAACATCATAATGAATGGAGATATGATAAAAAAAAGCCATAGTCCATTCCTTGCCTTCTATTAGACTTACACTTCCTCAATAGAAAAAAAAAAATTGAAAATATTCTAAGAAATGGATGGTAACTTTGTGTGCAAAGAGCCTTCAACACAAAAAATTTAATGAAGTATGTATTTATATTAGGTTAGGATGTAAACATTGTTGCATTTTTAAGGCATTATCAAAATATATTGAGATAAGTTGGAATTTGAACATTAATGCACAATAAAATACAAAAATTCTTGATATATAATAATTTTATTCAATGGGTTTTTTTACTTTTTATATTTATTTGGAACATCTAATATTTTATTTTATTATGCTTACATTCATCTGAATATATAAATGTGTGATATAACATGTTTACAATTTATCATCTTCCAAAATCCTAACTAATGGGTCAACCCATAAAGTTTTCAAACATGCATGAATTTCAAGATCTTTGCTTCCATCTCATTACCACTATATCTTGTTTTGGTCTTTTTTCATTTATTCACTACTAAACTTCAAATATTTGAAGTTCCTTTCCCCATACCTAAATAAACATGTTAGATTACACAAAACACCACAAGGAACATACATTTTTTTAAAAAAATGTTTAATCTTCATGCACATAGATCACCTTTTTTAATGCTTAATTTACATTAAGAACCTTAATGTGACAAACAACACATACACAAGAGGCTCATCAATTTTATCTCCAAACTCAACAAAGTTCAAATGCATTAGAAACAAATCATGAACAAGTAACAACAATTTACATGAATGCTTATTGCACATACATGCAACCATTGTCCTCATTTATTAATGTTTAACTCTAGTAAATTACAAAAAACACAATATTCATGCAAATATTCTAACTTGAACAATCCAAGTCAACCTCTTTTTCACAATGGTTTTAATCTTGTTATCTACCCTTTGAATGACTCCAAGTTTCTTAATCTCCCATAGGTAACTAAGTGAATTCTTCATAGTAATCCAAAACAATTAAAATATATCAACGAGACAAATATAATTTATATTTCAACTATACATTTGCATGATGCAAAGCACTTATTCCACATTGTGCAATGCCTTTAAAAATAGCCTCATTAGTTTAACATTGTTTAAGCCACCATGTGCATCATCTCTATCCAAAAGTCATGTCTTTGCTCTTGAGTGTTTTATGCTTTATTGTACTTATCAAGTGCATTTTGAAAGGTATCTTGTTTTTTAAGCTTACACAAAGCCATTATTTGGGGTGAATTAACCCCCTATTTTGTCATGGTTAGTGACTTTCCTTGCATAAGTAACATTGTGCAACAAAGACATTAACAATGGTATCATCATTACCCTAACAAGGGAGTCATTTACATTTTTTTCAAAAATGAGGTCAATTCAAAATATGGTATTTGTTTATGACTTTGAGAGTAAATTTTCAAAAAACTTAAGAAATAAATTAAGCTCCCAAGAAATTTTGAAAATATTCATAAATAAACAAGGCACTTTAAAATATAATTAAAGATATAATTTTATTTTGTACATAAATAAATTTTAATATTGATCAATTCTCAAAACTACCATCTTTTTGAATGAATAAGGGTAAATAGTAACATTTATCTCATTTATAATTTGTTAACAAAATAATACCCTCCAAACACAAGGGGTGCCCACAAAATAGAAAGTGTGACCCCCACGATCTAGCCTACTTAGAATCTTGTCCACCACAACAATGTGTAATAATAAACTTGCCAAATACCTAGTGCAGGTGGAATGTTGCTTTGTAAAACCCAAACTTAAATACCACTTCATACAATATCTTTAACATTGGAATTACATTTTGCCAATGTACATGCATAAGTTAAATAGTTGAACCAATTCATGAACCTTCTCATATTGATAAAGTTCACAACCGTTCAATTCACCTCAAGCCTACTTCACAAGATTGATAATCAAATTTGCTCTTAAATTAATGCGAGTTAGGCCTTTGGCAAGTTTGGGGGCAATCTTTGGGTTGGGCATGGTAGCAAAATTGCCAAGCCTTCATGTTCCTTAAGATAAAAGGTTTAAATGAATTTAATAGTGAAAGGAACAATTGACTCAATAGGTAAGGTTAATTTATCTACATGTCAATTTTTTCATTTGGGGATGCCAATAAAAGCATAGAAATGATCATTATTTCTTTTTACAAAAGCTAAACAATGCATGTAGTGCCCTTTTTTTTTTGTTAATTAGCAAGGGCACAATATTTATTCAATTAAAGCCCTTGGTGTCTAGGAATGATAAACTAGTTCAATAGATCATACTTACACAAACCAATTAGGTAGATTGAAGTAGCCATTATCTCATTCTCACACAAGTAACTATGGGTACAAAAGACTAATAACTTTAATGGCCTATATATTTGAGAATTAAACAAGAATAAGGTTTCATTTGAAATCACAATAATGGCTGGTGTCTAATTTATTAGCACATTACATTATGTTATATTAACCTACTTAGATTAGATGGATTTTCTAGGTAAACTAAATGGGTAAGTTTATTCCATGTTTTTCATGAGTTTATAATTGACTCTCAAAACATATAAAGAAATGTAATTCTTAGGATGAAAACAAGTTGAAAGTTTGATAAGGAATTGGGCTTAATGCAAGTCCAAGATACATTGAAAACTAATGAAAGTTGAATTCTCATCTAAATAAAAGATAAAGCATGTTAAAATATAAGGGAAACATTAACAATATAAATGCAAGACTTGACTTTTCACTTTGGGAATTAAGATTCATGGATGTTCAAAATAAAGTTCAAGTAAGATCAAATCTTGTCTAAATTGAATAATAACAAGATCTTACATGTACATGAACTGGAAAATATGAATGAAAAAAATAAAAAATGGGTTTCCGTTCTCAAAACAAAGGGAATTATTTATGGGTAATTATGATGGTAGAAGCATCAAAACCCAAATTGTTAAAAAGACCTTCACCCACTCATCAAAGTTCAATCTAAAAAAATGAATCATGTTTGATTGAAAATTTTAACACAACATTGGAAAGTTTTGTATGAAGGGTATAAAAAATGGTTTTCCATGTTTCAATTGATTATGGTTCTTAAAAGTTATGAAAATCCCATGGGACACAAATGTGTCTCAATTTTACAATTGAGACTTTAAAGTCCTTAAAGGTTTTACCATTTCAATGTAATCCCTAGTGAGAGTTTCAAAATATACCATAGAAAGATTATCCCCCTTTCATGGGTTCATGCCATTATGAAGTTCATGAAAATTCATGATAAGGTCCAAATCTAATTTGGGCTCAAAATGCCATCAACACCTTCTTCACACACAAGCTTTGACTTGTTTATGAAATATGTCAACTCATCCTACTCTTCCCAAAAACATTGATTACTTTTACCTAGTTGTGATGAACTAATGAGCTTGCCTTGGGTTTGCACAATTCCATTGTCACAAAACAATGATATATCATCTATACCATGATGAAGTCCATATGAATTCATGATGAGTCTTGAATTTAGTTTGGGATCAAATTGCATTAAACACCTTTTCACACTCATCTTGATTTTCTTAAAGTTCTCACTCCCTTGACCCATTCACAATTTTCACAATTTTGTTGCCACAAAACAAAAAAATTACCAATCATACCATTTGACAAGTTTGGGGTTGCATCATTACATTAGTTAACAATTATCTTATGTAAATTAAGGGCCATCAAATGCATAGCAAGGCTACCACTAATTGTTCAACATTGAGGATTGACAACCTACTCTAATCGTGTTTAGTGATGGGCATGTAATGAATTTGAATTTCATTAGTTTGCCTTGATTCAAAAGTGATTTTGGAGATAACTTTCACATGGGACTTGTTTCCTTAATGTTACTATATGAACCAACATTGTTTAATGTTTGTTGATTTTTCAAAATGCATTAAATCTTGATGGGTTATTTAGATCATTCACATGTGACCTAAAGGGTTATCTTGGTCTTAAGGTGCACATGATTTTGTTTTTATTTTTTCCTTGCAATGGGCATGAAGCAATGTGATCAAACAATACCTATGATTGACACTCATGTCTTCATGATAATACAACATGACGACAATTGTCCTTGTCACCATTGTCATGCAAATGAATAGAATAGACATGGAGAAATTGAGAGGATTGATATTTGAGGTCATTTAGAGTTTTCAATGAAATTGTTCTAATGATGGACACACAATTCACCATTTTCATTTTTACTACATTATCTCAGTGTGAATTTGCATTATGCATCTATCCATTATATTGTGTCATCCTTCAAATCTTGAACCTAGTTCCAATTAATTCTATTTTCCTCAACCCCCCCCCTCCCCCCTTCTATCCATTTCTCACATATAGATGATAGATGTTTACAAAACAAGCCACTTTAAACCCTTGTGACGACATATTCTACGAGTTGGTGGATCTTGAATGGAAGCCTACATCTCCCAAAATACCACATTGTACATATCCTAATATACCCTTGTCATCTTTCATGTATACAACATTGTCTCTTATCGAATTGTATCTTCCATTGAAACAAAAATGGTAGGTAGTTCACATTGTCTCCAATGGCAACATCATGATATCATGGGACATGGGCATTGATCATGTGGGGGGTTGCTGGACCACATTGCATCATGCCCACCACCCTAAGACAAAAATAGAGAATAGAAACATGCTCAAGCTGAATCCAAGACAACCCCCTCAACCATCTTTTTGATGTTCTGGTGGCAGTTTGTCTGAAGTGTCAGGCACTTTGAAGAAGGAGCCACCACTCAAGACCCACACACAGCTCATACAATGTCACAGCCCTCCTCCTCCTCCTTGCTTCTCTATTTGCTAAGGCATTGGATACAAAGGTCCATAATGACATTGGTGAGGGCATTTATCTGTTCCAGTGATCAACTATGACATTGTAAACTTTTGACTCAGAAATGGCTTTCATCTTTGCATTTTGTTTCATTGAAAAATAGACCCCCTAAATTCAAGCAATGCAAGGATCATTAACTTTTTGAGAGATTTCATTTCAAAGTTGGGAGATGATCAGAGTCCAGACACACAGAACACAATCTCAAGCAGGAAGTCATCAGAGCACACACTTATCAGGGATTCAAATGGAAATGTTCTCCACCCACACACGCTAACATTGAGTGGGTATAATAACTATTGTAAAGACCTTGGTCGATTTGTGTTGTGTAGTTGGAGAGCACATTACAGAGTGTTAAACTTCCTTCTGCAAAGGGCAGCCATTTCAAAAACCATAAATGACTTGCGGGTGTTTTGATTTTCAACATGCTCACCCTCCTCTTTATGTTCTTATAATATCCACTCGGTGTATCAGCGGAAAAAAAAATTAAAAAATAAAATTCCACCCAGGTCTTCATCCACAGTACCACCACGACCGTTTTGCTATGAAAATTTTGAAACTACCCATTACCACGACCATGCTGGTATGTTCAAAAGAAGTCTATACTGGACCAAAACTGATGATGTCTTATGGGACCAGAACCAATAAGGTTTGTAAGTTGTAACATCCAGCCTCACAGGCAAAGGAAAATATGAATGTGAATTGAGAGAGAGAATTCTCTCTGCCAAAATCTATCATGTTTGTCTACAGAAACATGACCCAAAGAGGGTTGAGTTCTTATCAGAAGCAATATGAAAGTGTGACAAATTTGATCAGCAATGCACAGTGACAAGTTTTGAAGAAGGAGAATCCGAGTGTCACTTACTTGAGGGCCAAATGGTGTTTGTAGAGTCTCATGGTCACGCTAGTCTCAAGCAACATATTGATAAAACATAGTTCAAAGTTCATGTTCTAGATCATGGAACACAGTTTAATTGTACTAGAGTTATCCATAAAGTCACCCTCTGTTTCGCCCCCTATCTCCTCTGCTTTCGCTCCCTATCCCCTCTTTCAGTGGTATCCACAAAGTAAGGAAAATTTATTAGATCTGGGTATGAAATGCTCAAACTCAGCATTTAATGCACAAAGTTCGAGAGTAATTTTAATAGTTGTACAGGTAGGAGCAGTGAAAATGTATGTAGCAGCCAGCAGTGCAGGCGCTAAGAAAAAAGGAAACACAGGATGAAACTCAGTTTATCACCAAAATTGGTGGAAAAAACTAGTTTGGGTCCCAGTTATTTCCTTTTGTAAAATTTTCATTCCCAGTTACGCATTTGATGCCCTATTATGTCGAAACTGGCCGTTCGTTCTCGCCCCCTAATCGCCTGACATTACGGATAACTCTACTGTCTGAAATTTATGATGTAAAAGGGTGAAATTCCACCTTTCACCCAAAGCTTCTTAGGGTGAGCTGTTCTTTGAAACGCACACAACCCGCATATAGAGAACACCATGAGACCTAGTGTTCAAAAGGATTACAAAATTTCCTAATG
>Ga0209208_10013400_pt1 | contig 10250 bp, 16 predicted proteins | sample S1TSphfallax_3_FD_187694 | JGI IMG/M metagenome (GOLD analysis project Ga0209208, IMG submission 187694) | Host-associated microbial communities from peat moss isolated from Minnesota, USA - S1T2_Fd - Sphagnum fallax MG (SPAdes) (version 2) | ecosystem: Host-associated > Plants > Peat moss >... | reverse complement strand
TCACTGCATTGACCCAAAGATGTCATTGTGTGTGAATACCAACATTTGATCAAACACACAAACTTACCTTGCGTTGTACATCAGTATCAGGATGCTGCAGCAGGGTCACAATGCCATCCAAATAGCTCAAGGGTGCCATGATCGCTGTAAGAACATTGAGAAGGGCGTAAGCTACACCTTGGTTGCCTTTTTTATCAGACTGCAACTGTAGCATCACCTGCTCAAGCAGTGACACATATGTCTCCTGCCAATCCAGACAAAACTTTACCATTTAGGGTTTAGGGTTGAGGGTTTAGAGGTACTCATCCGAAGAAAATAAACAAGAAGCTGCCTCAAATTGTAGCTGCTGGTTGTATCACATTTGAGCTCTTGACAACAACACATTATGATGTCAAAACCTGTACGTGTGCAGAAAAGGCTTGGGCAGAGGTGAAACATAGCAGAAAACCACCACCTAAGACACAAAACAAAGGAGATGGAAAAATGCTCCAGGAAAAAAATGTGACAAGGAGTGTATGCCATTTCCAACATCTCCAGAAAGCAAATCTCCTTTGACAGAGGAGGAATATCCATACTCCATACCCTTGAGATGACCATTGAGTATCAGCTATGCTGATTGATATAACAGTCAGACAGTAGCCAGTGCGACGTGATCTTGACTTTGACATATCTTACAGCTTTCAATTAATCCCTGACCATTTATGTAAATCCTAAACCCTGAAGACACACCACAATCTAACTGGACTTTTTCTTACCTGAAGATCTGGCTGTACATTATTCACAGCAAGAATCTGGAGCTGGGAGGTGACAAAATTTGTAGCTACAGGTAACAACTGGGTGTCTACTGTACGTAGCAGCCGAACAAGAGCTGGGAGCCACACATGTGGTGCATATTGCTGGCACAGCTGCTCTGCAAACTCCAGCTCCCAGCATCCAGCAACTGGCAGCAGTTCTCCATTATTCTCTTTCCCCTCCTTGTGTACCACTTTGGATTTTTCTTCTGGCTCTGCAAGCACTCCCTGCAGGAGCAACTGGAAAAAAGGATGCAAGCCGATATCCTCCTGCATGACCCTGACACGAGAGCAAAACCAAAACACAAAAAACTCAGTACTACCACTGTGAGCATTACCAAGGTTGCAAAATCCAAGAGAGAGAGAGAGAAATCACCACATGTTTGTTAACTGCCTTTTCCATGAGCAAGGGAGCAACAAGAGCCATCGCATGATGTGCAAGAGACTCATGATCAAGCTGTTGCTGCACTTCAGACAATGCAGACCTAACAAAACAGAGACCCTGCAACCAAGGGAAAGGGGGAACACTGAAAGTAGATACAGATTTCAGATTTTATTGAATCAATGTGCAATATGCCCAGTAGTATACCTGAGCAGGGTAGTAACAAGAGCCATTCTCCGATGTACAGGAACTTGTGGTAATGCGGTGATAACCACCTGCAAGTTCCATCCATGCAATAGACTAATTACTGGTAAGCCAAAATATCAGAAAAACACATCCAGAAACCAAACACAATGCCAGAGAGTTCTTACTACTTGCCTGCAGCAGAGTGGTGGGGTCCTCCTTTGTCGTCAACCAGCATGGAACCACTGCAACCAGTGTTTGTTGAGCTACCTCATGTGAATAGTTGTCATTCTGTTAGCATCCCAACTAGTCAGATAATGCTTGATGAAACTGGTAAAAAAACCCATAACAGAAGAATACACACTCATGAATGATCTGTGTGCAGGGTGACAGCAGCTTCTTCACCTGTGTAATCGTGGATGCACCAATTGCTGTCAGGATGTCAATGACATGCTTCAAGACCAGGTCAGGTGAGACTCTTGAAATAGCTGTAAGCAAAGTCAATGCCTGGTTGCGTAAAGCAACATCCGATGCCTCTGCCACACACTGCACGACTGCTGTGATGTCGACCTTTACCGTATCAAGATCCATCTTCATGTTTCAGCCCACAAAACGAGAAGTGGGTCAGACCATAAGAGCTCACTCCCTTGAGCTTACTCTTGCACTCACACTTACAACACTCATATCTCACAACAGAATCAAACAAAAAAGGTGCAACACCTTGTTCTTACAACCAAGCAGAAGATAAATACAGGTTTCCACAACAAAGGACAACTTACCGCAATTACTTCCTGCTCTCCTCCTTGGAAATGCGACAATGCAATTACTCTTTCAAGAGCCATGAGTATCAACTGCTGGACATAGTCGAGATTCACAGTCTTTGACTTCTCTTTCTCATCTCCAGAGATTTCTGTCATCTTAGACTTAGATGCAGATGAAGGCCATGTTCCAGACTGTGAGCACTTCAGCAAAGTAAACAGAGATTCCACCAGCTCCTGCCTGTGTATATACCATAAGATCAATAGTAGTTTAAGAAGCTGCACATGCAGCATTCTACAGCTGCTCAGAGACCACTCCAAAACAACTGCTGTACATCACACGCTTCAAAACACTGGATCATAAGAACCCATTTTGCCATAGTTCAACAACCAGCCAAAAGTAGCAAATGGGTGGATCATCACCTATCACTGGTAATGGGTAGCCACAACAGCACCTCCAGCAAACTGGTAATATATGAGAGTTCTAGCTCAGGTGATGTAGGCCAGGCTGCACTTGGCTCCTCAGCTGTCTTTGACACATGCACTTTCCTCTTCTTTCTTGCAGGACTCCCAGATGGAGCTTGGTTTGGATTGCACAGAGACTTCAAAAGCTTTGAGACTATTGCAGTGGGTACCTGCACAAAATTAGAAGAAACTATTATCTTGTTACAAACTCCTGCCTGTGGATCCAATATGTGAAAAGAATGAAAAGACACCTCTGAAGCATCTGTACAAAAAAAAACACCAACAATTACAACAAAGTAGTTTGGCCCCTGTTGGGTTCTCATCAATCACAAAACAGCTGCACTAACACAAAGAAACTTGGGTGGAAAAGTGGGCTGGCAAGACCTTCAGATTTTGTAGCACACCATGTGCAGCAGAATGAATATCAACAAGTGTGCTGGAACTCAGAAGAATCAATGTTCCAAAGACTTGCTCCTGCCAGAAAACAGAGCAACAAGAACAGTCTTTCAGCTTTTTGCAGGAAAATGCTTTCCACTCATGAACCCTGTGTCTAAAAACCCTTTGCAATCTAACACTCCTGTTTTGGCCAAACAACAGCTTGCGAGGTTTAGGGCTTAGGGTTAGGATTCCAGAATGCCATGGAGCTTGTGTAGCTGAGCAGCAAACCTGTACTGACACATGCAGATGCTCATAGAAATCAGGTGTTAAGCAACTCAGGGCCACTAAACAAGGCCTTGTTACAGCCTCATCTGATGCTGAGCCTCCACTGTCAACCTGTACCATGGAAATCAGCAGGGAAAAAAAAATTAGTACTGATCCGTTCTCAGCAATTACTAGGAGCTGAAGACTGAGGAATTATTCCAATCATTTGTCCCCCCTGCAGCATGTACCAAAATTGAAGTACCCAATATGAGTACACTTACCTTCAAAGCGTCAAGAAATTTGTTAAGAATGTGTTCTCCGTGATGATGTGGAAGCTTGGCAGCTGTCAGCAAAAGCACAGCCCTTGGAGTGAACATCTAAATTGCCACAGAACAAACACAATATCAAGACTAGGAAGAAAGGAGGTGAGTCATCGGCAGCAATACCATAAACCCTAAAGCCTCTCCCTCTCTCTCTCTCTCTCTCTCTCTCTCTCTCTCTCAAACTGCAATACATGTGAGAAATGCACATGTGGTACTGTGCTCTTCCACAGTTTCACAGTTGAAAGGGAACAACCCAAAACAACTGATGGCCAAGGAACACAGCATAAGTGAATCAGCAAATATTTCAAGGTACCACAACTAGCTCTCTAGTACAAAGGAGACCCATCTGTGATCTGGCCCAAATTGTCCAGAACTACAGATGTAAGAGCATCTCCACCATCACACTGCACAACAGGTTTTGGATCAGGAAGCACATTTATTATGCCAGTTAGCAGCAGGAAAATGGTTTAGAGCCAGCATTTTCGCACAGGATTCAGGACAAAAGACCCTACACTGTCCAACTCCTGCCATTATTCGTCAGCCTGATTAATTGATCGGTTGAACTGATTTGATTGGTCCAGGTGGTTTGCTATTAGTGGTACCCCACCTTTTACAGTATCAAATTCATGTTTATGGGTGGGGAATCGGAAACAGTATTCCAAAGTATCTTGGATGTGAGGTTAACTGTTGGAGGGCCACGTAACAGCTATGGTTAGAGATGCTCTAATAGAAAGAAAAATACCTGCAACAGAACTTCAAGTAGTTCCAACTCTGATGCTGATAACCTGTTGTTGGCATCAGGAGGAGACTCATCTTGGAGGAGGTGGTAATGAGAACGATGCAGCAGCAGATGCTCAAGCTTTACAATTGTTCCACTTATTTGCTCTAACTCATGCCCCACACCTTGTAGCATCTTGAGAAGCACCAGCTGCAGAACAACAGACCAGGCATAGAACCTCAACGAGGAGAAACATCCCATTACCCTACTAAAGGTTTGCAGCTTAAGCCTGGAACAACGATTGTTGCAGCCTTCCATCTTAAAAACCAGGCATTGTGTACCTGTGCCTTGCTGGGCAAGTGGAGAGCATGCACCACCAGAAATGACACAATTAGTCTGCGATCGCCATGTTTTAATCTGCACAGATTCACACACCAGAAACATACCCAATAGCATCAGGTGTTGTTGTTACTCAGTGCAACCCTGTGAGAGAAGTACCCACCATGCAGTGGGTGAAGGAAAAGAAGGAAGTGAGAAGAACATTGTGAGCTGGGTGGGTACTTTGGTTGCCTGAACAGAGGTGGATTTATTACCTGCTCTCAAATGTGCCAAGAGGAGCCTCCTCTTCCTCATAACCACTTGAGTCACCTAAAAAAGATGCTAAAAAGGAAGACGCATACTTTTCATCAGCTCCAAATGAGCCCTTTGCCTCAGCAAGAGCTTTCAGCATCTCCCTCAATACCTCAAATGGTAATGTTGACGAATCCTTCACCTCTGACACACACAAGGGCAGTCCAATAAGAAAAGATCAGTGAGATTTCTCTGCAATACATAGAGATTGCACTGTAAACCCTAAACCCTAGCACCCTCCACCACCTTGAGAAGGAAAAGGGTGGGTGTATGGGCATGACCCAACACGAACTCCTCAAACAAGTGAAAAGAGAAATGGGTCTGGAAGACATCATACCTGCTGTGCTTAACACATTTTGATGATTCTCCAGTAACAAGTGGAGTTGTTGCACACATTCTCCAGCACTCCTACGAATGACCTAAACAAAGAATAGTGTGTATGAGAGAGACATACCAAATGCAGATAATGGATTCAATGATACCAAATGCAGAGAAAACTCCATGGACACACACTTCAAAATTAACTGTTGGCTTAGACACCCAGAGAATTCTTTATTCTCCCAGAAATTTCTGGAAGAGGTTTTAGGGTTTAGGTCACATCTCAACAACTGATTCTCTAGCTACACACATACCACTCAAAAGATGCAAATGCTGACAGGTTCAGCATCAGCCTTGAGGCTTTACTTCCACCCAGCAGCACCCAAAACAATAAGTGTATCACTTGATGACATAGATAGCTTTGACAAATACCTGGATAGGACTGGCAAGCTCAACAAGTAGATATGGTAAAGCTACTTGTAAGTTGTCAAAATCAGAAGGCAATCCTTGCTTCAGCTTCTGTAGGTCAGTTTCACTAATGGTCACAAAATGTGCATAATGAGAAGCCAGCAGATCCAGACTGTGCTTGTGTAGCATTGATGGAGCCACTGTTCCTGCAATGCCATTAGAAACACACAGACAAAACATAATCCCGATCAATGACTTGGGAGACTGAAGAACTTCTTGTAAAATCTGCCTTGAACATCCACCTACTCAAAAGTTACACAGGATAGATGATCCCTAAACCATAAACCAAAAAAATCTCCTCTGAAAGTAAGGCATGGAACAGCAATGTACCTTCTTCTGTGAAGAAATCTGCAAGGAAGGGAAATACATTGCCTGACAGTCGTCTCAAAAGGAGATCCAGGTGCAAGGAAAATTTGTCAATCCAGGGGCCACTTGCAAGCAGCACAAAAAACCGAGTCAACATCTGCTGCCACTGGCCTGCTTGCCCCTGCAGTCCAAGAAGAGTCAGATTAAGTCATGAGGAACAAGTGAAATGGAGCCTTGAACCATTTCCTGATAAAAAGAGGTGAATTGAAAAATGATTTTGTAACCTTTGCAGTGGACAATTGAAAAAGAGCACACCTCTTCATTGGAAGGCACAATTTCAAGCAGCTTATACAGGACCATAAGCAGCAGCTTTTCCAACAAAAGTGAGGGCTGTGTATCAAGCAGCCGGTAGACATTGGAAGCAATTCCTGATGCATTATAGTCTGTCTGCAAGGCAAGCATTCACAATGACACCATGCCCACCCATTGTCAAAATTACATCTCAGAAAATAGCAACTAGGTGAGATTGAAGAACTACCCAACTAGATGCCATTGCAGCAATCTTTGGGTTCAGAGTTTAGGGTTGCCCTAAACCCTAAACCCATCATTGCTGGAGCTGTGTATCCTCAACATTCCTATACTTCTACCTGAGCCTCTCTATGTGTCAAACTTTCTATAGAGACCCATCAGAAGTACCTCTTGTTGTAGCTCTGGTAACGAGGAGACCTTCTCCAACCCAACAGACACCCAGTCATTTGTGAGCCATGTGAGGGTTGCATCAACAATGTGGGAAATGTCCTCTGCAAACACAGGAAAAAGAAATTAGCAAACTCAATTGGAAGGGAACACATGTGTGGCCACAACTACTGCTTCAACACATATGAACTGATGATGCTGTTGAAAGATGAATTCCTCTAACAATTCTACACCATGCCAAAACCAAAACTAGAAGAAAAACTAAGAGATTTTTTCACCTTTACGAGCTTGCCCAATAAGCTGTAAGAGAATTAGCAGAACTAGGATCCTTGCCCTTTCATTTCCTCCAGAAGCCTTGAACCAAAGTGGTAGCAAAGTGGCACTGTTTTCATACAGGGGGAGGGACAAGCTGGAAACCACCCTTTCATTGATTCCCACTTTCCAATCTTCCTGCAATGCACAGTGGGCGAGAGATAAACTTACATGCTGCAACTTATGTAGTTCGGTGCCAACAGACCTTCAAGCTTTGACACCCAAGACCCTAAACCCTCTGCCCATTTCATACCGCCACAAGCAAAAGGCAACCAATTCAGATTTTAAGATGAGCTTCTCTCTGAGCTCACCTTGCTGCTCTTTTGGCTCTGCTTCAAAACTGGTGTCTCCTCATTCCACTCTGACAAACCTTGGAACAGACCAAATGACATCTTCCCCGCTAACTTCAATACCATCATATTTAGCTTCAATGTCTGCAACTCCCCAATTTTTTCAATCCCAATAATTCTCAACCATCAGAAAGAGGAACTGCAGCACACAGTTTTATAGCCAAGTGACAGGGTCCTATTATGTGAACACAACAAAACATGAGAGAGCTCAAATCTCTAAATGCATGCAATTTCCCTTCAGAACCTTCAGTAGAAGAAAATAGACCAACCTTTTGAGAAACCAGCAAATGATCTGCCATGACAGATGCCACTTTTTCTGTGAAGCTTGGATGCAACTCCAGAAACTGTGAAGAAAGTAGTTTGAGTGCCAACATTGCAACTGCCTTGGCCTCCCTCTGCTGTGGTTTCGATCCTGTAGAAAAACAGTTCCATACAACCAAACTAACATTATGCTTCCACAGCTCTAGAGACAAAAAATTTACAGACCAGTTGAACAGAAAAAGGCAAGTGCTGCATGCGCCCTGAAGACTTAACTGTGTCCCTATTCCAAAATTTCTACCTCATGTGTATATGTAATGTTACACAGATGTGCCACTGCTGTCTGTTCTGTGCAAGATAGTGTTTCCAATTCTACAACTTTTCTTTTGCACCCTGGCAAACATCTCTGCTAGATAAAAACAGTACTAATACACAAACCTGATTTTATTGTATTCCTGCATCTGGTGATAACAGTTGCCAATGTGTGGAAGCACTTCTCAGCAGGCACCAAATTCACCAAGGAGTCCCCTGAAAGAACTGCCCGTACAACTGAAAATTGATCATCATTGGCACGCCGCAACAAACTGTCACAGATTATGATTTTCATCTACAACAGCCACCAAAAACCAAGACACAATGATCAGCGACAATGTCAGCTATCCTTGAACAATTGGGTACTACCATTAGCGTACCAAAGGATATAGAAGGTCAACTTCTTTGAAACACAACCCAAAAGAAGCAATCTTAACACTGAAAACTTGTTTGTGAGATGTTCTTCCACACTCCTATCCTTGCTGATCAAAGATCCTGCAGCACTTTTCAAGCTAATTAAGTACTTGCCCCCACCCAAGCCAAAATACCTCTGCCGCCTCATTGCTGGATGGTAGTGTACTCCCAAGTTCCATGAGCTGACGGACTGCTGCCTCCCTAATTTTTGCCTGTGAGTATCAAGACAGACATCAAGATTCAGCAGTGTAGAGGTTTAGAGAGGCTTAGGGAAACCATGCAGCAACAAAACCCACCTCTCCCTCACAAGACCATGGTCACATAGACTTCTTCCCTACAACCTCTTAGTCTGAAATCAACCAATGAAGAAACTCACACATCCACAACAGATTCCATCAGAAGGGTAGGACTGTGTGTGGTGGGTCCCCAGAGATGACAACAATACCCAATCTGCAGATGAATGCCATGAAAAAGAGAATCCCCATATGTCAATCAGGTGGAATACCAGCATGTATGGCTCAGCATCCAGACTGTTCCAAGGCAGATCACAGAAATAAGCATAATTGTCAACCAACGGTAAAATGCACAACAGAATCAAAACCATATAGTCTACCTCAGGATGGTCAACTGATAAATATAGACTGGTATTGGAGTCTGCAAGTGGCATATGCAGACTTCCGTAAAAGATGTCACGTAAAGCTTGCATCCGGGGGCCCTCCTTAACACCAGTCCCATCTTCTTCTTGGGTACGCTGCAGATACCACACATCACATGTGGTCAAGGCTTTGCAAAGAAGTCATCTTCAGATATGCAAACACCCAAAGCTCAAAGCATGAATCAGATTTCAAATGCATCATCTTGCCTAGATCGCCATTGCCAAAGTCTGGGCTCATACTTGCCAAGGTTTCATAAATAACTAAGAGTAGAAGAAAAAGGATTGACCAACCTCCAACCACGAGGTTACTGCAGTGTCCAACTCAGCTGGAAATTGCCTTTCAACTGCCTTCAAAATTTGCTTAACCACTCTTCCTGTGCACATCAATCCACACAAGCTTTTGTATGAGGCATGGCAAAACCTGTGACCCCTAGTAGTCAGTCTGAAGTCATTTGTCACCTCCCGAAGAAGTGTTTCAGACCCAATCCCATATGACAGATGACAAATGGCTTTTTACCATGTAAGACAAAAGAACAATATGTATATATATATATACAATTGGCAATGCTGCAGGACATACTTGGCTCCAACATGTCACCCTCTGCAAGCTGTCCACCACTGCCGTTGCCAATGTAGAGTTCCAAAAGATTAGTCACCAGTAGAGCAACATGATGACGGATCGGCACAATGCTGACCATACTCAGCAGCATCTGCTCATAGTGTGTATGAACTGTACTGTGGACTCAGTAGTACAACACAAAACCAGAGAGACCCAAGTCAGCAATCTTCCAACTGGATGACTTGTCAAGACCTTCGATCTCCCAGGACTCCCAACTTGATGCAATTGCTGTGGTTGGCAGTCTTGGGCAAACTATGGAGACATAAAACACACACACTACTTGTGTTGATCAACCACAAAAAGCAAGTCTCTCAGCTGATGTTCTTCATTCACTGGTGTGCATGGGTAGTGCCAGTTCAAGTATTGAGCTTTAAAAACTGACAGAAATGTGCTACTATTCACTACAGCTACACCCAATTATTGAAGTGAAGGATCAGAACTGACCAGTGCTCAACAAGGGCAGTAAGCAAGAGGGCTAAAAATCTGCTTGCATCAAAAGTTTCCACCATCTTGGCCAGCAATAGACAGAAATTTCTGGCCACATAAACAAACCACAACTTACCGCGCTCAATTTAGAATGTTTTAACGAATTATAGAAGACAAACAAAACAAGTTCTCAATTCACAGAAAAAAGGAACAAAAAAAAAACA
>Ga0209208_10013399_pt1 | contig 10250 bp, 5 predicted proteins | sample S1TSphfallax_3_FD_187694 | JGI IMG/M metagenome (GOLD analysis project Ga0209208, IMG submission 187694) | Host-associated microbial communities from peat moss isolated from Minnesota, USA - S1T2_Fd - Sphagnum fallax MG (SPAdes) (version 2) | ecosystem: Host-associated > Plants > Peat moss >... | reverse complement strand
AATTTTTTGTTAAATGGGTCATCGTACATTCATGGATTAGTAAATTGAGCATGCATCTTAAAAGTCATAACATGGAGTCTTAAGATTGTAAGCACATGTCAATATTGCAGTTATGATTGATTAAAAAATGCTTACATAGTGTTTAAATGTTTTGAAACAATAAATCAAACATTCGTTACACTACTTAAAACTGTTTTAAAATATTTGATATATATTGGATTACTTTCAAAATTTATCACATATTACATTATTATAATAAAAATTATGATTTAAATTTATTAAACATTCATGAGATTTTGGAATAAAACATTATTTTAGTCATGTAAATTAAACATTGGTTACATTTCATGTGGCTCCCTAATTCATGAATGTACATACCAATATTATTGTCAAATTTATCACACTATTTCAAAACAAATTGAAATGTGAGAATGGAAACCAAACCAAAAATTATCATTATCTTTATTAAAAATGATAGGATAAAAACACTTTCTGTTTTAATCAATAGTAATTAATTGGCTATTCATAATCTAACTATTGGAATTTAAACAAGGAACATTGTTTTTATTCTTTTTTCAAAAAAATTGATGTAACTAGTGGTGATCATCCTTAAGTTGATTTTACCAAAATTTGGCTATTAACAAATATGAAAAGAAAAATAAATTTAAACAACTAATTTTTCTTTTTTTGGGCTATTTATTTGAGCAATGTATAGGCATCTAGCGATTTTCCTTAGAAAATTTGGTTGAATTTTGCCAAGTTAAAAATAAATAAATCATTGAATTTGTAATAATGTGGCCTCCAATTACACTAAAGAAATATGAAAAGGCTTTACATGTAATGGGGGTGGTTATATTAAATAAAACCTAACATGTTTGGTAGTGAAGTGCATGAACCCACAAATAATAATACATCATCATGACCACCAATTATGTGGACTATTGCATTGATGTTTACTAATTGCTTGGTGGCACATAATTGATAGATGATTATTATGACCTCATTAATTGACAATTTTTTTTCTTCCCTCTTCAAATGGAAATTAAAAATAAACAACCTAAAAGTAAAATAAAGGGAAAATGCATATCTATGTGCATTTGAAATTTAAAAAAAAATTGTAGGTATTTAATGGAATGTTGTTTCATGACTTTGAAAATGTTTGGGTCTTTCTTTTTAGGTTGGAAATGTCTTGAAATTTAGTCTTTCTTTTTTCGCAAGTTCATTTTTTAATAATTCAATTGAATTTCCAATGATAAATACTTCTTGAAATTCAAAATCTCTCACAATTTAGGTCTAAATTTTTTCAAATCACCTTCATTAAATCCTAATTGTCAAGGGCTTTCCAACGATACCAAGAGCATGCCCCAATTCCTTTATAAATTTAAAATAAATTTGCAATGAAAAAATTCTTCAATATTCAATAACTTCTCCATTCGAGGTTGAAACATTATGAGACCAACTCAATGGACCCCTCCTCATCGAGGTGATGTGCTTTGGGACATCTCAATGTGAAAAACAAACAAACAAACAAATGTTTATTGCTTTGTTACCTATTCATGTTGTGTTTCTCTTGCAATAAAGATTTTCTAAGTTATATTATGTTATTTCCTCTCATGGTTAGGGTTTCCATAAATTAATACTTATGTTGGAACAATGAATAAAAATTGGCCCATCTCAAGTAAAACAAAATTGGAACTACAAATGCAACCACACCCACAAGACAATTACAAATCAATCTCTTTACCAAACCTTAAACCCTACACCCTAATATAACCAAAACCCTAAACCCTAATACAACTGGACTTAAAACCCCAAACCCTAATACAACTGGACCTAAAACCCTAAACCCTAATACAACTGGACCTAAAACAAATGCAAATGCCAACTGGACCTAAAACAAATGCAAATGCAACCACACCCACAAGACAATTACAAATCAATCTCTTTACCGAACCTTAAACCCTACACCCTAATATAACCAAAACCCTAAACCCTAACACAACTGGACTTAAAACCCTAAACCCTAATACAACTGGACTTAAAACCCTAAACCCTAATACAACTGGACCTAAAACCCTAAACCCTAATACAACCAGACCTAAAACCCTAATAAGGAAGGTGCGCACAAATTTGGAACCTACATGGTGGTATGTGTGAGAAAAACACAATTTTCCTCATCAAGATTAAATTGGGATACTTTTGAGAACATCAACAATTTATTTTTTTGTAAAAAAATGAGTTAGAAAAATACCCCCAAAATGAAAAAGCAAAGGAATAAACCCTAAACCCTCCCAACAAACCACCCCCAAAAAATAAAAATAAAATAAAAATAAAAAAATAAAAATCCAACAACAACAAATAGGGGAGTAGGTAACCACAATTAGCAACAACCACAACAACTTGTTTTTGGGAACGACTACTTTTGATAGGGAACGTTTCTATGATTTGAAGGAACAGTTGAGTGAAAGTTTTACAGTTTGGAGAGTTTTGGGGGGGGGAACGCCTTCGGGAACGTCATGGGAGCTTTCCTGCTTCGTGACTCCATCGCTGCTGCTGCAACGATAAGTAGCTGCTGCGCTTTGCTGTTGCGTGAAACCCTAAGCTCGTTCGCTCGCTGGCTGCTTCCCCATCAGCATCGTTGGTCCGTCTTTTCTTCGACCACGGGTCACGGCGCTTGCGCCTGCACATGGGGATATCTACGGCCCAGTAATGACGTTATTGGGTCACGGCTTTTTGGAACCACGGTACTCGTCATCTCTGTTCGTAGTTCGTAGTTCATTTTTTTTTTCTTTTTCCGTCATTGGGGTTCTTGTTTTAGTGTGCAATTGCGGAATTTGTAAGGGAAGAAAGGGCGGAAGGAGATGCAGTAGAATTATTGGTAAGATCAAAGCCCTATCAGAAGGATGGAGACTTGCGTACATTTTTTGTGTAAAGGAATTTAAAGAGAATGTAGCAACGTTTGAGGAAAATTGCACGGTAGTAGTATTGTCGTAATTGCAACGAGCAAGTGAAGGTTTTGGGACACCGTTTTTTTTCTTTTTTTTCCTCCCCCCATGTTCGTGGTCGAGTAGCATGGAATCGTGGAGGCGTAGTAGTTTTTGGTAGTCTCTGCTGGATGATGATTTTTTGGAAGCGTGAAAGTATCGGGGTTGGTTTTAGGGTTTTGGAACCCTAAGTTAGTCAGACGGTTGCAGTGTTATTGTTTTGACCACGAAATGATTGTGGCATTGTGTTGTTGTATTGATTTTGGAACCGTGTTGGAACTTCGCTTAAACCTCCAGATCTCTGAGCAGTTAAAGTATGCCGCTGTTGATTTGACTAGTCGTTGGATTATTGTCATTTTGGGAAGAATTAGGGTTTAACGCCTATCTTTTAGGATGGTATTTCTTGAGAGAGAGAGACAGAGAGAGATGTCGTTTTTTCTTTCTGAATGTATGCACCTGTCAGATTTTAATCCAGAAATGGTAAGGGCTTCTGTTTCTGTGTTGTAGGTACAGATCTCAGCATGACAGGTGCATTGTCACTCCATGAGCTGCAATCCAAATTGAGGGACAGTGTTGTTGTGAAAGACTAGCCAGCTTGATGATGATGGAGATGGGGAATCACCAATGTAGACCTTGTAGCATACACCTTTAGTAGATCCTGAAGACACATACATGCCCCAGTAAACCCTAGATGAGAAGACAGTGGATTCTGGGGCCCTGGAGAACCTTAGTTAGATGTTGTTGTAATGGCCTAGTAATCTTCACAGGGAGCCATGGCAGTGCACAAAAAACTGAAGAAGTGGCAGCAGTTGTGGCAAAGCAACCTGGCTATCAATTTTGTTTTGGTTGCTTTGCAAAGTTTTGCAGAGTCTTGTAAAGCTCTGTAGGAGTGGGCTGAAGGGTTAGCTCTGGCTTGCATTACCCATCAGCCATGGCTATGTCAAAACTCATGCACAGGAGTGCATATGAAACAATTGAGGAGCTTGAAAGAGAGTTGCAACAGTCTTACACAAGTTTTCAGACAGTGCTTACTTCTTCTTACCATCTTAGTCACTCTCCAGCCACCACACCACAGCATCTGCAAGCAATATTGTATGCCATTCTCACTAGTCCTAACCTTAGTTCTTCATCTTCTTACCTGACCCGTCTCACAGCTGTAACAGCTTCAACCAGCGATGGATATACACCATTTGTCCTTCTTCTTCTTCGCCTTGTCAATGAGTTTTACCCAAAGCTTCTTGAATGGCCACGCAGTCAAATCCTTTGGCTGCTTCGACAACTTATCGAACTGGATGCTGGGGATGTTGAATCTTTGTGCTTGTCGCTTCTCCGTCAAGTTTCTGGAGGAGATCTGAGCTCTGGAAATGTATGGCTTGCAGAGCAACTTCTGGACATCCTGCAGGCAAATGTGTTGTGGCTGGATGAGAAACCCTCCTTGTTCACAATGGCTCTTTACACCTATCTCCGCCTCTTACCTGATCACACCATGGCAACATCGAAAGTGGAGGGCCTGACTGAATTGAGGCAGAAAGAAACTACATTCTGTGTGCGTCTTTTACGGGAGAAATTCCATGATTGTATCTTGATTGGCCGTGACCTCATACGGCTTCTCCAGGATGTTTCCTTGATTCCAGAGTTTGAGTCTATATGGCAAGACTTGTTGTCAAATCCAGCTGCCTTTAGGGATCCAGGATTTGGTGACATAGCTCAGCTTTATGTGGTGAGAACACCCATACGATATCTTACTTCCCGCATCACCCCTGACATGGAGACACAGATCAGGTTCATGCTTACGAATGTGAGAATGGGGAGCCAGCGACGAAATCAAACATGGTTTGCTCAACGGTACCTCTCCACCCCTGAGAGTGAGACCCTTGTTTGTGATCTCATCCGTTTTATATGTTGTGTTCACCATCCAACGAATCAAATCTTGCAGTCAGATATTGTTCCACGCTGGGCTATTGTGGGTTGGCTTCTCAAATGTTGTAAAAGCAACCATGTTGAAGCAAATGCAAAGCTTGCACTATTCTATGATTGGCTGTTCTTCATGAGCAAGGTGGATAATATCATGAACATTGAGCCAGCCATCCTCCTTATGGTGCACTCCATCCCCAAGTATGTGAACATGACACATTCCCTCCTTGAGTTTCTATTTCTCTTGATCGATCACTATGACCCTGTTCACCGGGACTTGATCCAGAAGGGTGTCACATCATCTATTGACATCTTGGTTGGAAAGGGAGTGGTGCGGTCCCTCGAGCCTCTCTCTGCCTGCAACCTTGTTGCATCTTGGCTTCGGGAGAAACTACATGTCTACTTCCCTCTATATTGCAAACCAGACATGTCAGAGGAGGCTGGAAAGCATGCAAAGCCTGAGCTGCTGCAGCCAGATGGGGCCCCGGGGATGAAAACCTTGGCTTCAGGGGGTTATGTACCAGGTTCGATGTCTGCCCCTGCTTCTGGGAGTGCCTTGGCCCATACTCTTGAAACTTCTGGACACTCTTTGGAGGAATCTAGGCTCCTCAATTCTGGGGCAGAGATGGTTAGCCGGAAACGACGACGTCCAGGTTAGTTAGTTTTGCCAATTTGCTTCTGAAACAGATAAGCTAGAAGCATAAGAATTTTATAACTAGCTGTGGGGGCAGCAATCTTAGAGAGGAAAGATGCATACTCTGAATTGTGACACCTTTTCAGAGTGTTCAAAGCTGTGAATGGTGTGACCTTTAAAGAATGGTTTGCTAACAAAGCTTCTGACTTCAGGTGCTACAGAGAGGTTAGTGAAAGAGATGGAAGCAAACTTTGATGAACTGGCGGTTGCTGTGGCACAATCAGAAGAGGTGTCACTCGGTGTGCTGGAGAGGCTTCTGACCTCATTCCTATCTGTCTATGATCAAATGAATAGCGAGAAACTTCCAAAAGTGGAGAAGACAGCATCTGTATTGGATTCAGGGGTGGACATGTTATCACCATCAACCAATCATTCACAAGAGGTCTTCTCTTCTTCATCCTTGGGAGTGTACAAGTTTGCTTCCCAGGTTGTGAATATTCTGAAAAAGGGTGGGTATCAGATGTTTTCACCTCTTGCCAATTTGCCCTCAGAGAAGCTAAAACTTGAAGAAAATATGTCTCTGACATCAACATGTCTGCGCCTTTATGTGAGGAACAGCCATCCACAGTTATGTCAGTTGCTTGTGGCATGGCATCGGGAAGGCCTAGCAGTTGGTCCGCGCCTGCTTTGTTATGTATCTAGGTATGGATCTCAAACCTAAACTTCGCAGTTTGGATGTCAAACCACAAACTATATGAACCAGATCACCAACTTCACCCTAATGCTAGATGTGGATCCCTTTCAAAATCTGTGGCCTTGAATTGGAAAAGAATTGGTACGAAGACTTTGTGGGTGTACATACTTTTGTGGGAGTAACTGTACATTCAAAATATATTCTCAATTGTGTCTGGAGTTGAAATGATTATATGGTATCAAGTTTTTTTTTCCCTGCAATGACGTGTCTTATCCAATTTTCTCTTTGTTAGTTTTGCTCAGGAGTTGGGGGGAGATTTTCTGGTTTCAAGAATTGTGCAAACAAAGCTTCATTGTGTGTATGAGGATGCACTCTGGTCTTCAAATAAACAAAGAGCCTTTGCTTTGGTGCTTTCATCTCTCAGGCTTTTTTTTGATGGCTTGCTCTTCTGTATAGGCTTGCTGAGGAGGTTGCGACTTCTTCATGCAGCAGCCTAGGTTTGAAGAGTATCACAGGAAGCCTTGAAGCGGAACCAAGGGATGGCACAACTAGAGGATCAGAACTAGACAAAACTGACACTGGAGGGCCTCCTGTGGTCTTGGACTTTGATGAGGAAGGGGAGGTCCTGGAAAGCTCTATTGAACCTCCCTTTGAAGGGATCCACGAAAATGGAGGAGGCAGATCAGCTTTTGGTTGGCCTAAGACTGGTCATCAGAGTAACTTACCCAAACATGTAGGGAACAGTGTTTTGAAATTGCAGTCTAGAGACTTTGTTAGTCGAACTGCTGTGGCAAATGCCTTCAAAGCATATGAAAATTTCTTAAAGCAAACATGTAGTGGGAGTTCAACAGCCTTTCCTCCTCATTCATCAGGTGACACAAATGACACTCCCAATCACAAATTGATGGAGGTCATAGAAGAGGGAGGAGGAGCAGTGACAACTGTAGGAAAGTCAAATAATTCAGGATTAGAGGCAGATAGCCTGGATGCAGGTCTTGTGACCCATTTAGAAACCTGTCTAGTGTGGAACACACAGAGACTGTTACAAGTTTTACCTTCAGTCTTCCGCTATCTTCCGCACTTGGCGACAGGAAAAGAGTACATAGTGCAGTTGCTGGTTACCACAGTTGATCCTGTTGAACTTTCCAATTTTGAGTTTTGGTTGACACTTGGAGAGTTGGCTGTAATGGGCAACCAGTCTGATGCTCTTACCAGACTCACAAAGGCATCATTGAGTTGGGAGTTCATGGAGCAGCAGTATTTCTGGCGCTTAATGGTTGCAGAGCTTCAGGCTGGATCTCCATCCACAGTCCTCCAGGTCCATCCTCAAAACACCTGTAGAATTGGGATTTTTTGCTTTACATCTGCATGTAGTATCTGTTAGTTGACCCTTATAGTTTCTTTACAGGTTAGAAGATTTCAACTAGCTGTTCTTGATTCCTGTAACATGTTGTCTCTGTGATGTGTGTGTGTTGCAGGTGGTAAAAATCTGCCTTGGGGTGGTGAACCCACTTGTGAACCTGGATGCACTCTCAGGCCTTATTTCACTTCTCAGATCACAAGCCCCAACAGGGCCTCTATTGAACACAGTTCTTTCCCTCTCTCCCAAATTTGGCCGATTTGTTGCAGTGGTTCTTGCTGGGTGGATGGCTTCTCATTATTCACTGCTACTCTCCTGCCTCCGTCAGTTAGGTCTCAGTGGCGAGCTTAAGGACAGCCATAACAAGAAGGGGGAAGCTTTCAGTGACACTAAGTCTGGGCTCCAAAGGTTTGTTTTGCCCGTATGCATTTTCCCCAACATTTGCAAGCTTATGCCCATTGAAGTGAGGAGGTGTTCAACCTTCAGGACCATGCTGTGACCATGTTGCTTGTGTGTGGATTCTTACAGGGTTATGATTGATAGCATCCTTTGACTTTTTTGACTAGCTAAGCATCTTGACTTCTAGCTGACATCATGACCAAGTCTTCCTGTCACTTTTGGAAATACAACAGAAACTCAGGACAACACAGATTCTTGTGTTACAGTTTGTTCAAAATTTTGATAAGATTATTATACATATATCTATACTTACTACTGGGGGCTGATAAATTCTGTGGAGAGTAATGGTAGCTAGTCGCTGACATGAATGAGAAAAGGTGATGGTCTGAGACTCTGTGAGCAACACTCACAAAGTTATTACCATCCCCATTCTCGTCATGTTTGTTTTGGCTTGATTGGAACTGATATGGTGGTTCACCTTGAAGTGTCTAGTTTTCTCTGGATTTTCATATATATGATTTGAAAGTATCCTACTTGAAATCTGTTATGACCACCATAAATGCCATGTTTCAAGCTTGGTTACCTGAAGAAGTGCTTGTTTGAACTGAAAATTTGCTCTTCACTGTCAGATGTGAATGGATGAGAAAATCCTCAGAATGTGGCTCATAATTGTTTGACACTTGGGAGTCAATGCCATATTCTGTGTAATTAATGCTGCCTACTTTTGCAGATGTTGATCCTTATGTTTTTTGTTTCCTCATCAGGTCTGAGAAAATTAGCAGCTCAACTCTGGTAGCACTTCTTGATGCTTTTGAGGATTCTGAAAATGGGAGGAGCAATACAGATGAAAAGCCTGCGAATTCTCGTTGTGTGGGTGAAGTTCGGCATGCACTTTTGAAACTTGCAGGCCTTGGGGGTTATGATGAACCTGTAGGGATGGCACAAAATCATACAGAGACAGTTGTGGGAGAAAATTCCTAATTCAGGTAATTACAGTATGCTTATATGCAGTCTTGTCTCTGCAGTCATAGTTCACATGTTCAAATAAGAGTGTACTTGCATCATAGGGCTGGGTGCAGGGTCTGTGTACTTGTGATGATGGTTGTAGTTATCACATAAATAATACAGAGAATGGGTATGTCCGTTCTGAAAATCAGCAGGATTCTTGTCAACAGAAGAGTGTAGCTGAAATTTGCAGCTCTGCAAGCCATCAAATTGATGTAAAAGGTGTGTCCTGCCATACAGATTGTCCATCATCATGGCACTGCTTTTCCTCAGGAAATGCTTCGCAAGTTCGTGGATTTCATTTGCTGACTGACGGGCTTCCTCTATTTCATTACTAGCAAGTCCGCACCTATCCTTGCTGGGCAGCATGACCAGAATGTATTTTTATTGTCCATCATCAACTTTGTTGGAGGGACAAGGGAGGCAGTTTGGATCATCATGAAGTGAGGCAAGCACAGTTTGGAATCTGGCGACACATGTTAAGCAGGCATCTGAAACATCCTGATCAACATTGCAAAGGTTGTTCAAACATTCCAGTGTTCTGTAGTGGAGAGCCTATTCCAACACGGGTAGCTATAAGAATTATCTGTTTCTATTCTTATCAACCCCCATTCTGCTGTCATGCAGTTAGTTTTTACCATTTTCAGACCTTTGTTTCACCTCTGAGTGATATATTCTCACAATGTAGGTGAAGGTGTGGGTTTATTGTATTCCTGTCGAAAGACACTTTCATTGGTGGTCACAGAAAGGAAAATGTGATATTACTCACAGCACTGACTAGAATTTGTTTTGCCATTTCTGCAGGTCTCTTGAAAGACTCAGAGAAAGAAAGCACTTGTTGCTTAAGAAGGCCTGCACTGCACCTATATGATTGAAGGAGCTACAAGCCTGTTTCTTGGGAACGGCAGTGTATACAAGCTCATAGGGAATTTGTCTCACACTACTGCAACAGACTCTCAAACCTTGGGTGCTCCACTTAACATAGCACCTGTGACTGGTGGGGAAGATTTTAGCAGAGGGACCCCAGTGTACAATCCAATGTTATTCTGCTGCCTGCATTTGCAGACAACAGCACATGTAGTTGATTTCAATCTGTGGCCCTGGTTGCAGCATAGAGGTTTGTGAAAGCACCCAATTTTGGCTAATTATATGGGTTTCCACAACACATTTAACTCTTTTCAGGGAATGGAATGGTACATTGGAACTTGAATTTGGCAGATTTTTTACATGGTTCTCCCTTAGGGAGCCCTCAGTCCATTT
>Ga0209208_10013397_pt1 | contig 10251 bp, 12 predicted proteins | sample S1TSphfallax_3_FD_187694 | JGI IMG/M metagenome (GOLD analysis project Ga0209208, IMG submission 187694) | Host-associated microbial communities from peat moss isolated from Minnesota, USA - S1T2_Fd - Sphagnum fallax MG (SPAdes) (version 2) | ecosystem: Host-associated > Plants > Peat moss >... | reverse complement strand
GAAGAAACCGATTTCAAGTTCTCGTACTTAATCGACGCACAGAGTATGCTGTACCCGCCAATGACGTTTGGAAAGATCCTAGCGAAGTTGATCAATGCGACTAACATTGATAGGCTTGATATTCTTGTTAGTTGGACACAAGAGAACCTACAAAAGCAGCACTTTGTGTTCATGAACTAGTTCATATGGAACAAAATCAAATGTTTAGCGGAGACCGTTGCAGCGCTGATTGTGCTCAAGAAGCAGCAAATGGCAGGGAGTACCCCAGCTGGGCGACTTGAGAGACCGGCAAAGCGCGTTAAGACATTAGAATTGCTGTCAGCAGCTCTTAATATTGTGGCTGTTGATGACAAGAAGGACGTTAATGGGAGTGGCGAGTGCTTCGAGACGCAGCACAGATGGTGAACGCCGAAGTTCAAATCCTCAAAGGAATTGGCGATGAAACCAATATCGAGTTGTGGCCGGAATCAGTCGAGCTGTGCAAGTGGTGGGCTTGTCAAACAAGCATGCCATGTCTCATGCAGGCTGCTCTGGCGATCCTAGCCAACAAGCCATCCTCGGGTGGACTTGAATGCGACCTGGGCAACCTGTCAGACGTCCTGGCTCCAAAACGATCGTCGCTGTGTGTCGACTTGGTAGAGATCAATATGTTCCTCAAGATCAACAAGCACCTCATCCCGACGAACCCAGCCGAGGTGGCCCCGCTTGACAAGAAAATGAATTTGAATTGGGAAAACAACATTCCAAAGCGGCCAGTAATGGCACTATATGATGGAGGCGAAGAAGAAGAGAAGGAAGAAGAAGACACTGACGATGACAATGACAATTCTCCTGTTTGAAGAGATGTTGGGGGTTGTGGATGTCACATCAGTTCTCTTGTCTTTCCTGCTCACTACCATAAATTGGCTTTGTTCAACTGCTGTCAATGTCTTGAAGAAGATTTTTTGCTGGCAACCTTTGCCTCACCTGAAATGGCTATAGTAACAAGTTCTTTAACTTCTAACTCCTTTGTAAAATCTTTGACTTCTGTGTTTGTAGCCATAAGCATCTTCACACATGGAGGGATGGATACTTCATGTGCAGAATGTTGTGGGAAGCTAGTAGCAATCGCTTCCTTAGAACTCAACACTTCAGTAGATGCTACAGTAGCCATGTAAATGTCAATATGGTCTGTGGAAGATGACCACTTCCTGGTCAAGGTGCATTCACACGAAGATGAGCTTCTGTTTTTAGTCATCACGCGTTCCATTTGAGATTCCATTCCAGTTGCAAAATCTTCACACTCTGTTTGAGCTCCAACTTGGTAGTGAACTATACCCTCACTCTGATCTGTATTCTGTTCCTACTCCTCTATGACAAGGTTTCTGCAGAACCGTGGACTGCATCTCTTGGAGGAGAATTTGGGTTCTTTGAACCCTATTGCAGATCCTGAAGCACATGTGGGAGCCATTATAGTTTCATGAGTTTTGGAACTAGATGCATTCGTGTTCAGGATCATGCTAGTAGTAGCCATTGGTAATTGACTATTTCCTCCTCTCATGATCTTCAACAAGAAATTGTACTGCGTAAAGTTTGCATCATCTTGACTGATTGGATCCTCCTCCTCTGAAGAAGAATCATGACTAGCAGACTGGACTTTGGACCAGCTTTTCACTGTGAATCCAAAGCTCTGCTACTTTAGTACGGTTGTCATTGATGCCATGAGTCATTGCATTGTCTCTGAATCTACAAGCTACGAAGGTTAACGCACGTTTACCGTTCTGATGTTTGCAAGATTTCTAGTCGTGCAATGTCTTGATTCATGCGTGATCTCTTTCTCAATCAAGAAGAAGCAACCACGCGAATGCACATAAGACAATTATCTCAGATGTGCATTTGTCGCACGAGTTGCTGCTAATTTTTTGTAATTGCTGCTAATTACAAGTTCAATAAAAGGCGTTCGCCGTCCAAGGCTAGTTAACTTTAGTGGTGCTTCAGCTTCTTGTTCAACATGTTTTTCAGTTAGTTAATTATAATGGTGGTCAGAGGTTGGACCTTATAGGCATAGTTAACTTAGAGGTTGTCACAACCCGAGGATGAAAAAAAATAGTTAAAGTAGTTAACTACTATAGTGGTAGAAGGTCTGCAAACTTGTCCTCCTTCTTTGTTCCTTTTTTTTCCCTTGTTGGGTGTTTTGTTTAATGGAGTTTGCCAAGGTTCATCAATTTCACATTATGTAAACCCTAAAACTTAATCCAAATTATAGTTTAAAAGCTAGTGAGGTTACTTTGTATAAGTACAAGATTGAACTATGATATCAACTACGATATAGGTGGTAGGTATATAGATAGTAGGTAGGTGGGGTGGGTAAGTGAGTAGGTAGGTAGGAGGTAGGTAGGTGGGTGAGTGTATGGCATTAAAGGCTTAGTTCCCAATGCTAACATTGAGTTATGGATCCCATCAGGTATGAATCCCACCTTAAGACTCTGTCCAGGTTTGAAGGCTCCTTTAGGATTTAAGACTATTTTAGGGTACAACATTGTTTTAGGGTTTAAGGCTCTTGTAGGGTAGAAGACCACCCTAGGGTCTAACATTGTTTTAGGGTTGAAGGCTCTTTTAGGGTTAATATTGTCTTAGGGTTTGTGAGCGAGAGTTTTTGTAGCAGCTGCTGGCATGTGTGCACAAGAAGAGTTCATCTGTGTCGTTGCGGTGGTGATTGCGAGTTGTGACATCGTCTGGAGGTCGTGCACGTGAGGTTTTAAGTTTCCTGGCTTCCCTTCCTTATGTTCTTTTTTTAGTTTAATGTTGGATTCGTCAACTTCGGCTTTGAAGATCGAGTCGTAGAGGAGAGAGGTCGATAGGAACTTCGGCACTGAAGAAAAAGAGTCACAGATACAGAGGGAAGGTAGACAGAAACCTTGGTGCTGAAGAAAGAGCCGGAGAGGAGGCAGACGCCTTCTGCAACCGAATCTGTTGTGCGGAAGAGGTGACAAGCGGGGGATGACGCAAAAGAGTGGGCTTTTCAAAGGCCAGCAGAAGAAGGATAAAGCTGCCAATCGACACGGCAAGGATGTCCATCTGCGAAAAGGTGAGCATTCTTGTCTCTGCTTTGCACTCTGCCAGTATTTTTGATCTTGTGAAGCCGACTTTCAGAGGCTTCTAAAGGGTTTATGAGAGATGTCAAATATGGATAGATAGTATCTTCTGGAAAGCACTATGCTTGTTATTGTGGACTAGGGTTTTGGCATTTGTCATGCTGTTTCTGGGCTGTTGTACAATTGCATGCGCAGGGGCTAACTGGTCGTGATTTGCATGTTGTGGTCCAGGCAGAGTCTTCAAGGCACCCCTCAAGAAGAACAAGGAATTGGAAGCAAATCAGGTTTGTTTGCATTCACAAATTGAGCAATTTCCGATCAATTCTAAGTAGCTGGGATGAGCAAAGTAGTCATGCAAGCTTCTGAAAGAGAGGAAATCAAGCCAAGGGGGAAGTTCAGTGCAGAACTTCTCTGTTGGACACCAATCTGCCTGCCAGCAGTCTGATGCTGTGACCGTAATTTTCCAACTAGATGGCATTTCAGATATGGCTGTGGTTTTTTGAACAGCAAAGTCTTTCCAAGAATAATATTGAACTCTCTATATTCAGCATGCCCTTGACAAACGCCAGTTTCAATTTTTGCTTTGATTTCTTTTGTCAGACAAGTCTCACCAACCATGTGAAATTTGAAGGTTGACAAACAGTCCTTGGAGCATGCAAAGTTGTTGCAGCTTGAATGAGGATATTATTGAATTTTTTGATTAGCTATGTCTCTTGAGTGCTCCCCAACATCATGACCCAGTCTTCCCATGGCTTCCAGAAGTGCAACAGAAACTCAGGATGCAGATTTTATAATACTCCTTTGCCCAGGTTTTGGGCAGATGACTATATACTTATCTACGCCCACCAGAAGGAGCTTATGAAGTCAGTGGGGTAGTCATGTCAGCTTGTCACGCCTATTTGTGATTGTGATGAAGTTGATGGTCTGACACTTTGTGAGTGGCTCTCACAAGGTTATGGCTGCACTTGTTGTCTAGTTACCTTCAAATTATTGTGGTATAATTCTCTGCAATTTTGTAGATATATATGTATGGAGTTTAGAACTTGCCCTTGTCTCTCCTGATAGACTGATGATATCAACTTCTTTGGCACTGTATACAGGAGGTGACAAAGTTCATAAATGCAGCAAATGAAACAAAGGCAGCTACAAAAGCTTGTAAGGAAGGAGCACAGTTGTGCCTGCTCAAGACACCAATTGACAGCAATGCTGCTCCATCCAGGAAGAAGTTCCAGAAATCCCAGAAGACCAAATCTAATCAGTAATTGCACTAACCCCTTGCCCATGTCTGAAGATCCTGTGCAGGATTACTTGCAAAATGGAACCTGCCTTGTTTCTGATGAAGGATTTCAGTCCCTAATTTAGGATTTTCCAAAACATGGCTCTGAGAACTGACTTCTGAAGCTCTCAATTTTGATCTGAGAAATTTAGCACTCACTCTCCCCAAATGCCAAAACCAGTGGGAATGAAGATCTTGACTTGTCACAACTCTAGCTTGTTCTATATAGATGACTTGGAGTAGTGGCTTGTGCTCATCCAGCATTCCCCTGACCACTCAGCAACCTTCTGAAAGACTCATATAGGATTGGGGGCCAATTTAGTTTTTTCAAAATTATGAACAACACCTCATGTTTGGTTGTGAAATAAAGCACTCATGGCTGTTCTACTAGAGTATTGTGACATAGTTCAATTCAGTTTTCTCAACGGCTTGATGGATAACGAGGGGTGTGTCACACAGTGGCCTTGCCATTTACATTAAAAAGTATCTCAAAGGCAAAAGAAGAATTGTCGAAATTCAAATATTTCACCATGTGAAAATAAAATCTTCAAAAAAATCCACTGATAGAAACCAAAATCGTTCAAGATATCACAACTCAATAGCTAATCTCAAGTTTCAACACAAGCCAAAATATCATCTTTCAAAAATCGTCATGTAAAAATACACCTACATAGGGGCCAAAATGCATTAAGCTACTGTACTCTATAATGATCTAAACACAATATCCTTGCCTTCGTAGGCAAGGCCAACAAAGCTTTTCTGCAGTTTCCAGTGTTCTGTTTCTGGGTTTTGATTGTCAAAGCCCTGTTTGGTAACTCAAAAAGATATCAGAAATTCTTTTTCAATCATCCTTACTATTTCTGGCAATTTTGACTACTAAATCAATTTACAGATTGGAATCCATTTGGTAAAGGAGCATAAGCTGAAACTGAGGGCCTTTCTATGCATAACCCCCTACATGGCATGCAGGTTTGCTCATATGCATTGAAAGACCTTTCTGTGCATAACACTAAATATGAGCAAACTTCCATTGTTGGCTTTGCCTTTTAACAGTAATCTGCAGGTATGAAGGAAATATACAGCTCCAACTAGCTCCATACGGACCTTGTATGTTTGAAATATTCATGCTCCAATTGCTCAACTTTCCTGGCCTCCAGACAGTCTGCAATGGATTAAACCATTTCCGACTGATTCCAAAATCAGAATTCCCCTACATCGCCTACATGCTAACTCAACATTTAGAGTGCCTGCAGTTCATCACAAAAACTTGAGATGCTCTTCCAAAAGAGTTTGTGATCTACTCTTTCATATCTATAGATTGTGCATGAAAATCACTGCACCCCTAAAGTCAGTGCTACACCTTCTGACTCCTGACCCTGAACTATTCTGCAAAAATTGCGCTCTTCGCTTTTCAATCATTCACAGGCCAGTTGTTGTCATTTGCTTTTTGATTCCCTGAGGGTAGGGATAGCAGCACATGGAGATATCAATGCCTGCAACTTCCATGGCACTTTGGACCCACTCTGGAACATCTCCACTTGGGAACTGCACACAAACAAAAGCTATTTGTCAGGAATGCAAATGCTACTGTGAAAGCCAGAAGTAGTGAGGACTCTCACAGGTATGCAGCAAGTCATGTTAATTCCTCTCTGCCATTCTATAGAGTCTTAAAACTGTGAAAGTACTCAATCTATTTATTGTTGAACTCTTCAGTGTCTTTCTCACACCAGCCTGCTACAGGGAAGTAGAGCTTCAACATATCCACTCTCATTCTCGGTTGGCAGTTGCAATATTCTTTCTGGCAATGGAGAGTAGAAGGCAATTCACCTGCTTTTTCAAGAAAGTTTGCACAAACCTGTGCATGCAATTCCACACCACATGTGAGCATCAGATTTGAGAGTTGGGCATGGACTATTTGATGTTATTTCACACAGTTCCACCAAGGTCAATGTCCCATCAAGTTGGATGACAGGAAAGCAAGCCCCTGGGAAATGTGCTTTTGGTAACCCTAACTTCACATAAGATGGTTTGCACTTTCACCTTAGTCTCCAGCTCCCCATTATTTTCAAAAATAATGTATGGTCTTGCATATTCAGCTGAACAGGGGACAGGCATTTGGTAACTTACTCTGGAAACTGGCCTTCCAATATGGACTTGTGCAAATTCCGACTCAGCTGCACAGCCACAATACCCCAGTTTACAGGTCCTTACCAAGAAGATCACAGACATTACAAATTTGAAGTAATACTGAAAAAACAAAGCATTTGACAAAATAGGAATTAGATACAATGAAAAACCGAACAAACCTGCATCATGTAGGCAACATTGTGATAAGAAATTAACTGACAACCCATTGCCTCTTTTGTAACAATCGTGTGGAGGTATGCTCTTGTATAGCGACTGCAAACCTGTATTCCAAGCAGACCATGCAAAATTGTTTGTTGAGAAGGATGATGAGAAAACTCACCTTTCCAGTTCACATGTGGACAAGATCAAAGCTTGCCCTTTTGAGGATCCATCTTAACCAACAGACCTTCAGCAAGAACCATTTTGCAATTTTAAGAAGTCCACTTGTTCAGCTACATGTCATGACTTACACTCTCTTCAACTCAGAGATTGACTTAGTGGACCCATCCATTAGCCAGAACCAAGAGCATACCATGCAAGAGCAGGAAGAATCTAGTGGCCGGTAATCCTTTGCCATAGCTGCATGCTTCAGCTTCAAGAGTCCCTGGTTGCAAGATGATCAGCACCCATGAAAGGCACAATTGAGTCAAAACTGCCTTATCCAGATGTTTGACCTGTGGCAAAACTTCAAGTGCATCTCCTGTCAGAGAAAACTGAAAGCTCAATTTCTGAAGTGAGCACTTTGTATTGGTTGACATACCTCTGGCACCAGTGCAGTGCCAAATCGACCAGTCCGTGTAGGATAAACACAGTCATACATGTCTGCACCTAGAGCACTGCACACCACAATGTCTAGTGGGTACCCCACTCCCTGGTACATAAGGCAATAGAACAGAATGATGTCAAGCTCCAGTAACTGTGGTCTTTGTGTTGAATCATTTGAACATTTTACCAAGATAGCACCTCAGGATTATAGGTAAGTAACACAGCTTGAAGCCAAAAACTGGTAAACTTGGTGTTTGAACTTTGGTTGCTGAAAGCAGCAGGACTTTGTTTTCACTAACCATAACATAACGAGGCTTGTCCTCAGGAAGTCCAGCTGTACACTGTGCAACAACCCTCCAGAATGCATCCTTCTCCTCCCCTCCTGCTAAGCCTCCAATGGCATAACTGCCGATAATCAACATCAGAAACTTAGTGGCTTCAAGTGTACAGCTTTATGAGAAAAACACAACCAATTTGCCCACATTGCAGTAAGAAATAAAAATGATAAACCAGGGAGGATGTCCTAGCACCATACAAACGTGCATTGTAAACTGCACTAGTGTTCTTCAGAAGGTCCTCATTTGCATGCTCTGCACTAACGAAAAGAGAAATAAAGTTACCATAATAACCCCCCAAATCAGTCATAAATAAACAGCAAACTATGGTTGAGAGGAAGCTGCCTGACATACCCAGGTAAGTTCCGTTCCACAAGCCCTTTTATGCAGAGATCTCTGCACAAATAACAGCATGAAGCAGTTCCATTCAGGGCAAAACCTAAACTGAAAGTTGACCCAACGAGAGCCAATTGGCTGAACAAACAATTCCTGAAGGTGTGCAGCAGCCTTGCCTGAGCCGTGGATCTAGTCCACCTTGAACAATCCCAAATAAATTTTGCTCCTTCGGCCGTGAATGAGCTGTCCAAAGTAATTGGTCGCCAACACTACAAGATAAGGAAACATCTCCATATCCAACTTTCCATTAATTTAGTATCATGAGGGTAATGTCTAAAATGGTACCAAAATATGCTTAGATGTAATTTACTCCTTTACAGTTTCAATACATATGCAAACCATGAAATGTCAGAAGAAAAAATGGAACAGGAGTCCCACCTGCAATACACCGGTCAATCCACCGGAGGGTTCGATGCATGGCCTCCTCAACCCGAGGTCCTTCAGTTGTGGTTTTGACAACATCATCTAAAGCCATGATGATGTCTGCCCCTATTCTATTCTGCAAACCCCAAACCAATTGTCCGACAAACACAACACAAGCTCAAGTAATCTATGCCAACTGCCTGACACTACTAAGCTCCTAAGACTGGTCTCTCACAGACCCAAGGAAATAAAAAAGCCAGATATGCCAGTTGGCATGAAACCAGTCTTGGAGTGCAAGATACAACAAGTACAATCCCTTCATATGCTTTCAATAGGTATTTGGAAGGAATTACCTGTATTTGAATCGACTCTTCTGGTGTTAGCAACATGGGTTTCCCATCAACTGGGGACTGCAAGATGCAAAATATAGTTTAAAAACATATAGGCAAGAGAAAGATCAACTATAGATGGTGACAATCCCTTTCTTCCAGTGGATGTTTATACTAGGGCTAAAGGCACTTGTCATTGTACCTGGAATGTCACACCCTCCTCTGTGATGTCTGCTAGGTGGAGAAGTGAAACCTGCATGGCAAAAACATAGTGCCCAACAGCTGTCAGTTACAGCTACTTCCCCTTCCAACTGGCCTCCTGAATGTGCACAGATTCTTTAACTTGCTGTGAATAGATACCCAAAGTTGAAAAGCTTCCTCGCCTCTCAAAAACCCTATCAGGGATTACTGCATAGATGGCCACTGTAACTATCCTATCCCAAATTCACTTCTTTGTCCTCCATGCACATCAACATGTCAGACATTGCTCCCATTCAATGAAAAAGCACCACTACTGCCAATCATCTTGTCTTCCATGGAATACATTACACAGTGCAGCTGTTTGATACAGATGCAAAAAGGATTTAGGGTTTAGTGTGAGTGAAGAGATGACAATGACTTGGAAGAAGGGAAGCAGTTAAAAGAGACCATCTGAAAGCCACCAGAGTCGGTAAGAAGGGCACGAGGCCAGTTCATAAACTGATGAAGACCCCCCATTTTTTCCAGCAGCTCAGCACCCGGGCGCAGTGCCAGATGATATGTGTTCCCCAGTATTATCTGGCACCCTAAATCCTCCAGCTGATCACCTGCCAGACCCTTGATTGTACCTGCAGCATTTTCATACAATGTTCATATATGAATCTCTCACACTCTTGGAAGAAAATATTGGCAACAGAGAGAGAGAGAGAGAGAGAGAGAGAGAGAGAGAGAGAGAGGCAAACCTTGCGTGCCAACGGGCATAAACAAAGGAGTTTCACACTCAAAATGAGGTAATGTGAGTCTTGATGCCCGTGCTCGATTATGGCGAGCAAGAACCTGCCATGGCAGATGAACAAGACCAATTCATAAACCTTAAACGACAACACAATTTATCGCTGCAAAAGTTGTGATTATCATAAACCCTAAAATGGGAACATCCATTTGAGGGAAAGTCCAAACAGCATCAAATGGGACATGGGAAGAAAGAACACCCAAAAAACTATCACATAAGCACAAAAACCAGAAATGGGTAAGGAAAAACTTACCTCAAAACGAAGAGCCATGGCTGGAGACAACAGCATGGAGGGCCAGGGTTTCTAATAAATTAGGGTTAATCCCCCTGACTTCTCCCAAGGACTAAAAAACTTGGACACTTGAGGCTTCTCTTCAAATCCTCATATTCTCAAAATTGACTGAACTCATCACGGTGCTGGAATGGCAAAGCTCCCTCAACACAAACTCTAGAAAAGAACTACTAGAACCACTACACAAAAACAAAGTGTAGGTTAAACCCTAGGGCTTTTTCTCGAAAGAAGAAGAAGAAGAAGAAGAAGAAGGGTGGGGTGAGAATCTGCTTTATTCTTTGCATTTGTTCAAGGAGACACTTT
>Ga0209208_10013396_pt1 | contig 10251 bp, 6 predicted proteins | sample S1TSphfallax_3_FD_187694 | JGI IMG/M metagenome (GOLD analysis project Ga0209208, IMG submission 187694) | Host-associated microbial communities from peat moss isolated from Minnesota, USA - S1T2_Fd - Sphagnum fallax MG (SPAdes) (version 2) | ecosystem: Host-associated > Plants > Peat moss >... | reverse complement strand
TCCGCTGCCAGCCCAACCCCATACCCCGGATCGGCAGGCAACTGGCGCTTCGACAACATCCTCTTCCACGGAAACAGCACCACCCAGCCAGCATGGCTCGGCACGGGCAGCCAGGCGACCTTCAACTCGACGACCAAGGTTCTCACCGTTACCGGACCGACGACCATCATCGCCGACCCGGGAACCGATGAACCGATCATCGTCGCCAGCGGAAGCGCCGCGACGGTTAGCATCAACCCGGGCTCGGGCGATACCGTCAACATCGGCGGGTTGCAGCTCTCCAACGGTGCGGTGGTCACCATGGCCTCCACCACCACGTCCGATATCCTGATCGTCGCCCCCGGTGGACCGGTCACCATCGACGCCAGCAGCAAGCTGAATCTGGGTAAGGGCTATGCCGACTTCCAGGCCTCCAGCCAGTCCCAGGGCCAATCGCTGCTTGGCACCGTCAACGGGCTGATCACCACCGGCTATGCCAACGGAACCTGGACCGGTGACGGCATCACCAGCAGCGTTGCCGCCGGGAACACCTCCCATCTGACGGCTCTCGGTGTCATCCTGAACAACGGCGTCTACGGAACCGGTGCAGGCTCGCTGGGAACCTTCGATGGCACCAACCCCGGCACTTACGATGTGCTGGCCCACTACACGTACTATGGCGATGCGAACCTCAACGGCGAAGTCGATGGTTCGGACTACAGCCTGATCGACAGCGCATTTGCCGCAAAGGCCGCCGGCACCTGGGGTAATGGAGACTTCAATTACGACGGCGTGATCGACGGCAGCGATTACACGCTGATCGACAACGCCTTCAACAGCCAGGGAGCCCAGATCCAGGCGATGATCCAAGCTTCGCCAACCGCCCAGATCGCCGGGGCGAACTCGACCAAGTCGACAAAGCGCAGCCCCTTTGCTATCGGATCTGCCAAGTCGACCTTTGTGCAGACATTTGCCTTCGGCCAGTCAGCCGTAGCCGGTGCGAGCATCGAATCCATCGAGCAGCTGATGCAGAAGGATAAGAGCAATACGCTGGCTGGTTCAATCGTGAACGGCCTGCTGAACTGAGGATTGAGTTAATGCAGCACCACCCCGATTAACGTCGCGGTGGTGTTTTGGTGTGAATGAAATCTGGGCCAAACGGTTATTTTCTTGTTTTCGCAGCGTCCCGTGCTATCTTCTGAATCGGCGAGACAAGTCGAATCGATCAGATCACCAGACGGTGAATCGAACAGAATACTGGAATAAACGCTTGCAACATGGATGTGGCTGGTGGCTTCCACGCGCCTCGGCGCCCGGCTGATATCGCTTTTCGGAAAGGTTATCGGCCTTTGGAAAGCAGATCCGTGGCTTTGTGACAGATGACCATGTATTGACCGTGTATGGCGTGAAGCAGCAGGGATGTGCGAAAAGTTGTGTAAAGGGATCGAGTCCGATTTCGTGACTCATTTTACCAACTGGGTCCGTAGACTTTTTGCAAAGCCAGTGCAGGACACGGATAACAGACGAGTTTCAGGAAACGAAATAAATTATTTTCTTCTTGAAGTTATACGAGAGTGTGGTAGATTGCTTCCTAAGCAGGCTACCCTAATCGAAAAGAGTGTGTGTTTTAGAATGAGAGTTCACATCAGATGAGAAGAGGAGCGGATTGGCCGCAATGCCATTCGCCACGTTAAACTCTTCGTCTGGTGATCTCAATCTTAAGGCCTTCCCGGATAGCCAGGGCATATCACCCAGCTTTTTCCAGGGACAAACAAGAGAGGGTGTAGATTCCATGTCCAACGCAATGTCAATGTCCAAGTCCCGATGGAAGGGTGCCCTGCTGGCCACCGTCGCGGCCTCCGTCCTGACCCCGCTCGCGGCCCACGCCCAGAGCATGACGGTCGGCATCACGACCAACCCAATGGGTGGCGGTACTTCGCCGAACGATTACTCCGGTCAGAGCAATGTTTACATCGATCCTTATAGCAAGGATACGCTGTATGTGTATGCCACCGTAACAGGGACGGCTGCTCCAAGTGCAAGCTATGTCGATGGCTTGAACTATCTTTATTTTAATGTTAACGCCGCTGCAACAGGTGCTACTGGCCTTGGCTCAATCACCTCTGCAACGCCAAGCTCGCTTTTCGGCGGTGGGAGCTTCAACCAAGTTAGCGGTAACACGTCTCCCGGTGCTGGTGCGCAAGGTGGATTGATCTCCACGACTGCGTACACCTCAACGCCAAGTATTGCCGTTGGAAGCACCTCGGTAATGGGCAATATCGCCAAACCCCGCTCGGCTGGCAATGTTTACGTCAGCAGCACGACGGGTTCTGGAAGTAATATTGTCGTAAATGGGGACAGCGTAAGCTTCCTTGTGGAAACGTTGACCTACACCCCTAATTCCTCTGTTATCAATACCTCTCCCTCAACGACTTCGGCCCCGGGTGCTACAAATTCCGTGGCATTCAATATCTCGATACCTTCGGTGTCGGCATTGGGTCCATACACGGGCGCAAATTACTTTGTCGGGCTTCCGAGCACACCTGCTGTAGGCACGTCGCCTGGGGCATCCAATACTTCGACTGGCTATACTGCTGCCGCGACCGGTGTAACTCTTACGAATGCACTTCCCGGCGATGCTAGCTTAGATGGGACGGTAAACTTTACCGATTTCAGCACTCTGTTGCAGCATTATAATCAGAGTGTAACCGGTGGGTTTACTCAAGCTGACTTCAATGATGATGGAGCCGTTAACTTCACTGACTTCAGCGATATTCTTCAAAATTATGGTAAGACTTTAGGCCCAGCCCCCTCAGGGGCAGCTTCCCCCACCGCTAGTGTCGGTGGTTCTGCGGTGCCTGAACCGACCTCTTTGTGTCTGCTTGCTGTTGTTGGCGCAGGGGCTTTGGCTCGTCGCCGTCGTGTCTAATATTTGGTGTCTATTTAGTTAATAGCCACCAGTGGTGGCGTTCCTAGAACCTTGGAGTGGATCAAATGAATCATAAGAAAAGAATGTTATCCTTGGCTGTGCTTGCAGGTGCGAGCACGCTGTCGGCTTCACGTCAGGCGACTGCGGCTCTGACGGTCGCAGTTACCGATACCCCCGCTGCGTCAACCGGAGAGAACGGTAATAAGTACGATTTGTATTCTTTTTATCTTACTGGTCTCAGTGGTGCCGACCTCACCGGTGGGACTTTGGGAACTAGCGGTGCTCTCATTGGCCTCAGCGGCGACTTCTCCGATAGCACTGCAAACGGCCTTTGGGTTCCAGGTGGTCCGTCCACGGATGCTTACGCTCCGTGGTCGAAGTTCATCAGTAATGGTGGTGAGCAGAGCGCCCTTGCGATCAGTGGTGGGATCTATGACAGCTCGTTTGTCAACTTGGACACGGTACTGACTCCGCTCTATGACGGAACCAATGGTTCTGAAACGAACAGCGGAACGCACCATACGGTTACCGCGATTTCAGGAAATGCGACCAACTTCAATGCGAGCTGGGGCGCGATCAGCGGAGCAGGCATCGTGCCGGGTCCGGTGGTAGGCAGCAGTACAAATAATCTGATCGCTCAAGTATATGCACTACCTGGTACCAAAGTGACCTTCACGGGTTTTTACACCACCTATGGAACTAACAGTGGTGTTGAGACGTTTTCTTCCGGTGGAACGACGTCCTCGTCCTCTAGTAGTGCTCAGCCGATTATTTCTCTGCTGACGACCGCTCCGACCAGCTATGCCAGCCAGCTGGGTTCCACGATCGCTCTGACCTACACCGGTCCAGGCGGTTATGTTCCGGGCAGCACGACGTTCTCGGCCTTGAGCAAGGGTTATGGAGTCGTCACCGGCTTCCATACTCCTGACACCGAGATCTACGCCCTCGACGTGCTCAACGCCAGCGGTGGTGCCCTGACCTCGGCTCAGATCTCTGCTGTTGTCAGCGACATCAATGCCTCTGAGTCTGGTGTCACAGCCAGCTTGGTGACCGGCGTCTACTCGAAGCTCTTCCCAGGCTACGATGTTCTGTTGACGGGCACAACTCCCGCAACCACCGGAACGAGCTACTACCTCGGGATCGATTTCTCCGCCACCGGAGATCAGGATCCAGCCACACAGGGCTTCACAGTGGGCGCGATCGCCGCTGTTCCTGAACCGGCAACGATGGCTGGTTTGGTTCTGGGTGCTTCGGGCCTGCTGCTCGGACGCCGGAAGAACCGCGCTGTTGCCGCTTAAGTTTGTCTGATCACACTCTCTCTTGACATTGCGAAGGCTAGGCTTGTTCACTCAAGCCTAGCTTTTTTGTTTCCGATGGTTTACTGCCTGATGGCAGCGGCCAGTGTATCCACGTCCGCAGTTATGATTATCGCTTCTTAAACTGGCACTGAAGACGTTGCCGGCATCCTTGATACTTAGGACCTGAATTTGGCCGGGCTCGGCGGGGTAGACCTTGGCTTGATCAATTTGTCCGGTATCCCGGACTGCGCCTGCAAAGACCTGTGCTGCCCACTATATCGGTATCGGCTTCTCCGCCATCCAAGTCAAGAACCGGCAACCGCAGGCTTCACCGTAGGTGGAATCGCCGCTGTGCCAGAACCCCACGATGGGAGCTGTCCTGCTCGGTGGTTTGGTCGTGCTGCTCGGAAGCCGCAGTGAACGAAATTTGCCTACAGCGGTTTTCCCTGAGAATTGAATGCATTATCGATCAGTGTGTAATCGCTGCCGTTGACTGTCCCGTCGTAGTTGAAATCGCCGTTGTACCAACCAGTCAATCCTTGCGTGAATCCGTTGTCGATGCGTGAATAATCAGAGCCGTCAACGACGCCTGAGAGGTTGGCATCGCCGTAGTCGGTGTATTTCACCAGTACAGCAGAGGGTGCCGGGCTCATGCCGTCAAAGAGACCCAGGATGCTGCTGGTGCTGTTGCTGTAGAGGGCGGTTCCGCTTAACCCTTGATTACTGATGACACCGAGCGCGGTGAGTTGCGTGGTGTCACTGGCGGCTGCGGAGGATTGCAGCCCCGGCCCGTTCCATGCGCCGCCATTGTAGCCACTCGCGAGCAACGCTGTCACCGAAGACAGACTCATCCCCGTCACGATCATGTCATTCGAATTCAGATCCAGATATCCCGTGCCGACAATCGCCACGGTGCTCAAGACAAGCACAGCGCGGTCGGCATGAACATCCGGAGCGGCGACCGTCGCGATGCTTCCAGAGCTGATGTTCAGCGCCTGGATCTGGCGGGTATTAATGCCGCTGTTGGCCGCTCCCGCGTTGAAGATGACATCGCTGGAGTCGTTTACAGTAAGATTGGTCGAAGTAGTGCCGGGGTTACCCATGAATGTCCAGGTGCCCACATTGACATTCAGCACACCGATGGCCCCGTTGGCCGTTCCAGCGTTAAACGTTGTGCCGACTCCAGAATTGGGTAATGGATCGTCAATCGACAATGTGGTGACACCGGTCCCGCCATTGAAGGTCAGCGTCTCATTGCTCGGTTGGGCGGTGGCGACCACGAAATTGTCATTGCCGCCATCACCATAGATAGCTTCAGCTGAGAGGTCCTGAGCTGCGACGCTTGATCCATCGAAGGTGGTATTCTCCGCATCAATAACCCCCGTATCCGCCGAGGCGCTGCCGTTGAAGATCAGGGAATTTCCGGTGCCGGTGGGGGTGTAGCTGATTCCGCCGGTGGGGATGGGGTTGCCGTTGATGAAGCTGACGGTCAGGGTGGAGTTTCCGCCTTCGAGGTCGAAGGTCAGTCCGCCTTCCAGGATGGACAGCGGGGCGTTGTAGGCCTGGGATCCATTGATGAAAATATCGAGAATTCCGGCCTTTGCGGGGTCGGTCTGCACCATGTAGTTGTACTTGCCGGCCGTTCCGCTGAAGAGCGTGGGGAACAGGCCGAGATACACACCGGACACGGTTTGAGCGCCCAACACGTTGACCAGCCGTTCGGTGTTGGTCTGGACATAGTTGGTGAGCGGGACCACGTCCACGGCGGTGGTCCCGAGCGATTGGTTATAAAACGCAAAGAAGCCGCTCGAATTGGTGGCCGTCACCGGGTCATTGGGTTCGAGGGTGCCGTTGCCATTTTTGTCGATGAAGACGATCGCATTGGCCAGGCCGGGTTCACCGGGGTCGGCGATGCCGTTGGCGTTGTTGTCGGAGAAGACCGTCCCGGTGATGTTACCGACGGAGTTGGCGATGACCGGCAGGGCCTGGATGAAGCCGTATCCGCTCTGGTTGTTGGGGGAGGTGCTGCCCATGGTGATCGTGTTGTTGTTCAGGGCGGCATCGATCATTTGCGGGGTGAACTGCGGATCCTTCTGCTTCAGCAGAGCGGCCAGCCCGGCTACCTCCGCGGCGGCGGCGCTGGTGCCGGAGAAGCTGGGGAACGGGTTGTTGCCGACGGTGGTGCCGAAGAAGGTTGTGTAAACATCATCCGGGGCAACCACCGCCGGGGTCTGGCGATAGCCGTAGCTGGTGAGGCGCGTGCCGGCGGTGTTGAAGATGATCGGTGTGCCGCCGGTGCTGGAGTAGCTTTCCAGGACGGGGGAGCTGGCGGCGGCATAGTTGACCGCGCCGACCGACTCGACTCCCGATGCGTTGGCATGCCCGAAGATCGTGCTGCTGTTTTCAGCATACTGGAAATTGCTCGCCTGCCCGGCGAAGTCCACCCACTTGATGTAGCCAGGCACTGAACCGATGCTGCAGCAGATCATCAGCTTGTAGGTGTTGGTGGTGCCGGTGCTGTTCTGGAAGATGAAATTCTGGATCGGGTCCTTGGGCGTGGTGTTCCCCACCACCAGTGCCGAGCTGCCGCCCTCCACTTCGGTGCCCGCGGCATTGAGCACGTAAAAATCCAGCTGGTTTGAAGTGCCGGGCCCGCCGGTGCTGTAGTAGGGCGAATCCCATTGCAGCGATGGATTGAACACCTGCCCGGGGGCGAGCGTGAACGAATCGGTGTCGACCGCGCTTCCGGAGGTGGCGAAATTAAAAGTCACCCCGCCGTAGAAGGTGGGGGCATTCAATGCGGTTGGATCGGTCGCGATGGAACCGGCGGACAGATTCGGCCCGCTCCGCCAGGTGCTGGCGTAGGAATCAGACCCGAGATTTCCAGCGGCCGAGATGTAGGTCACACCGTCGGCGATGGCGGTCTCGGCGGCCTCGGCGATCGGTCCGTCGGCGAACATCGGTTCGGTTTCATAGGTGACGTCGTCAACGATGATGTTCGCGCCGTCGCTGACCAGGGCCGCGATGTTGTCCGCCATCGTGGTCTGGCCGTTGGCGCCCCCTTCACCGTCGGCAAACGCCAGGCTCACGCCCGGTGCTGAATCGTAAATCACCTGGGCGATCGCCCGGCCTTCATCGGTGCCGGGCACATTGTCGCTGAGGATCTGCACCCCGGCGGGCAGATCGCCGGTGGCGACATCGGTGGCGTAGGTGTCGGTGACGGCTTTATTGGCGTTGTTGTTAAAGCTGTCGGAGATGATTCCGACTTTGACACCCGCGCCGTTGATGCCGTAGTCGGCTCGGGCGGTGGCGGCTTCGTCGGCGGCGTCGCCCTGGCTGGTGACCGCGCCGACATTCACCACCGACGCGCTGGATTCGGCAAAGTCGAGGCTTTTCAGGCTCGCCAGGATACCCAGATCGGCAATCGGAAGGTCCGCGTCCACTTCGCGACCGGTGGAACTGATGGCTTGTGCGGAGAGTTTTTTTAATGCCGCCCGCAGCAGGTTCCCATCCCCAGTGATGGCATACGCCTGCACGGGGATGTCTCCGTTGGCGGAGTGCAGATCCGCATCGGGGGCCGAGAAGGTCGCGGAAACGGCGGCAATTGCGGCTGCCTTGGCGGTTTTTTCCTTTTTCGTGGTTGCGATTTCGCTGTCGACCGGCTGGGCTTTGATGAATTGCTCGTAGCTCTGATAGGTGGACTGGAGAATGGAATCCAGCTTGGCCAGAGGCTGGCGCTCGCGCTGGGTGAGGGTGCTGCCCATGGTGCTGCTGAGCATCTGCCGGGGTTCGAGCCGCTCGCTGAGACAGACCGATCGGCCCGGTTCGGCAGCGGGGAAAGCGACAATCAACCGTGCGGCGTTCAATGATCGCGACGCGGCCGCGGTGAGCCTCTGCAGCGCTTTTGGAGCGCGAGCCCGTCGGGAGGGGCAAAGGGGGTTATTCCCCATAACGACACCTTCTTTTTGAAATCAAACTGGTTGAAATCAAGCTGGAAAAATCGGGCTGGAACATCAATCAGGAGGGTTCACGCTGTCCGCTCCGGTCAGGCATAGCACACTAATTTTGCCGCGCATCGGATGCAAGGCAAATCCGCCCGCAGTTGCAGAATAAATTCACTCACATCATCTCGCGCAGATGAGAGACGTCATTGACGGCATCGATTTTCCAACGAAATCCATCGGGATACGCCCTGGCCAGCAGGTGCAGGATGGAGCAGTTGGGAATCACAGGCAGGTTATGGGACGGCGTCTCGCCGCGCGTGGAGGGCAGGACGCCGTCAGCCAGCATCTTCAGGATGCTGCGGAGCGCCCCGCCATGGGTGACCACCGCGACGGTCTGAACATCTGGGTAGTTTTTCGGGATTGCAAGGAGGGCATCATGAATGCGCTTGCGGAGATCGGCTGAGGGCTCCGCGCCGGGGATATCGATTTCACCCGAGGCGACGTCCCATAATTTCTTGTCACCAACCGGTTTGCCTTCCAGCAGACCAAAGCTCCGTTCGCGCCAGGCCGGATCGAACTGAATCGACAGCCCGCAGGCAGAGGCGATCGGCGAGGCGGTTTCGGCCGCACGCGGCAAATCCGAACTGACAATCGCGCCCACCGGCGGTGAGAAGCCAGCCAGCCGGGCCGCCAGCAGATTCGCCTGGCGAATCCCCGTCAAGTTCAACGGGGTAGGCTGATGCCCCTGAAGAGTGCCGGCGGCGTTGGCGTCGGTCTGGCCGTGGCGAAGCAAGAGGATGTGGTGTGTGCGGGTCATATAGCTGCGCCCAAATTCGAAGGACGAAATTCGAATGACGAAATCAATGACGAAACTCGAATGACCAATGACAAAACCGACTCTCGACCGTCGCAAGCAACCTTCGAATTTCAAGGGCCGGTTCCTTCTCCGGGGGTTACTCCCACTTGGGCGCACCTGCCTTCATGCCCAGCAGCAACGCAGCGAGCAGAGACATGGCGGTGCCGGTCACGATCAAATTCTTTCGCATTTTTGGACCGTTCAAAAAAGTTCGTCCTTCGCCGGACAATTCGCTCACTTCATCATTCGAATCTGCTCTCATGCCATCGCATGTGCCGCGACCTGCTGCTCGGCATGGTAGCTGCTCCGCACCATTGGGCCGCTTTCCACATGCCTCAGGCCCTTGGCTTCGCCGCGGATTTTCCAGCTGGCAAATTCATCCGGATGCACCCAGCGATCCACCGGCAGATGCTTCACCGTCGGTTGGAGATACTGGCCCAGCGTGAGGATGTCGACGCCGATCGCGACCAGATCGTCCATCACCGCATCGATCTCATGTTCCTGCTCCCCGATGCCCAGCATCATGCCGGTCTTGGTGAGCAATCCCTGCTCGCGGGCGATCTGCAGCAGCTTGAGGCTGCGTGGATACTTTGCCTGCGGGCGAACGACCCGGTACATCCGCGGGACCGATTCCATGTTGTGATTCAGAATGTCGGGTTTTTCATCCAGCACGAGCTGGAGCGCGTTCCAGTCGCCGCAAAAATCGGGGATGAGCACCTCGACACTCGTGCCCGGTGACTGCCGGCGAATCTCGCGGATGGTGTGCGCCCAGACCGCCGCTCCGCCATCGGGCAGCTCATCCCGGTTCACGCTGGTGATGACGGCATGTTTCAGATTCATCTGCTTCACCGCGTATCCCACGCGCATCGGTTCATCCAGATCCAGCACGGGCGGCCGACCGGTCGCGATATGACAAAACCCGCAGCTGCGCGTGCAGACATCGCCCAGGATCATCAGCGTCGCGGTGCCTGCGCTCCAGCACTCGCCCATGTTGGGGCATTTGGCGGATTGGCAGACCGTATGCAGCTTCTGATCATTCACCAGCCGAAGCAGGTTTGAATACCCCTCCCCGCCCGGCATTTTCATTTTCAGCCAGGCAGGCTTCCGCAACTGCGGTTTTTCGTCGGTGACCACCAGATGATTCAGAGAAATGCCCATGTTGCTTCATTCTACGGAACCGAAGCTGGCGATCCAACTGCCGAGCGAAATTCGTACGAATGAAATGAGCTGACCGACCTTGCGCCG
>Ga0209208_10013395_pt1 | contig 10252 bp, 11 predicted proteins | sample S1TSphfallax_3_FD_187694 | JGI IMG/M metagenome (GOLD analysis project Ga0209208, IMG submission 187694) | Host-associated microbial communities from peat moss isolated from Minnesota, USA - S1T2_Fd - Sphagnum fallax MG (SPAdes) (version 2) | ecosystem: Host-associated > Plants > Peat moss >... | reverse complement strand
ACAATTTCCTAGTTTGGGTTTTGTTTTTCTCAAGCTTTGCCTTTTATCGTGCCTCATCTTCTTGAACTTCATCACAAGGGCTTCTTCTTCAATTTTTTTGTTTCCTTTTAGCTTTTGACAAGCCTCCTTTTGATGCAGTTGTGTTGTGAGCTTATCAAGTGTCACAAAAAATTTCTCATGACTTGAGATTGATTTCAAAAAGTTTTCATAGCTATTTGGAAGAGCATTCAACATCACCATTACTATATCATCATTAGTGATCTTGTCTCCCATACATGAAGTTGTTTGGTGAAATCTTGAATCTTTTTTATATATTTAGTGACGTTACCCTTTTTTCAACTTTAGTCATGTAAAGTTGATTTTGAATCAACAACCTATTCATTGGTGTTTAGAATAATCTCATCTTTGACTGAAAGATTTATTATTGCAAGCAAGTGTTGTTTTCTTTTCACGATCAACTTTTCACCACACAGTAGCACCTTGTTAGGATCATTTTCAATGATGTATTGAAATCATCCCTCACCATCAAGTTTTAAAAATGAAACCTCTAAGTTTGGTAATTGGTTATTCTAGCTAATTTGTTCACCTAAGATAGAGAAGCATCACTAATACCTCCCCTTGACATACTAATATACATTTCATTTAAAGATTTAAATGATGTTCCACATAGAACTTGAAAGGAGCTTGAACATGATCTTCTACTTCTATGTCTACTTCTTCTACCTATGTGTTTTGTTTTCCTTTAGATGCTTTTGAACTCATATTATGTGACAATCTAATTATCTTAGTGACCAATTAGGAACTTCCTTGAAAAGTTAATTCATTAAGGACTAATAAACAAAACAAATTTAGAAGGAACAAACATTTTGCTTTGATACCATGAAGAAAAAGAAATGATGTAGGATTGCATTTTTTTGCTATACTAGGCTTGTGAATTGATGAAAAATACATACTAAACACTAGTCATTTATAGTATCAACAAATCCTTATGTTAATAAAGTAGGTTTCTATTTGTTGCATGGTTGGAATATCTACCATGATCAACTACTTGTTGCTTATGGTGCATGTCTTATTTGTTGATGGTTAGTGTACACTTACTCTTATAAATTATTTATACAATTGCTTTGATTTTGGTGCACTAATTAATTTGCACCAAACCAAGTGCAAACATTAAATTTTATATAATGGTTTTGATTGTTCTAGTTTTTGTGTGTGGTTTGTTATTGTATTTGTTTGTACAAAATTATTGAACATGGAAACATGTTTTTTGAAAAAAATAACATTGTCTAACGAAACACAAATGAATATTCCTTGTTGAGAAAAAAATTACACACAATTTTTTTTTGGTTTTTCCTCTATATTACTCAAGGTAATGGTTTTTCAACAAACATTTATTTTTGACATTTTAAAACTTTGAACAAAACCAAACATTTGAAGACATGTCATTTCAATTTTCTTCCTCTTCATTCACAACAAGAAAGGAGAATGTTTCTTGTAGTAAATTCCACAATTTTGAATTCCTTGTAGAAAATTTGATCGCATGGAACAAAATGACAAGAGGAAAAAATAATATGTTGCACATAGAACTACATAGAGAGATTTAAAAGTGCTCATCCTCCCCATTGCCATTGCTCCCCCTCCCTCACAAGCTTGGGAGTTCATTCAAGGTTTTTTCATCCACATTTCATCATGGTTGATCATGATTTTTTCATCGGATTCTAAATTTTTTTCATCAATTTTTTTTCATCTATCATTTGTGAATGAACAAGAAGCTTTGGTTGATGACATTACACCCCCAAGCTTTTTTCATCCACATTTCATCAAGTTCAATTGTAATCACCAAAGTTTCAGTTGACGATTCCCAAACCTTTTTCATTCACATTTCATTGAATTTGATTGTGAACACAAACGAATGAGGAGCTCTAGTTGATGCTGCCCAAGCCTTTTTCATCTACATTTCATCGAGTTCAACTATGAACACAAACTAATGAAGAGTTTTGGTTGATAATGCCCAAGCCTTTTTCATCCACATTTCATTCAATTCAATTGTGAACACAAATACACAAGGATCTCTGGTGAATGACAACCAAAAACTTTTAATCCACATTTTATTGAGTTCCATTGTGAACTTTTCATTCATCCATTCATGATTTAGGTCAATTATGAATTCATCTAGTCTTTCTTCTAGATTTTCGAAGTTGTTTTATTGGGTTTGTGAACCAACTAGGGAGGAGCTTCGGCCAATGACACCACCATTGGTCCAAGCCTTTTCCGTCCATAATTCATCGAGTTGGATTGTTTCATTTATTTTTCATTGAATTTGATTTTGAATTTCATCTATTTCCCATCCATCATTCCAAAGCAGTTCTTAAAATGAACAATGATCAAGAAGCTTTGGTTGACAATGCCATGGGTCCAAGATTTGTCATCCACATTGCATTGAAAATGAATTCTGGACTTTTTATCAAGATTTTCCATCCACATTTCATTGAAAATGAATTCCGAAATTTTCATCAACATTTGCCATCCACATTTCATTGAAAATGAATAGTGGACTTTTCATCAAGATTCGTCATCCAAATTTCATTGAAAATGAATTGTGAACTTTTCATCAAGATTCGTCATCCAAATTTCATTGAAAATGAATTGTGAACTTTTCATCAAGATTCATCCGTTTTGCATCGAGGTCGATGATTCTGATTTCATCCAGTTTTCATCTATCGTCCCGAAGCGGTTCGATGGGGTTTGTGAACGAACGAGGAGCTACGGTCGACGACGCCACCGGCAGCCGCCGGTGCACGAGGACCGGAAAACCGGTCGACATCCTGAAGAGCATCGTCTTCGCGGGGGTTGTTGTCGCAGCAGCTCCGCAGCGCAATTGCGCTTTTTCCGACGACCAAATCTGACGATCAAATCTGACGGTCCGAGCAGGTTCTTAAGGGTTTCTGCAAGCTGGATTGATGCATCAAGCGAGGATTGAGTACAAGAAGAGCCCATAAGGTAAAAAAATCTCATCCAGTTTAGTTTATTTTTTCTTCCTCGGTGCTTTGCTTCTCAATCAAGTTTGATCGTGTTCCGTGGACAGTGTTTCTGGTAAGATCTTTTTGTACATTGTTGGTTCTGTTCGGGATCTAAAGAACTACAGTAAGCGCAGATCGGGATGTGTTAGGAGTATTTTAGGTTTCCATCAGTTCGTTTCTGGAGGCTTCTTTTTTCTCTTGGGATTTTGGGGATTTGTTCCTTTTGTGGAGTGTACCAGGAAGTAGGGTCATGGGTTGTCGTTTTGTTCTGTTTGGTAGACAGGTTTTTGTGCGCGTGGATTTAGTGTGTAAGATCTGAGTAAATCTGAGTCTTTTGGTGGCTGAGGGAGGGAGGGAGGGGGGAGTTGTTTTCGGCTGTGATCCAGAAAACCCTAAAAGAAAATCTTCATTGTGAGGTTGCAACTCTGTATGGTTGATTCGGTTTGTTTGATTGATTTTGTGTGTTTTTGGAAAGTTTCTGTGCAGGATTGTAGAACAAGCAACATATCTTTTCTGTCAGGAGCAACAGCAAACTCAATGTTGGATCCTTGAATAGGAAGATTCAAACAGAAGACAAAAGGAAGAAGCATCGAGACTCAGGCAGAGGCTTTTACAGGAACAAGACAAAAGGAAGAAACATCCAGACTCAGGCAGACAGGATTTTACAAACAAAATTGATTTCACTCACAAGGAGAACAACCTCTCGATTTCCTGATAACTTCAAATTGAGGGGTCTGAAGGAGAAGATTCAGGGTTTTGCAGCTGTTTTTAGGACTGTTAAAGGGATCTGCAATCTAGGGTTGAAGAATCAGATCCAGGAATTATGGTGAAATTGACAATGATAGCAAGGGTTACAGATGGATTGCCATTGGCGGAGGGATTAGATGATGGACGGGACCAGAAAGACCTTGAGTTCTACAAGCAGCAGGCAAAACAACTGTGCAAGAGACTCTCACAGCAAAAGCAGGGAGCTTCTCGCATGTCTGTGGAGACTGGACCTTACTTTTTCCAGTATCCTCTCTCTCTCTCTCTCTCTCTCTGTGCATGTTCTGGAAGCTTGCATTTGGGTTTTGTTGCATTCTCTGCTTGTTCACAAATCTTTGTCTGGAGAGTTTGTTTATGAGGTGGAGCTTCTTGCAGTCGAGGTTTCATTGAATTCCCTACATGTTGGCAAATTTTTTTTCTCAAGAGTTTGTTTGTGAGGTGGAGCTTGCATTTGAGGTTTCATTGCATTGGCCTATGTGTTGACAAAGCTTTGTCTGGAAAGCTAGGTCTGAGGTTTACATCTTGACATACCTTCCACAGTTACCTTATAGAAGGTGGAGTCTGCTACCTTACTCTCTGTGATCGATCATATCCAAAAAAGCTTGCTTATCAATACCTTGAGGAGCTTCAGCGTGAGTTTGAGAAGGTCAACCGGTCACAAATTGAGACTGTTGCCAGACCATATGCTTTCATAAAGTTTGGTATGGCATTTTTTGAATCCTTTGTTTCATTCTCATTTGATGCATTCTTCTGTATCTATATAGATATATATATTTTAGTGAATGAATTACCCCCCAGAGTTGCAGTTTTGATTCATATCTTTTCTGCTCTGTGCAGACGCATTTATTCAGAAAACACGGAAGCTATATTTGGACACACGCACACAACGGAATCTGTCGAAGCTCAATGATGATCTGTTTGAAGTGCAGCAGATTATGACGCGCAACATTCAGGAGGTTTTGGGTGTTGGGGATCGTCTTGACCGTATGTCCTTAACCAGAAAATCAAATCATGGTTTTTGCACAGATGGTGTTAAAGTTTTGGTGTTGAAGCTGGGTTTTGCCTGTCATGTTTCTAGATGAATGCAACAATGGTATTTATCATGCTTGACTACAAAGTTGAACATGCATGTGCTATATATGCTTATTATATTTTACTTAAAATTCTCTCAGGAACAGTGTTTGATATTTGTTTTCTTGTCCTTTTGTGACATTATCGATGCAGAGGTTAGTCAGATGTCAAGCAGGCTTTCATCAGAGTCACGGATTTTTGCTGACAAAGCAAAAGATCTGAACAGACAGGTAACAAGTGTTCAAACATTCCTTGTAGCTTTCCCTTTGAGGGGTTCTATAATTGCAGGTTTAGCTCTGATATGTGCCCTGGCTTTCTCCATTTCTTAGATCAGCCACACGAAAGGCAGTTGAGTTATTGGATATTGGCATAGTTGTTGTAGAGAATTTGATTGCCCTAAACCCTAATTTGCATGTCTATTGTTGACACAGGCTTTCATTCGGAAATGGGCACCAGTTGCAATTGTGGTTGGGATCGTGGTCTTGCTTCTATGGTTTCGGCGCTATTTTTGGGGCTAACTGCTATATCATTTTGGCGTCAAACTATTCTTGATTATGCCTGAGCTATTACCAAAATATGTACCCAAACAATGGGGACACTGACTCTTTATCTGTGCACAGTAACTGTTAAACCACAGGTCTAGCACACAGTTCTTTGAGTAGAGAGAGGAATTCTGTGATTTAGCACCATATGATTCTTTTATGTCTTCATCATTACTGAAGTAGCTTGCTTGCAGTGACGGCATTAACGGTGGTGTAGGCCTGTCCAAATGTAGTATCCGATGGAGAAACTTTAATTGGCATGCTGTTGTTTGTGAAGAGGAGGATGAAGGGGAAGAGCATTCGATTATATAGAACATCAAATGAGTTTGTACTGATGAGTTGGATGATTTTTGATGGTGGGATCTTTATTTTCCAAAGTCCAAATCCTCTGTGCAGTTTTCCTGATGCACAGAACAAGACCAACAATAACAAACAGAAGGCAAGCAATATTTCAAACTATTGGGCGGCTGATACTCTTGATGCTAGGCTAAAATTTTCACTATTGTAGAGTCATGTTGAGTTGTTTCAAAAAGCATAAGAAATATCTTTGGTCAATGTTTGCTTCTGATTTTGCCGCGGTGCATGAATTATTTCCTATGACAAAAGCAGGTTTGACTAACATATATGCATCATGTTTACTTCTTTAATCATCACCACTCCAGTTGATTGTTGTGTTTGGCATCCTTACATTGCTTTATTTCCATGGATAGTGCCTTGAGAGATTCATCAATGCAGTACTATACATTCATACACACACATATATATATATGAGATTGTAGAGAAATCTCCACAATGAATGAGGCCCTATCCCTACAAAACTTGCTCACAAAGTATGGACAGTCACATTCATCATGAATTAGGAGTGACGAGTTGCTACAACTGCTGGGTTGTGGAATCTTTTACTTCTACTTAGTACCTTTTGGTGAAGTTTGTGTATGGATCATGTCCACCTTTAGGGTATGAGTGTTCATTATTTAATGGTCATGTAGGACTGCAAAGTTGAGTTGTGCATGTTTGAAGGTTATATCCCATGTTTTGTGATTTTCTATTGGAGGTTTTCATGGGTGGTTTAATGGAGATGTGGAAGTACCATTAAGAATACAGACTAATAAGATTTAGAAGCTTTGTGCATCTAGGATTGTGAAGGTTACTCTATCCACTTCTTTGTCATGTATCCAACTTTTTCTAGAGATTCTCAGCACTTTGGAGGTCTAGCTTTTTTCTTTATCTCGAGCATTGTTTGGGATTCCACTAGTTCCTTTTACTTTTGCTTCACTATTGTTGCCTTCTCCTTGTACATTTTTTTAGTTTATTTTAATGGCCTTGATGTCATGCTTTTCCCCATGTGTTATTTAATGTGCAATGTGAAATAGAACTTGTTGTAGAAAGGCTTGTGGCATGATGCTTAGTGACATATGTTTATTAAAGAAAAGAGAATCCAACAACCCTCTTTGGTCAATGTTCCTCCATACACTCATACGTACTTTAGTATTTGAAACATCCTCTAAGAAAGTCAATAAAATGCACCTTAATGTTCGAAAGCAGAATAGGGTTTTTAAAAATTAATTTCATGTAGGACATCACTAGAAAGGAATAATGACGTATCAAGATTGTTTTTCAAAGAATGTTTGTGCTGAAGTATTCAACATCACAATAGCTAGTGATGAAGTTCATTTAAAGAATCTCCTTATGCATGATTGATTTTAATTTCACCGTAATGCTTTATGGCAAAACTTGAAGTACTTATAGGTATTTCAAAAGCTTTTTGATCCCTACATTCTACTTCATACTTTTATGTTTATCAATGGTTACCTCTTGTGTGTAAAATGCATCAAAATTATTGTTTTCAAAAAGTACTTTCATGGTTTCTTGATCACCATGTTGCAATATGAGTGAAGTAATTGATCACAGTTTTTCATGTTTAGAAAAAGCTAATTTACAAACCTTTAATCCATCCACAAACAATATGAAACAAATTTCAACATCTTTCATGTGGGGAACACATATGGAGGAAACCTTGGTTGCTTGAATTTTTTTTTTCAAGGCACACAAAAAGCAATGTCCTTGTTCTTTTCCCCCATACCAAAATAACCAGATCCATAGTCTTTACCTGTGTCTGAGTAATACATGAAGTAGCCGGGCCACAAAAGGCTTCGCACAATCACATCTCTTTGCAAAGGGATTGCATGTATGCTCCATGAACCTACCACAGTTGTTGCTTTTGTTGTTGGAACTTTTTTCCATAGAAAAATTCTAGTACATGTGCATATTGCTAAGTTTCTATGTGTAGGATTCATGGTTTAAGATTGAGAAATCACACTATTCACAAAGGTTTTAGATTGAGAAATCATGTGTCTATGATTTAATAAGGTTTAGAATTGAGAAATCAAATCTCTATGATTCAAGAAAGCCTTGGATTGAGAAATCACATGTCTATGATTCAAGATGGTGTAAGTGTGAGAAATCAAAATGGTGAAAAAAATTGAATAAGAAGAAGTGACTATTACCTGGAAGATCCTTTGAAATGGGTGCTTCATGATAGCCCTTGAAAAGATGGCAATAGGAATCAAGCTCATCAATAAATTTTGGCCCTTTAATCACAAGCAAAAACCCATATGTAAGTTTTTTTGAATAGAGATAGAGAGAAAAAATGCATGTGTATTTCAATTTGATATGGAAATTTGATATGAAAATTGAACAAACAAAAGAGGTCAATATGAGAAGAGGAGACCTGAGAAAGTGGTGTTTTTGACAAGGACATTTGCTGGAGTCATCACTAAGGCATTGTAAGGTACAACTCCACAATCTTCATCCACCATCTTCATCAATGCTGCTAGTCTTTCCAACTGCTACAAAATCCATAAATCTGATGCTCAAAATGATCAAGTACCATCTACCAATTGAGATGTTCACCCAGCAAAAATACAAAAAATCAAAGTTCATGTCAATTGGTTTGTAAGAGGACTTCCCAAGAATTAAAGCCTGCAAATCAAAATTGAAATCCAGCACAACACTCTGGTACTCAATACTTGTCACAACAATCTTCATCTGGAAAATCCCACACATTGTCAGAAGAGAAAGATGGATGTGGCAGGGAGATATGGTGGGCTAACCTCAGGCACCTCAGTACCCTTGGGTATCTCTTCTCCCTCACCTTCTTCACCTTCCTCTCCTTCCACAACTTCCTCATCTTCTATGACCTAGTCACATGATGCAGCAAAACTTTGTTGAAAGGTTTGGGATTACAAAAGAATTGACATGGTAAAAGGAAAAGGTGAAAAAATTTGAGAGTAGCTAGATAGCTATCTAGGTAGCTCAACTTTCACTTTGCAGTAGAAGTGACATGAGCTCTGAGTAAAGAAAAAAACACAGTGGTGCACACTTTAGCTTCTTCACCAACACCAGGAGGCTCATCACTAGCATCTTCATCTTCTGTGGCTGGTGCTGTGCTCTCGTCTTCTGTCACAGGCTCTGGTTGTTCCTCCTCTGATGTAGTACCCTTCTCATCTGTGGGTGATGAGCCTGACTTGTCCCCTATCAATGCTGGCTCTATCACTGCAAGACCCACCAAAACACATCACACCAAAAAACTAAAGCTCAATCTGTAATATAAAACTCATCAAAGCTGCAAACACAAGATCAAAATGTAGGTAATCTATATGCAGATATGTACAACTCTATGCTTGTCCAGATCACCACCGAATTGGCAAAACAATATCAACCCAAAAACTTACAATTCAATCTGTAATAGAAAATGCATGAAAATGGCAAGCAACTGAAATTAGGTTATAGCTATATTGCATGTGCATGCAATCTACAATTACCCAGACATGAAAGTTTTGAGTTTTTATATGCATATGGTTTTCGGAGAGAAAGAGGGGGGGGAGGGGGGTGGAAAAAGATCATTACTCTCATCAAATTCTGAAGGTTGAGGAGGCTCCGGGATGACAAAGAATTTATTACTGGGGTCACCTGTGAAAGGGCCTTTGCATTGCTTGCACAACTCATACCTCTCTTCTGTTAGTGGTGCCTGCAAATCCAGCCACTGCACTCCATTTTGACTGCATACCAACAACACAAACAAAACCATTAAACTTCCTTCTGTCTCATCACTGCACACTTTCTGTACTACGCACATGGCACACACATGCAACCCAAAAGCTCAGTTTCTATCAACTTCTCACCTGAAATAGTATTTGAGGTCAAAGTTGAGCTTTCTGCCAATGCGCTTAGCACTAACACAGCCCTCAGCAAGCAAGTAATCTTTCCCCGTGGTAGTGAAAATGCGGCCCCAAAATGCAAGGCTTTGCAGCCCTGCGTCCATCTTCTTGATTTTGAGGGAGATATCTAAGCCTGCTCTATGCTCTGATGGGATCACACATCCACATGATGCCAGGGCCTCCAAAGTCAAGGTCAGGTTGCTATCCATGTGTACCAACAACAATAACAACCATCCCCTATAATCTCATCATCATCCCTAAGGCCTGCAATTTGTGCATGTTGGTGCACAAGATCTTTGAACCTGAAATTACACAGTGCATCATTCAGAGGGGTGAGTGCAGCTGAAACCAGGTCAAGGAAGAAAGAGGAGGGAGAAGGAAGAGGAAGTTGGAAGATGGCAGTTACACTCAGTTTCTGTCAAAGCAGACTGGCTTGATGACACCCAAGGAACAACCCATTACACTCTTAGTAACCCAAGAATGCCAAGAAGACATTACACCTTACACATATGCTTCCCAGATAGAATCTGCATTCCTTCAAGACCCAAGAAATTTCTATTGTATCTAGTAGCTGACTACTGTTTGTATGATGAATCTCATACCTTCAGTCAGCCATCTTCTGGATCTTGATTGA
>Ga0209208_10013394_pt1 | contig 10252 bp, 7 predicted proteins | sample S1TSphfallax_3_FD_187694 | JGI IMG/M metagenome (GOLD analysis project Ga0209208, IMG submission 187694) | Host-associated microbial communities from peat moss isolated from Minnesota, USA - S1T2_Fd - Sphagnum fallax MG (SPAdes) (version 2) | ecosystem: Host-associated > Plants > Peat moss >... | reverse complement strand
AAGATGGGGTAGTTAGGGTATAATAATTGTGGAATCCATATTGTAGTTAATTTCAATCTTTGTGGCCTTAACTTTAATTATAGGTTCAAGCGTTAATAATTTTTGATTGCATAAATTTGAATTTGTTCATTTGGTGCACATTTTCTTCACCATGGAGAGACTCCATCTAAGGTTGGGTTAGGATTCTTTCCTTTTTATGCCCAAAAGTCCATGTATTTAGTTTATGCAATAATTTCAAGGAAATAGTTCAAGACCAACTTTGAAAAAGCACCATGGTTGGCAATCCCATGTCTCAAATGACATCCCCATGGACATTTTAAGACAAGATGTGGACTTGCCATGATGTCCTAATAAAATTTAGGCTTGGAATGGGGTGTTATGGTTAGCAGGACATCTCAATTTGGTTTCAACCATGTCATCTAGGTTTGGTAAATGTTGGGAGGGATGTCTTGAGGACATTAGGGATGTTGGGCAAGATGATGAAAAGCACAACAGAAGCACGGGCAAAATGCAACAAATGTTGAGACCCAAAAAAAATGGGAAAAATGCTAAGGCTTGAATGATTTCCTAAAATATCAAATATCAAAAATTCTGTCAATGCATTAAAAAAACACCAAGGACAATGAAAGGCAATACACTAGCATGTCATGGATGATGTTAGGAACATCGGTTGTGAGGTAACTATGCCAAGGGAGCCACCTAGAACAAGTATTCCCATTGTTTTGGTGGGATGTTTCAAGATGAGATGTGAACTTGCCACGATGTCATAATAAAAAAATCAGCTTAGAGTGGGGTGTTATAGTTTGGGGGACATTTCGATTTGGCTCAAACTATATTGTCTAGGTTTTTGAAAAAACATTTGGGGGAAGAATTGGGGGGGATGCCCCTATAACACTAGGGATGTTCTAAGCATGACACTAGGAAGCATGAACAAAATGTAAGGAATGTCAAAACCCCATGAAAAAATAAGAAAAAAATCCCATGCCAAACCTTGACATGCCAAGGAAAGCATTAGGATTAATGTCCCGCAATACATTGGCATGTTGAGGATGATGTTGGGAGCACCTTGATTGTCTGGTAGATCTACCAAGGGAATCAATGTGCAACATTTGTTCACATCATCGTTCCAAGACATTTCAAAATAGGATGTGAACTTGCCATGACATACTGATAAGAAAAATAGGCTTGGAGTCGGTCATTACGGTTTGAGGAATGTTTCAATTTGGCTCAAAATACATTGCCTAAGCTTTTTGATAAATGTTGGGAAAGATTCCCCCAAAACACTAGGGATATTGGGCAAAACACCAAGAGCAATGGCAAAACAAAATGAGTGTAAAGACCCAAAAAACCACCCAAAAAACCCCCAAGGCTTGAATTTTTCCTTAAATTTTTTTTAAAAAATTAAATCATAGACACACCAAGGAAATCACTAGGGATGGTGTTTGGCAATACATTGGCATGTTATGGATGATGTTGGGGGCATCAATTGTGAAGCAAATCTATTATGGGAACCAATGAGGAACAATTGTTCACATCTTATTGCCAGTTGATGATGCTATTGACACAATTACCAGTAATTGTGATGAGTCCAAGTTAACTATAGTCATGTAAGTCCCAAGTATACAATTCAATTGTGAACTATTATGGATTGTGGTTATGGTTTATATGAATACATAATCATATAATTTTATTATGAAATCAATTTCACAAGTATATTAGTTCACAATTTTTTTTTAAAATTCACAATTACGTTGATTTTGGTCATTTCTTTAATTTTGAATATCAAATAATTAAAGCTATTTAAATTAATTATTTCAAAAATAAAATATAATGATTTAAGCTTAAATTTACATGTATTTTATTGACTAAAATAATATATATATCATTCCTTTAAATGTAATGCATCCAATTATCTCTTTAATTTTTATAATTGATTTAACAAATAGTTTGGTTAATATAGGTCAATATGACACACCATCCAACACATTACAAAAAGCTTTTTACTTTATGTTTGAATGCATTGGAACTTCTAATCATTTGTCATTCATTTACTTTATGATTTAATTTGGTCAAATGGGACAAATATGATAAGTCTTCTAACTACCTTAATTATGTAGTCCCAATGATGATTAATATTGAACAACTTTAGTCATGCAATCCAAAATGATGACTCGTGAATGTTCGCTTTGCACAACCATTTGACACAAATGATTTCATGACTAAAATTGGGACATATCTAGTTTTTAAATGTTTTAATTATGGATGTCATATTTTGGTGTAATGATATTTTCAATGTTTTGCCTATTTCCCATCATTGGTCCCCAAATCTCACAATGTTCTAACACTAACCACAATGTTCGACTAAGTCCAAACCTTTGCCCAAATTACATACATAGTTTTTTTTAATGTAATTTTTTCCACCTTTTTATAGAGGTTTATTGGGACATCCTACGAATGTCTCACAAATGTCCCAAGCTAAGGAATGTCCTTCCTAGCAATTGTGTTTTTGACAAAATTACAAAGATATTTGTTCAATTTTTTTTGAGCTTTTTCTCATAGTTATTTTTCACATTTGAAGGTTTTTGGCCTCTAATATTGATCATTATGTGAGCTAACACCCACCACATGCTCCAATATCTCATTACGCATTTTCCAACCTTTTGAAGCCCTACTTCATTGGTGAGTATTTTTCAAGTCCCATTTGTGACTTAATGTGGAAAGGTCAACATTTTAAAAATTCAAGACAAATTATGAATGGTGAGAATTGACCACCTTTCTCAATAGATTACCTGATTACCAATAGGAACTCATGCAGAGCTAAAAGATCAACCCCCCAACACCTATAACTTACAAGTGGAATACAATGTTACAATATCACAATGCATCAAAAATTCACAAGAAGGCTTTCTTGAAATGATAAAAAAAATGAATATGAAAGCATAAAGAAACTTTCAACATTTTTCAACCAACTCCCATATTGGGTATTGGGAACATCTTTTCATTCAAAACCTTTTGAATCCCCATGTATTCAAAGAAAATTGTATGTGCAATATATTGTTCTATTGTTTATTTGAAAATATTAATACCATTTCTACATGTAACAACCTAAAAGCCTTACACAAACAAAAGGACTTACAAAAGAATTTCAAAGATATAATTTGACTGTATTTTAGGATGTTATTCCTGATGTTACTGCCATTCCTTCTATTGATGGAATTGGACAATAAATTGAAGAAAAAAATAGCAATGATTATGTTAAGAGGAGTTATTGATACAAAGCACATTCCATCTTTTTTGTGGAAATATTCGTTGTGGTTTTACACTACATGGAATTTACAATCTACTTAAAATTGGAGTGTTTTGTTATGGTGGGTTTATGACCACTTATTATAGAGTTTTTAGAGAATGCTAGATTGTAGAACCCAAGTTCGGATCATATGAAAAATGAGCAAAGCGACGAGCAAAGTTGTGGATGAAAGGGCAACACGGAATCCAATGCCATGAATTTTGTCTTATGTTATATGCCAACACTCTTCGTCGAGCAAAGATAAATAAGACAAGATTATTGCAACCAAAATATGTGAACAATCTGCTTCCTGCACTTTGTGTAACAACTTGTGACAGTCATTATGTTAGTGTGGTGGTTCCCAATGAACATTTACTATTAAATGATGGTTTTGAAATTTTGCAACTTTGATTTACAATTACATAATTGAGTAAAAATAATGAGTTGTACATAACTAAAAAAATAGAAAGTTTACCTGAAATGTTCATCACTTCTTTAAGAAGTTTATCAGGCATGGATGCAATTTTGCTCCACAACCCACCAAACTTTGAAAGCTTCCAAATGGATATTCGAGTCATCAAAAAACGATTGCTCATAACCTCAACCATGAGCAAGCAGGAATGGCAAACACAAATTTGGGGCAACATCAATTTTGTATTTTCCATGATGGGTCCACTTATTTCCATCCATTGGTTTTGTTCCATATTGTAAACTAATATTGCATTCTGACCTGATACACCAACAATTATCTTTGTAATCAAATCTTCAAATGTATGGTGACAAAGGTTTGAAACTTCAGTTTAGTTCAAGAAAAAGTTTTAGGGTTCAAATAATATGAGACCTGCACAATAAAGAGAACCATTGAAAAAGACAGCATTTGTTTGGAAAGATTGTTGTAATTGAATTTGGTTTTTGTCAATGACAAGCTTCCAAGTTGCAGTTTCTGAGTCATAAATTTCTGTGACAATGTTAGCATGTGCACCCTTTCTTCCTGCCACCACCACATTATATGATTGTCCAATCTTCACCATGCCTGTCCAAGTAAAAATATGGATTTTCATGCATTAGATGCCAAATCGTTTCTTGTATGTCATCAATTTATACAATGGAGGAGAAGTCACATGTGGAACTAAAGAAAAGTTGCAAAAAAAACAAATGAAAGCCTTAAAATTATATATACCAACAATGGGATATTTCCATCGATGTAGCTTGGGTGGGAGTTGAAGCCAAGCTTTGGTGAAAGGGTTACACACAATGAGTTGATCATCATGTTGCCGCACACAAAGCAAACCACCAGATGTAGCCACCACACGCACTCGAGCAGGCAATAGAAAATCCAAGTTGATTTGACACCATTTATTTACACTTGGCATGAATGCCACACACTCTTTGCCTTCACCCCTAAACAAGAACCAACCCCCATGCCTTGCACAAGGGACCTTTGCAATGAAAGACTTTGATTGTAGCATCATGTTCCATTGCTTGCATACTATACGAAAGGAGAGTAGGCTATGTAGAGGTAATTGTGCTTGTACCATTTCAAGCAAATGTTCAGGTAGCTTGTCCCATAAATGATTTTCTATAAACATCTCCTTTTGTTGTTCTAGTTCCTCTTTCATGAGTTTGCATTCTTTGTATGCTTCCAAAATTGGGTGATCGCCTTCTACATTGTAACCCATTTAAATAGTGAAATGGAAAACTGGTGGGAATTATCACTCCATCAAACAACATTGATAATTCAAGTCTTTTTTATGTGCATGGACATTATATTGCATCCATCAATAAGTGTTCAACGAACTTGTTCTCCAACAAGTCCTACTCTATGCTTGAGTTTACTTTTTTTTTTTAATAAATATCAATATGATGAGTGCGTTGTCAAGTGTAATTTGCAAAAAATTTAGACATGCCCTTCATGCTTTTTCAACTCTTTGGAGTACTCAAAGACATTGAGTGCAAATAAAAATGTACAATTCAAGAAATTTCAAATGTTTAAAAATCTAAACAAGGAGGGGAGAATGGCATGGATGATTGAAACATTCATATTTGTTTCATCAAATGTTCAATGAACTTACCCAATAGCCTACAATCTAATGACTCATTTTCTTGTTGCTCTTTTCCAACTTTGCATTCTTCCATTACTCCCAAAATTTGGTTATCGTTGTCTACATATATTGACATCCATTCAAATTACACAATTCATATGATAAATCCCTTTAACAAGTCAAAGAAGGATCCAAACTAGTATAACAAATTAAATAATTGTAAAAAATTTGTAGGAACATTGATTCCAATTGATTGCCATTAGGACATAGTTATGGAAAACCACAATGAAATGGATTTAGGACAATGAGATTTCAAGATATAATGCATAATTTGAAGTGTATTACATTCCTCATGATTCACTAGAATGTTTTTGGTTGTTATGTAAAACAAGAAATTTATGAAATTTTAAATATCAAGGCATTTGAATCAATGAGGTAATGATTGGCACACATCACATAATATGTAGTCAAGATTGGATAGCATGATTTGACATGGTTTGTTACCTTCATTTTGTGCTCTAATTTGCACCTAAATCCAATTTATTTCAGGTGGATTATAATGGTGGAAAGAGAATTGATTCCAATTGTTACATTTTGACTAGCCTATTATTATATCATGTAGGGGGATTTGTCACTTACAATTGGAATTATTTTCTAACTTTTCTTGTTGTGTATCCATGTTCTCTCTTTATCTAAATTTGGGAGATGAAATTGAAATCACCCATTTCATGCATGACCTTTGACTTATATTGATTAGCCTTGGTGTGGGCATCCATGGGCAAGTATATCGACTTTGATATATCAACAAAGTAAAGGTTGAAAACTCAAAGAATATTGCAACTAGGTAAAGTTATATAGGCTTCTTTTTTTCCAATCCATTTTGGTGGTTATTTCAACTGCCTTTATGATTGGTTTCAAACTTATAAAGGGTGGTTCATGAATTGAAAGAAAGGAGGTTCTTGATCTCCACACTTTTTAATCCCATGACTTTTATGTCATCATGGAACATGCCTTTCCATTGACAATGTGAAGGTTGTTGCCTCCAAGTGCACAAAAGGAGATAATGTGACCAAGTAGTGCATTATGTTCAACCTAATAGAATTTGAAGAAATGATTATTGATGCTAATAAATCCTACATCTACTTGAAAAGAAGTTGACCCCAACCTTTTAAATTTTTTCCATGCATCTTCTTTACTAGTTAATGGATGAGAGTGTCAAGTGCAACCCAATCCAAACATTGTCCATCTTTTCAATTGAAAGGTACTTGAAAGCTTTAAAAATGTATGTTTCACACATGACTTGAAGCTAGCATGGTTAAATGATTTTTTTTTCAATCAAGCCTTAGGGTTCATGAATGAAAACATGCATGAACAGATTGGTGGTGTGTATAAAAAAATGACATAACAATGAAGATCTTAAATAATAATGCATGGTGTTAGAAAAATGGGTTTCAAAAAGGAGGAAACTAATGGATGAATTGAAATGAGGCGTGCCAATATGTTTTTGTGGGATAATACACTTGTAATGGACCATGGATTAGGTAAGAATTCAAATATTTCTTCTATCTTCAAATGTATTTTTGTAGCATGTGTCAATTTAGTTTCAATTGCATGACTAAACATAGTATGTTGTCATAGGGTTGCAATTTGTAATCAAGTAACTACTATTGGATATACACATGCTTTGTCAAACTTCATTTCAACAATGGGGCCTTTGATAAATCATCTAAATTGGATTATTCTTGTTTTCTAAAATGTATTGAGAGGAGTGTGATCAAATTTCAAAGTTTAGGAAGGACTCAAATTATAATGACATTGATCAAGGATCGAAAGGCAATTAATGATGCATCTTGAACACATTTATTTAACCTTTTGGAAAATCAATTAATTGAACCATCCATTCATAATGCATTGATTATTAAGCAAGAATGTTCCCCAAAGATTATTGCCTTTTGATCTTGAATGCTCATAAGTAGTTATTTTTATCATGAGGAACAATTGTTTGTTGATAGGTTTGATAAAGATCAAATCACTTACTGATTAAAAAAAAGACTCATGTTTGGAATTGTGTTGTTTACAACATTTTTTAATTGCAATTGAAAAAATTGGGATGATAATTTTCTTAAAAACTACCCTCACATCTATGATTATGTTTTTGTAATGGTAGCATCTTTCATGATACAAAGTCTCAATGTTATTCAAAATTGCTTTTGATCTTGACTATGTTAGGAATTTAAAAAATATGATAAGTTCAATCAAATTTGATGATCTCAATTGTTTTCATGAAATGTTAACGATATATGTTGTGTCATAACAATCTAAACCTTTCTCTCAAAAAAGATATCAATATGGGTTCGCATTTCACACTAACATCAAATTTACAAAGATTATTTCCAATGGTTAATTTTTAAAGTATTCTTAATTCAAGACTTAATTTACCTTCTTCTTAGGGAGAAGGTTCGAACTTGCTTTGACACCCCTAGGTTCAAATGACCTAGAGGTTCCCATGATATCCCCATTTCCAATGGTTAGTTTTTAAAGTATTTTTAATTCAAAACTTAACTTACCTTTTTCTTAAGGAGAAGGTTTGAACTTGCTTTGTCCAATGCACCCAACATCCCTCCACATCCTTTTTTACACCCCCATCATTTTTTGACATCCTTCCCAATATCCCCCCCCCCCACACCAAAATTAATTCATTTTCTAGCATCCCATGTCATCCTTCTCGATGCCCATCTTGTTTTCATGCATTCTTCTCAACACCTTGGTCATCCAATTTATTTATTTTTCCACCCCAACACCCCCTCCAAGTCACTTGCCCCAAAAAACAAAGCCTTTTCACCTCATAACCCCATGATGTCCTTTCACACTACTCCAAAACCTAGCATCCATGACTACATGCATGACATAAATCACAAGCCCTATTAAAGTATAGAATCGTGAAAACAAGCATGGATGCCATGTTTTCACAAAATGTCAAGCATCCTTAATGTCCCTTGACATCCTTCCTAATCCCCCTTATCATCCATCGGCACTCCTTGTCACCCAAATAAAATAAAATATACCACCTTGGTGCCCTACAACATCCCTTGACATCTTTTTCAACACCCTTTTCATCCCCAATGGTCCTTTCCACCTTTAAAAATATTTTTTTGCTTGTCCACCTTGGTGCCCCTTGTGAAATTAACATCCATCCTAGTGTTGTTAATGTCCCCCAATATTCTTCCCAATGTCCCTAACATACCTAATCGTTCCATGTTGTCAAATTGGCCAGTTTTTGTCTCCATTCCAATTGTCTCATCATCTTTGGTACTTTTCAACCATTGATCAAGTGTAATCTAGACATCCTTGAACTAAAAATCCCACATCTTGATCCAATTTTTTACCAAGGATGCATGGATTTGAAATGCAAGGTAGGTTCATGTCTCATCTTTAAACATCCCAAGGGCGTCCATCCTTTCAAGACTTCAACAGAGCAACCCTAAATGCAACATAATCCTTTTTGGTTTCACTTCTAATGTTGAACAAGTTTTCTTGTCTATTGATGGAGATGATTCATTTCAGACACCAGGGGTACAAGAAGAGCACATAATTCACATTCTGAAGTGATAGGAATATTTTATGTTTTGCTGAGTTTTGCCTCTAAGGGAGAGACTATAGAACCAAGTAGTTTTCATTCAAGATCCCAGCCCCTTGTGGAATGTTCACCAGGTGGGTGTTGTGAACTGTGATTTTATTGGCCTTGCCCACCAGGGCAAGAATATTGTGTTATAGATTCATTATAGAGTATAGTAGCTTAAGGGATTTTGGCCCCTAGGTAATAATAGGTCTATTTTATTAGGAGGATTTTTGAAAGATGATATTTTGGCTTGTTTTGAAACTTGAGATTAGTTACAATAGAGTTATAATATCTTGAAGGATTTTGGTTTCTTTTAGAGCATTTTTTGAAGATTATATATTTTTGCATGGGGAAATATTTGAGCTTCCATAGTTCCTCTTTTGCCTTAAAATACTTTTAAATGTAAACTAGTGTGGCCTGTGCCGTTGGCCCAAGTGTTACCACATCCTCAACTGATTTTTCCTTCCAAAACTTGGTTTTTTTGGAATTTATTTGAATTTTCAGTGGCAAAAATCACTTAAAAATCAATATTTCCCGAATTCTGAATCCAAATGTTACCAAATAAATTCCGTCAAATCCTGCTCATCAAGATCTTTCCAACAACGCCAAGGCACATTCCAGTTCCTCCAAAAATTTCAGCTACAATTTAATTTAATTTAATTTTGAGTGAAGAAATCATCAATATTCAAGAACTTCTACATTGCAAGTCCAAACACCATAAAACCAAGCTGATGCACCCTTCTCCTCGTGAGCTTTCCAAAGAGACCAAGAACGGGATCTGAAGCATCCCAGTTCAGTGGATCTCATCAGTACAAACAAAACAAAACAAAACAAACAAACTACCTTGCTTCACAGATAGATGCCAAGGCCACAGTGTGACACACCCCTTGTTTTCTGGGGACTTCATAGAACATTTCCTATTTGTACTGATGATGCAAGTTTGGACTTTGCTAAAAGGGTAGTTTTTCATTTGATCCCACATTTTGAGGAATGCCCATCAGGAGATAGTACCAGACTTTTCTTTGTAAAATTTTGCAGCCAGGGTGAACCAGCACCCACACTGGTACCTTCACCTTCTTAAGTGAGGCCTCTTTAAGGCTATATGATAAATTTGAACTTAGAGACCCTGATTTAGTCTCAGGGAGAAGATTTATTATGATTAGAAGCAACATTAAAATTTTTAAAAAAAGGATTTTTACCATGGTACCAGTGTGGGTGCTGGTTCACCCAAGCCAAATTTTGCAACCCACCCTGACTATCTTTTTGAAAAATGAAGCAAAAGAAAATAATTTTAGGGTTTCTGAT
>Ga0209208_10013393_pt1 | contig 10252 bp, 7 predicted proteins | sample S1TSphfallax_3_FD_187694 | JGI IMG/M metagenome (GOLD analysis project Ga0209208, IMG submission 187694) | Host-associated microbial communities from peat moss isolated from Minnesota, USA - S1T2_Fd - Sphagnum fallax MG (SPAdes) (version 2) | ecosystem: Host-associated > Plants > Peat moss >... | reverse complement strand
TGTCTGTGTACAAACAAGGGTTATAGTATTAAATTAGTGTAGAAAATAAAATATGCACAAATGGTAATACAAGGGTCTCTGGAATAGGCATGTGCCTAGGGGTGAGAGAAGGCCCTATATGGCTAATGAGATTGTTCATGTTGGATTGTTTTGAGGAATCCAAAAAATTCAAGGAAAAAACAGATGGCCAAAACCATCACATGGAAGACAAAAGGGAAGGCCAAAGAAAGGCCAAAAGACACACAACCTGCAGGAACCAAAGAAGGGAGAGAGCTAGTCCTTCTCGTGGTAGGAAACTATCTCACCCACAACCTCTCTAATGTCATCTACATGCAAATCGTGAGATCTAATAATAATAGGAGGTTTAGAATAAGCATCTCTTGCCAATGCAATCTTCCTTTCTATAGCATAGGCTAAAGCACATCAAAAAGCAATATTAACACGTTGCCTAAAAAACTAAATGCAAAAAAACAAGGATACATAATTTCTCGATTATCTTTCATAGAAAAAACAAGCACACTCCCTAATGAAACAATCCATACCATGCTCCGGTGCGTCGTGCACCTCCATGGCCATCGGAATAAAATGGTGCCCCTCATGAAGCCCTTTATACTTGCGGATCTTAGTAATGACACTAAATTCCTTAGTTGCACTTGTTGGTCGACTAATGACACTCGTAGCCACCGTCTCCCGTGTTGGGTTAATAACCACCACATTGGCAACAAAGACCTAGTCCTCATGAATCATGTAAAGATTGATTTGTAATGAAATTATTGACATAAAAGCGTATCACCGTTCTCTCCATACATTGTGCCCATTCTCTTGGGCGAAGGCATACATGACGTCTCTAATGGCGTCATGTGTGGCTACCCATTGACCTCTAAACAAATGTGATAGATGTGTGCCATATGTGTTTAACCCATGTCCACATTCACATGTGAGAAGATTAAATGCCAAAGGTTGACTCAAATTGAGATGAAAATGCAACATTGAGGTGAAAATAAAATGTGTGATGTGAAATGAACAGATAGATAGCCTAACAATCAACCACAACCCCGCCCCCTTACTTGAACAAAAGCGAATGTGGGCTTTGGATGTTGAGGAAATGGAATCATCCTCCAAGATAGATCTAAAAAATGAATCATGACGAATCAAAGATGCCTACAAACCTAGGGCGCTGGTAACTACCAAACTTTCAGAAGAAAGGTGCATTTCTTTAGTTGTGGGAGAAATATTATCTTGAATTACATGAAGACATGACTGAAGGAGGTGTGGGCCCTCTTCAACCTACAAAACATATTCTTCCAAAATGGGTCTACCAAAAACACAAAACCTGGAGCACAAATATGGAGCCACCAAAACCCAACTCCCTAGAAAAGTAGATGGGGCATAATCTTTTATAGATAAAAGGTCTATACCACCAAAGGAAATCAGTAGTTAGGCTTAACACCTTGCTAAGGGGCCTTGAATAAATTCCCATGATTGTGAACATGTAATGTCCTTACATACTTACATAACTCTCTTGTCGAAACCCATGAAAAAAAAAAGGAAGGAATAAAAATATATTGTTTAAGTGAGATAAGAAGGTTGACAAGTGACATATGAGGACAAAATGCCCAAAGCAACATGTGCGTTTCCCAAAAGAGTAAGATCATTGATATGCGCCATGTCTTAAAATAAAGCCTCAACCAAAAAATGCATGACAAAGTCCTAAAAAATCACTAACACGCCCAAAATGCATAAACAATCTATAACCAAAGCTTGACCCTAAACCCTATAACCAAAATACAACCCCAAAAAAAAATTATCCCTAAAAAATTCCTTGATGGACTCCAAAGCTTGCAATTTGACACTTTGACCTTAAGCCCAACTAAAGCTAACAAGGTCAAAAGGTGGTCAAAGACAAGGATAATATCACTCAAGGGGCCCACGATGTGGGTATCGTTCGCTAAAAATGAAAAAACACAATTGAAAACTCACACAATGGTTTCTATGAATGTTTGATAATGGGTTAAGGCAAATAAAGGACCTCCTCGCAGGTCACCCTACCTCGTGCTTGAAGATGATTCAATAATAGTGACCCCCTCCTCATGTTGCCCATGCTAGTAGGAAAGAAAAAAATGAGCACCATAAAACAACTTGGTAAAAGGGACAATGTTTGCCAAGGACCTTTAACATCTTATAGTTCTTTAAAAATAGCAACTTGAAAAACATTATTAAAAGCATTTTTGACATCAACTTACATCACGAATTAATCAAGGTGTAAATCTAAGAGGATTCTAATGCCAAAAAAGATGGTTTCACAACCTTTAGGGTCGATACTCCAAATTGATGGGGGATAGGTGGTTTTGAAATGGCCCCCAAAGATGTAGGACAATGGCATGACTACTAAGTCAAAGAAACACCTCACCTATGGCAATAAGTCGACCTTCCAATGTCCTTTGCCAATGCCAATAATTTGTTAGCCCCTAGCACTAAGGCCATTGACCTAAGGATATCACCATGGGCAACAACAACAATAGTTTGGAATAACTTTGAAACCCCTAAAGATGGGTTCTTTAATATGAAGCATCATGAAAGATGTTCATAAACCATCCCAAATAGCTCACCTAAAGACAAATGGGGAGCAGTGGCTAAAACATGTGCAAACAAAATCTTATCTAAGACAAAGGTGTGTTCAAGCTTATAGTAAAAAATAAATAGAAGGATATGGTCTAATAACAAAGGGTTTAACTGACGCAAAGTTGCAACAATGTTTTCTAAATGAATAGTTGGCATCACGGGTTGAAAAGTTCTAATAGTGTGACTATACTCTTCAACTCTACCTAATGTCAAACATTGACGAAAACGAATGGTTGAAGAATCATCCAATGAATGATGGGAATGGGGAGCACATGAGGGATGAAAGGACTCTTCTTAAAAAGAAGACTAGTTGCCCACCATAAACCTCCTAGGGTGAGTATAAACCTTTTGCTGACCTAAATGACCTCTTTGAATATAACACAAACACCATGGCAACATGAGGAAAAGAACCATGTTGATTCATCCATTAGATTTCGAGCAATTTGATCAAGGGGTAAACAAAAAACTTGTTTGACCTTGTCTTGAATGGCTCAAAGGATCTTATGAAACAAGTGAGGGCATGCAAAATGAGCCTCAAACAACCCCAAAATGAAGTTAAATTAAGCCCAAAACCAATCCTAATAAGCAAGAGGGATAGAACCAAGGTGTAACACATGGGGGGAAGACACTTGTAAAAACAAAACAACACGGTTAGCTTGGGAGATGAGGCTAGCATGAGGGTGAACACTTTTGACATGCTTTGAGAGGCCACTTGAAATGTAAAAGCTAAAACAATGTGGACAAAAGCCATCTCAAACCGATAGAGAATGCAAATAAGGAGCCATACAAAAAAGGCTACACCCAAAACACTAGGATGCAAAAGCCCAAGGAAGCTTTTTATTTTTATTTTAAAAATAAAAATAAAAAAAACTTTCCTATCACTTAAAAAATGCATCAACAATGGCAAGCCCAACCATTGTAGGGATGCAATAGCGATGGTGGGCCCAACACACCACCCATATATGCACTAGATTTTGTTTTTTTTCTTGTCATCATCTCCCTCTTATCACTCCCACTGCACCTTCAATCTACAAGTTCCATCACACTCGTCAAATCTAGCCAAGTCATCTTATGGATGATCACCACTTTTAATTTGCCTCGCAATGCCATTTTCGTCTCAAACATGTGCATTATTCTTGTCTCTTTGTGTTGTCAACGCAATATCTTTTGTCCCCTTTTTCTTTCCTTTTTCTTACCAACCTTTGTTGGATTGTGACAAATGTGAATGCAACATAAGGTATTGCATTTTCCTCATCTTTTGCAATTTTCACTTTTTGCTTTGTTTTCTTTATCACTACTTTCTTGGAAAAGCGAGCCTTTTGTTCTAGGTGTGCATCCTCCTCCAAGAAGGTGTGAAAAATTCTTGCATAGTCACAACAACTTTTCTTCACTTCGTAGCTTCATAGAATTGCGTTGCAAGAATAGGAAGAGGAGGTCATTCGACCATCCTCCATCAATTTCTTATATCTCCTCCTACATCGCCTCTTCTTCCTACTCGTACTTCTTCCAAAAATTCTACGAACAATGTACAAATTCCATCTCCCAAGTTCCACATTCCTTCAAACAAGCTACCTTTTTGCAAGCTCCAAAACTTCTTGCAAAACTCTACAAGTCTTAAGAATAGATAACTTACCCAATATGTATGTGAACACATTTGAGGAATTAACTTAGGAAAACACTACACACCCCTAACAAGTAATGTTTGGGGGAAAAAAATGGTCAACAATGTTGAGTCACTTGCTTTTGATTGGTGTTGGTTGAATCTTCAATTTTTGGGGTACTTTTTGGTTTTGGTTCCTAACATTTTTCAAGGGATTAGTTTTCATTCAATTTTGGTTCCACCCCCCACCCCCCCACCTTGTTTTTTTCAAATATGAGACCCAATTATAATTTCAATGCTTTAATTTGAGGGTAGTATTAATTTTGATCTTTTTTATTTTCAAGTTTGACCAGTTTTGGTTCCTAGTTCTAAAACCTTCAATTCTAGTTCCAACATCCAAAATTTTTAAATGGATTATGCAAACCGAAAAAAAAAAACTTTTATTCCAAGAAAAAATAATTTAAATGTTTTAAAATCCTAAACTAATACAAACTAGTTTACTTCTAAAGTGTAATGTATAATAAATGTTTTTTGAGGTTTTTTTTTTGGGGTGGGGGGGTCATTGCCATGTGATTCCATATTTAGGGTTTCCAAAATTGTAGCCACCACCTTGAATGGCCTATTGTCACCCTTGAAGACCCCCTATTTTACCTTATTTGAAATCTTAAAAAAACCTTGTTTCAAACTCATCGTAAAACCTTATTCAAATCTTCAAAAAATCCTTATTTCAAACCTTTCAAAAATATATTTCATATTATTAAGAAACCCTACTTCAACCCAAAAAAACCTTATTTCAAACCCCCCAAATACCCTATTTTAGAATCCCTTGACCTTTAAAGAGGCCATAATCCAAGAGTTTGTTGAATTACAAATTCAACATAAAAAAATTGTTGCTCATGCAATTTCCACCATGTTGACATATCTTTACACTTTTTTTTTCACTTTCTTAATGATTCAATTACTTTTTCACGATTGACAAAGTTGTTTTTTCTTTAGTTTCCAAGAGGTTATATAGACTTGTGGTTTCAAAACTTTGGGGAATAAAACTAAGAACTTGGGCACCTACATCACTTGGATGTAAAGAAATGTATATAGAAATTGGGAATGACAACAATACTTAACAGTCATAATTCATTTACAATCTATTAGGTTTTGTCTTTGCCAACATATTGAATGACCAATGCCAACCTTTGTAGTAGGGGTTCAAGATCAATGCCAAAATGATGAAAACTTTGGCCTTTTGAAAAAAAAACTATAAATGAAAGAAAAGAATTTAGGACTTGTACCATTTGTTTTTGCATGTTTTGCTAAGAGACTAGAAATTTTTAATAAAAAACATGCGTCTCATTAGAGTAAAATGCCAAACAATCTTTTTGGAACTAACATACAAATGATATGGCATTAACAAAGGCATTTGAAAACAACCAATATCCTCAATTTTGGTTCAACACACATTGTTAAACCACGAGCCATAGAGTATTGGCAATTTCAACAATTACCCAAACTTGAAAACTTGGCACACAACCTTGTAAGGTTAATTAGTATTGCCTTCCATAAAATAGAGCAATTACATTTCTTTGATTAATTTCTTGAATCAAAGCAAGTTTTTACATGAATCTTAAGTTTGTATGGAAGCATTTTTACAAGTTCACATGCCTTGTACCACCCTTCACATCCCTTATGACTTTTCTTTGTCCAAATGATGGTTTTTTTTGCAAAATTATATTTTAAAAATTGAAATTAAGGTCAAGCCAACACATACCTTGGAGTCGTCTATGGCATACTAACAACATTTGAACATTGTGTGAAGACAATCCCTAAACTTCATGGAGACACAATGGAGGTTAATGCAAAAGTCATGGTGGAAAAATTACTCCTTTCATCTTTGAAAAATGAAAGAATACTTAAACCCATGTTTTGCAAGCATATCAATCACTTCATCAATAGAAAAACATGGTTTTTTTTACTAGAAACTATAGTTAAAATATACCCCATTTGGATAGGTGTCAAAAAGACCATTTTGGACAAGTCAATTTTAACATGTCAATTATGATTAGGGTGGTCTTTTTAATTGGAAAAATAAAGGACCATTTGACCAATTTTTTTTAAAATATTTTAAATTTCATTTATTTTCTAAATTTATATCAAAAAATATTTTTGTGGTAGGTAAATTTTGCTATAAAAAGCTAGTTAGATAGGTGGTAACATAACCTACTCACACTAACCCTCTAAGCATGTACATAGGTTACAAGTATTAAGAATTGTACTTTGAATTGCCCAATGATAAATCAAGTCCTTAACCAATGGACCACACTTTCCTAAAGTTACAATTTTTTTTCATGTTTAAATTTCACATCAAGTAGTTTTGTACATTACATATGTAAGTAAATAAGAAGTTTAGGTAATTAATAGTAAGTAAGTAGGTTGTAAGAGATAAAAGGTAGGAGGTAGGTAAATAGGTAGGTTGTATGATGGGAGGTAGGTAAGCACATGTAAATAGGTTGTAGAAGGTAGGTTTAGGTAATATAGGTAGGTAGTATGTAAGTAGGTTGATGGGTGGGTAGGTATGTAGTTTAGCCTATTAACTAACATAAGATGTTCCATTCAACTAAAAGACCATTGGCCATCTTCACCAAGGATGTCATTTTTGTATATCCAACTTAATTATATGTCACACTTGATTAAAACTCATTGGCCATTCTAATTAAGGTGGTCATTGTTTGTCCAATTTGATTGGATGTCTAATTTAACAAATATTCAAATATATGTCATTCTAGTGAAGTTGACTAGTCAAAAAAAACATATGACATTCAAGCTTGAAGCATGTAGTCAAAATGTAAATGTTCATTAATCAAAAACGATCAATTAGTCAACTTGGATTATTTGAAAATACTTGGTTTTGTACTAATACTTGTAAAGCCATGCTACTTCTAGATGTGTTTATAGTCTTGAAAAATCCAATAGTCATGACAAGGCTCTCATTTGTCATTTAAATAATGCACAATATGAACAAAATTATCAACACCTCCCTTTGACATCCAAAGATCAAGAAATATAATGCAAATATTACATGACATAAGGGATGGAGATACAAACCTTTCCTTGGTCACCTCAACAATCCTTAGCAAAATATCATTAAACTTTTGCCTCAATGGAAAATTTAGTCAAGGATTTTGTCTCGAAGCAATTTTTTGAAAATAGGTGTTTTGACAAGTGATAGAAGTACAAGCTCCTTGGTAGTAAGCATGACAAGATCCTTTTTGAATTATTTTTGATGATCATCATCATTGCTATAACGAACTACACTACCAAAAAAGAGTAAAAATAATAGATGGGTTGGGGTCGCACCTTGTTTTTAACTCACATATTTCATTCACCCCCATCTTTTTTCTTGTCCAAGCTTGTTGATGATTGGTTTTGAGATGTTTTCAAAGAGCAAAAATCTTGTTAACAATCTTGTAGGTTATGATGCCCCTTTTAACTCCTACAATCAATGCAAGTGGGTAACAAAAAACACATTTAAGTTGTTTAGATTAAGTTGAGCTTGAACTTACCTTCAAGGAAGATGGTTCACAAGGTGCATATAATGCCCAAGCTATGGTAATGCACCTTTTGGGTTTCCAAAATTTTTGCCAAGAAGTCTCACTAAATTGTAGCATCAATGGTTAAAGAATTTTCTCTAAAAATTAGTATTGTAAATGTTATTGTAACAACATTTTCAATAGAAGCAAAATCACAAAAATCCACCTCTAATGGAAAATTTGAAAGAAATATCACTTTGTTTAAATGAGTAACAAAATCTTCCTTGTCCTTAAACACTAAAAAAACCAATAAAACAATGAGTAAAATGACAAGCAAAAAATGAAAAAAAAATCATTATCTTTTTACTTGTCACCTTATTCATAAAAAATGATGAGCAAGGTGATGAAAAAAAGATGATGATTGGAAAACATACTAAAATTTTGAATTTTTGAAAATAATATTAATGATAATAAATCTTTTTTTTGCAAGTCCAATTTTTAAACTTGCAAAAAATAGAGTTTATTCAAAAGCAAGAAGATTCAACAAAAGAAGAAAACCACCATCACCACCACCGCCATCATCACAACCATCTCTACAACAAAAAAATAAATAAATTCAATTAATGTGCAAGAAAATAAGCAAAAAAAGAATGAGCACGTTTAAGACACAACCTGCCTTGCTTGTATTTCAATGGTTGCTTGAAGTTGATGCAAGGAGCTCAAGAAAATCACACGAGAGCTTGAGAGAAAAAGAAAACAATTTGAAAACCACAAAAGCTTGAACAAATTTTTTAACCAAAATGAAAAGGCAACGTGCTTAAAAAACATGAAAAAACAAAAATCAAAGAAAGCAATGTGCTTGAAAAATGAAAACATTAATAAGCAAAATACAAACCTAACAGCTTGAAATGAAATTGGAATTGATTTTTTAAAATTCAATTCAATCTCGATTCTTAATTAATGTTAGAATCAGTCACCAAGTACAATTTTGATTTTTTTTAATGATAGAACAAGGGAGCAATTCCCACCTAATTCCAATAACCAAATTTTAACCATCCAATTCTAGGTCCACCCATATTCAAAATTGGGACCTGAGTAAGCAAGTTGATTGTGGTACCTGGCCAACACTAGCTTCTACCACAAGGTTTGTCTATTTTGACCTTGTAACACATCTTAAATTAGAAAAAAAATGGTTTTTAATTGATTAAATGTATGCTACTTGTTGGTACTTTTACTCTCAAGAAAGAAAGAGGGGTTGGATTCAAATTTTGGCTTGGGACAATAGAACATGCAAAATATTTAAATAATTTTTTTGTTATGTAACATAAAAAAATTACATAGCACATTTCGACACAACAATCACAAAATCACCAAGGGCACAAAAAGACAAACCCAAAAGTACACCAGATAAAGTTCATTAGGGGGCACTTAGTGTTGCACATTAACTTCAATCACCTAGCACTTAAATGTTGTAATAGCGTCACAAGCTTGTGCTTAGGTGCAAAGAATTATTTTTTCATCAATGAGATTGTTTTAAAAAATGCATTCAATTTTTAAAAAAAATTGCTTTGGTGAACTAACACTTACATGTTGCATGCAAATTGCAAGTAACATTTAACAAGAATTTGATGCTTTTGACACATAATTCTCTGATTTGGGTTTAGTGGTTTAGGGTCAAATGACACCCAAGAGGGTGTTACAAGGTACACTTGGCTGCTCCATAAACTGAACATCCTGGCATCTGGGTTGTGCTTTATGGTAAACTCATGGTTTGCTGGAGGCCCATGTTGCTTAACATCTTTGCAGGGAGGTATGAAAATATTAGAAGGCAACATATTTGCAGCTTTAAATATAACCAATTGTAGTCTACAGCTTGTACATGCAGGTGGGGCTCAGTGTTTTTTAGTTTTGTATGCATGTAGGCCCAGTGTGCGTGGCTGAGGCTGACTGCCTTAATTGAGAAGATGTGATGTAGGGGTGCACATGGTCCATTACAATGACATGGGGAAAAAGCCATGCAACAATGAGAGTATTATTGTCTGCCCAAAGCCCACTCAAAGCTAGGATTTGGTAAAATGGCAAGAGCATGAAGGTTTGGACTCATGAATAGTCGAGGTGCATATACGTCGAAACTATCTATCCCACGGTAACCAAATGCACAATGTGCATGGTAACCAGCGCACTAAAGTCAGTTACCAGACACACATAACTGATTGCATGGATTGTGGGACATAGAAGTGAGTTATGAGGTTCAATCAACAAAGTGACCATGAATGTGCAAAAAAAAAGGGTATTAGGGAGGTACGAAAATGTTAGCAGGTAACAAAATATGTAATATAATTGAGAAGCTCTTGTCCAATGGTGTGTGTGTGCTGCCATGCTTGCAAGAGATGCTCCCAACAAATCGGTTATGCAACACAAAGATCATGTCCATCACTGGTGTGGTATAAAACAACAACTAAAAATTACCCTTGCACCAATGCTTCAAAATCCCAAAGTCCACAACTCT